>Ga0315320_10004750_pt1 | contig 11120 bp, 16 predicted proteins | sample M140m21515metaG_FD_203458 | JGI IMG/M metagenome (GOLD analysis project Ga0315320, IMG submission 203458) | Ammonia-oxidizing marine archaeal communities from Monterey Bay, California, United States - M1 40m 21515 | ecosystem: Environmental > Aquatic > Marine > Coastal | place: USA: California...
GCGTCTTTGCACGCCCTTACACCGTCTCTAAGCAACGATTCTGGGTTGGATACAAACTTACCTACATATTGTACATCAGGGGTTGTATTGGCTGGATCGTAATGCCAATCAAAGTTTTCTTTGTTCCATTCCCAATAACTATCCATTTACTACTCTGTATCAAAAAAGAAAGTTTGAAATAACCTTCCTGTATATTTATCTGTTCCAAAGCCAGGCTGTACACTTCTATGATACATACTGCCTTTATATATTACAAGCCTATTATACATATTGCCCACAAAATTAATTTGTTCCCATTGATCCATATGACTGTCGCCTAGGAAGTCTGAGTTATTAAAATCGCTTGGCGAATTAGCAATACCGTCCCATTGAAAAATGCCTGTAGGTTTATGCCTGTATATAGCAGTACCTGATTGTACTGGAGCATCGGGTGTTAAGTACAAAACGGCCGCCCATTGTGTATCATCATGATGAATCCATGTAGTAGATTCCTCGGTTGTTATTTGATATGCTGTATTATATTCTTTAGGCCAATATGTAATTTTTTTACCTATCACTTTATTTTCAAAAAATGTTTTTAAGTATTCATGCTGAGCATCACCTTCGGGGCCTGTTCGGTATCCCGGATAGTTGCCTTCCGTAATGTATTCTTGCTCTAGAGCGTATTCTCGTACTTGATCTACGTTGTCGTAAAAATTATCAAGTACTATTAAGTTTTTATCCATGTTGTATTCCTTACTAGTTGTTCACCCATTTCGCCCCACATTCTGCCTGCTCTAGGCCCGCCATTTGCTTTACCGTCACTTTCACCGGGTATCTTAATCCATAAAAACGCATCGCATTTTTCTAGACCTGTATCGCATGTAGGCGGTTCTCCTAATGCTCTTCCCGGAGGGTTACACCACTCATTGCCGTGTGGACCATTGCCATTCCGACTAGTGTCAACAACATAATAATCTTGTGGTCTAAGTTCGCATATTTTGTTTGCCCACTTACACGACTCTATTGTTGTTCTATAATTACTTACATTAACACTAAAGCCTCTTACTTTAGTATTGGTAACCTTGTTAAGATATTGTGCTACTTCTTCTGGACTTAACCAGTTGCTATGCCCTACGTCAACATACACTAATGCGTTTGTTTCTGTTAGTATAGCAAGTGCTTTTTTAATTAGTTGTATTCTATCAGTTGCTTCTATATCACTAAGATGAGTTAGATGCGGTATTGCGTCAGGCTCAAATATAACTATAGGTGCGTGGTTGCCTAAGCCTAAAGCAAAGTCTTGTACAAATTGTAAGTATTCTTCTTGAGTTTTAGCACCACCTTTGCTGTATTGCCCTATGTCTCTGTTAGGCATATTATACACAACCATTACTGGTAGTTTATCACCGCTTCTTTTGAACAGTCTGTGTAAACTTTTATGTAAATTTTTTATAGGTTTAGCATTACGATTACCGTACCAAAGGCTAAGTGGGTATTTGAATATTTGTTTAGTTAGCGGATATTGGTCTTGATAATCTTTTACACGGTTCCAATCAAACACCCAGAATGGATACTTCATACACGTCTAACACTTCTTTTCATGTTAGCATATTTTTTAACAAGTTTGTCTCTTTTCTTCATTGCTCTTTGTAATTTGAAATCGCTTATATAAGACAGATTAAGCACACCATGTAAATGATCTGTTTCGTGTTGGAAACATCTTGAATCCATGCCTTGTAATTCTAATAATTGCTCTTCACCTTTCCTGTTTTGGAAAGATACTTGTACACCTTCGGGTCGTGTAACATGGAAGAATAAACCTGGAAATGTTAAACAGCCTTCTTCTAGGCTTGTTGTTTCTTCTGATTGGAATAAAATTTTAGGATTATAAACAGCAATATTACCTAATGTGCTGTGACTCATTACAAACATTTTAACAGGATTACCTAGTTGGGGAGCGGCAAGTCCTAGACCCATTCTGTCTCTCATTAATTGGAACATTTCTTGCTCAACTGTTTGCCAAACAATGTCAGTTTCTAATGGATCAATATCTGCTGGGTTATGTAGTGCTTGATGTTTTGGATGGACTAGATCGCTTTCCCATTTACTTGCGTATTCCATTATCTGTTCCAGGTTAATGTATTATTAGACAATGTAATACTAGGCACGTTTTTGTAATCATCACCGTAGTCACTCCAGTACCATGGATCTAAATGATATATGTATGCTGGGCCTTCTGTGGTATTGACTAAATCTCTGTGGTAAAAGTTTTTATGTTTATCTTTTTGATGGCCTTCTATACTGTCGCATAAGTCTAAGAAGTCATCGCCACCTTCCCACACTTCGCCTATAATATCGTATTCGCCATTTATAACAACACCTGGAAAAGCACCCAAGTCAACCATATTAAATTTGCTGTCAGTTGTACTAGCAATACCTAACTTTCTTTTTTCGACATCTTCTAATCCAAAGCCATCTAATCCTCGTGTAGAATTACCTGATTTCAGTGTACCGTATACAAATATTTTTATAGTTTCTTCCATAGTGCCCTTATTATACTACTATTTATAGTATATGTCAACTATTATTTCTGATGTTTAGGTAGTTTTGCTTCAACAAACATCTCATGTATTCTTTTAACAGGATTGTACTTTTTCATCTTAAGTTTTCTGTTCTCTTGTATGAGTGTTTTTGTTTTAACTGCTGTATAGTGATAGGTATGACTATCCCTACTTTCCCCTTCTGGTATTAAATATACTGTTACGTTCTTTTTCTTGCCTTTTGTTGCCATGCTACTATTTATAAACCAGAGCCTAATCCCACTGATTGTTCGCGTATTTGCTTCCAGTCCTCGAAAGGATCTATATCTCCTACTTTAACTTTACCAAAGTATTCGCTCGTCTCTTTTTGACCAATTCTATCACAATACCATGCTATTTTATGAATAATAGCATCTCTTGTTTTAATCATATTTTCATGCATTAGATCATTTGGATCTTGCGGATTGCCTTCGGCATATTCTCTACTTCTAAATATTTCGTCGTCATTGTTACCAGTAAGATCAAATCTATCATGTAATACATCAACTGGAATGTCTTTAATAATTCCTAGTGGTTTAGCAATTAAGTTTAACCACGCATCATTCTGTGCGTTCAAACTAAAATTACCTATTAGTCTACACCAGTCTGTTGGAATTACAGGAAATAGTGCGTATGGGTGTGTATGATTTGTTTGATTAAATTTTAGTAAAGCAAACTCGTTATCAAATTTGCCTATTTCTAAATCCCAATCTTTTGTTTCCATAATAGCATCGTCATTCCATAACATTAGCCATTCACCGTTTGCTTGACCCCATAACTGATTCATATACTGATGGAGATTTTTATATCCTAATCTATCAAACAGTACTGCTTGTACGTCAACATTATATTCATTTTGTAATTTATTTTGAAACTCTTCAGTTTGAACAAAATCTAATGTTGCTGTGTCGTCATTATCAATGCCTAGCATAATTTCGACATTTTCTGAATCACTAACGTTAGTCATCAGACTGTCGATACTTTTTTCAAGTAATTCCGGACGTTCTCTTGTTGCTAATAGTATGCTTATTTTTTTCATTTCTTTTTACTTAGTTGTATTTTATTTTGTTGTGGTTGCGGTTGTGCTTTTACTTTATTTGAGCGACCTATTACAAATGGTCTCTGATCTGGAGACTGATAATTGCTTGAAGTGGATTCGCCTGTAAGCATTTTTCTAACATTGCCTCTAAATGTATAATGTCCTACATGGTTTAGAGCAACCCTTGGATCTAACCAAATATCACCGCCAATTTGTTGCCAACGTCTACAGAAAGTGTAGTCCTCTGACAAATAACGTCTGCTATCTGGGTCAATGATACAATCGAATAACGCATACATAAATGGTTCAAATTTATTATCAATGTTTAAATCATTTGCGTATTTTGTTTCAGGAAATTTATCAAACATTTCTTGTATGACATTTTTCTTAATCATCATAAATCCTGTGCCAGCATCTAATAGTTTAATTAAATTTTCTTGTATTTGTACATTAGGCAGTTTGTTGCCGTCCTCGTCCTCAGGATAATCAAAGTTAGTCACATAGTTTGAACTATGTCCTTCGATAGTTTCAGGTGTTTCGTTTAAGTTAGGCGACCTTGCCGCATTTAATATGCTATCCCAATTGAGTGCTTTTTTAGGATACGCACCTGTAATAACTGGCTTGTCGTATGCTAACATTCTTAGTACATCTTCTGGTTGGTATTCAATATCCGCGTCAATAAAAAACAAGTGTGTTGCTTTTTCATTTTCCATAAAGAAACTAACTAGTGTGTTACGACCTCTTGTTATAAGACTTTCGTTTGCTAGTGTACTTAATGTAAACTCCACATTAAATCTATTCATTAATAAAATTAGTCTTACTAAACTTCTCATATACGGCTCTGAGACTTGACCACCGTAACAAGGAGTAGCAATAAATAAATGCTTTCCTTCAAATGCTTCAACGGGTATTTCTACTTTTCTTTCTAGTAGACTAAAGAGTACTTCTTCTGCTTGTATTTGTTCAGGTGTTAAGTTTGCTTGTTCGATAACTGCTGATGGTTCTAGGTTATTTGATTGAGCAGTTTCTTTGGGGCCTGAGTATTTTTTATTTCTTGGTTTTTTATTCCGTGCCATTTGTGTTCCTGTTGTAGTGTGTCTGTTTATTTATTAAAATGGAGCTCTGAGACAGATTCGAACTGACGACCTATGGTTTACAAAACCATTGCTCTACCAACTGAGCTATCAGAGCCTTTTGTTTACTAGATATTATTTACTTGATGTTCGAGTGATTACTCGGGTCTTTTGGATACGAACTTATTGAGTTTTTCTGCTTCTTCAATAACTTCTTCTGCTGTTGGCATGTACTCTGATTTAGAGGCTTTTGCTTGAAGGATTAACCTTGCTTCTTGAATTAATTCTAACCGAATTTCGTATGGTGTCTTACTGCTCATATTTTTTTATTTGCTATATTTTTATACACAATCATTCAGTGTATTCGTTACATGTATTTACCTTATCTGTCAGATAAATCTTCTTTATACTTTTGCTTACGAGGTAACGTTTTTGTACGATCACGTTGAACTTTATGACCATAGGGAGTGTCGCGAGTGAACAACTCTTTTGCGTGTCGAGTTTTGGGTCTCTGAATTGATCTCGGTTTTTTCATTTTCATAATAGTATTTATTATACATTAATTATTAAACTTGTCAACAATAATAATCCACTTATTGTTCCTAGAAAGAAAAATGCTACTAGTAAGGCAAACCAAATAATTGCTAAAGGCTTAATTTCAAATTTGCCGTCAGTCTTTTTGCCAACGCCAATTACGGCTTTAATTGCGTTATTAATCAAAAGATATACGAGTTAAATAACATTACTGCTAACATCATACCAAACACTACAACCTGTATGACTGCTGGTATAACCACAAACACTTTCATGACGTCAAAATCGCCCTTCATAAAAAAATCTGTTTCAAACCATTCGGCTTGTTCTTCTGGTGTTGCGTCTCTAACGTTCATCTCTAGGTTCCAAATAATAAGGTGTGTTGTTTACATCTCGTAGGCCACGCAAAACACCTGCTATGTTATCAGTTTGTGCGGCGAATAATAACACCATGTAACATAAAGTATATTTCATGATGCCGGTGTTAGGCTGACTATTGATACAACAAATATCAAAGTCAATAGTGCTAATTCGATTTGTGATTTAAGTTTCTGTACTCTTGGGTCGTTCATTGTTGTCTGCTGTTATGCCCAGAACTTGGATAACGCAACATACAACCTAGTATGTTATACTGATTGATCTAAAATGTGGGCAAAAATAATATAAAAGTAAGTTATATCCTTTTATACAATCTATTTATAATATATTTAATTTAAGTAGGGGTTTCAGGAGGTTTTGAGAATGGCAATATCTTTTGGATTATTACAATGTTCGTGCGGGCACACTACACCAGAGGGTGTTGGCAATTCAAAATCATCTGTAAATACGTTGCCGTATGTTTTTGCTCCACACCAACTGCTAACAATGTTACCACGCATGTCAATATTAAATCCACGTTCGCCGATGTGGCATGTCATACCTTTAAACTTGTTCATGCCTTGATTCATAATTTGATCCGGCTCCATATACTGTACATTATTATCATTAGACATAACTGTAAACAAAAATTCTCCTTGATTAATTTCTGCTGGTTCATACACTACTGGCGAAATGGGCTCATGTGGAGTAGGGTCTATTTCCCATGCTGGTAAGTTTATTATTCTCCAGTCGTTGCCGTCATAATCATAAAACGGTTCTTGCTTACTGCCTGGCCCAAGTAACTTTTTGTACATAGTTTTTATATCAATATTAACACCATAGTAGTCCTGTACTTTATTATTTCTGTATACTTCTCTTAATCTTTTTTGTAACAGTTCTATATCAGGTAAACTATCTTTAACACCTGCTAAATGATAACTAGCAGGTACTGTGTCACTTATTTCTTCAGCCATGTCTATTAAATCATCTTCGTGCATACTGTTTATGTGAAAACTTATAATTAAATCGTCAATGTAATGTTTTGCTTTGCTCCACCAATTACGAGTTCTGCTACCATTAGTGAACACAATACTTCTGCCATTATGCTCTTTAATCTTTTGTAGTATTTCTAAGAAGCCTGGCATAACTGTAACTTCGCCACCTATTAATTCAAAATTTACAGTTTTATTTTGTTTGGAATAGTGAGTACAAATTTTGTTTATTACTTCTAGATATATTTGTGTAGTCTGCCATGGATTACTTCCATTATGTAATTGGGTAGGACAGTATTCGCATTCAAAGTTACACGAGTTGCCCATACTCCATTGTATAGTAATATCATTTGGTTCGTTATCGCTACGTGGCCCGTGTAGTTTAACTATTGACATTGATTCTCTTTTTAACATATATGTTAGGTCCAAACTCCATGCCTTCATCAAAGTAGTCGCCTACAGTTTCAAAACCAAATTTAGTATATGCCGGTAAGGCACTTTTACGAGGTATACTCCATATCATATCGCAACCTTCTAGTATTGCTTGATGCTCTGTCATATTAAAAAGCATTTGCGATATACCGGACTTTCTGTATTGCTGATTGACCCATATGCCTCTACTACGATATTGCGTATCGGTAGTTCTATGGCCACTGTTTACACCTACTAATTTATTATTGATATATACACCCCAAAAGATTGGTGAGTATTCAAAAATATTCATATCGTATTGTTCTGGTGAACCTTCAAACGGCCAAGTCATTGCACTATGTGGTTCTATAGCACTAACTCGCTCTGGCCATAATTCTACATTCCACACGTTACAAATTTCTTCAAAAGTTATCTTAGTTGCTTTCACAATACTATTTATTTTTAATAGTCAAAAAAATAGGCTGTTCCCAGCCTACTTTTCTATAAAATGTTTTTTATTTAAGTTGGAATTCACCACCACCAAATGCGGCTTGCATACCTTTAACGTATTGTACTTCTTCCATCTCGCCACCGTCTACAACATAGTATACTTCGGTAACATCTGATCTTTGCTCGTCTGTAATACCGCTACCTGTGTAAAAACTATAGGCAAAATGTCTATTAAATTCTGTATTATCGTTTTTAGTTGCTGTTAGAATAAAGTTATATATTTTATCTTCTGTTAAGGCCGCTGTTACTGTTGTGTTGGCTGTTAACGCCCAACCGTCTGTAGAATTACCTGTAATTTCTAGTGCTGGTGGTATAGCGGCAAAGTCTGAACTTTCAATTTTAGTAACTGTGTTTGCTACATCTAAACTTAAACTTAAACTATCTGCGGCACTTATAAGACCTTCACCTAATGAACCAGCGGCTGTATTCCACACCGTTGCGTAATACTCGTTTTCTAAATAAACAATGTTATTTGGTGTTGTACTATATAAGCCTGGGTCTTGGAATAACATACCTGTTAAGGATTGTGATATCACAAATTCTCTATAGTGATTGGAATGATATCCTGGATTTCTTTGAATGGCTATTGCTGAAACGGCGCCTACTATTGCCGTCGAAGCACTTGTACCTGAGGCTTGCATAAACATGTCTGCTGATGATACAGCATCATATCCGCCACCTACATTTCTATTTACTATTGATGCTACATTAACTGCTACACCTGGAGCAAATACGTCAACTTCTTCGCCACCATTTGTTTGTAAGCCTGAACCTTGTTCAACAACTGTTCCAGCATCATTTGAGAAAGTTGGAACGTTATCTGAGGCATCACTTGCCCCTACTGTTAAAATATTGTTAAGTCCTGCTGGAGAGTAATCATCTACATCGCCACCGGCGTTACCTGCCGCGGCTACTACTACAAAACGTCTGGCCCACATATATGTTGCTAGTCTATCTAGTACTTCTGATTTAGGAAACGTAAATGCCATAACCGCTACTGCTGTTCTGTGTGCGCCACCTGTATCTCTTCTAGAAGCAAGGTCTCTATGTATAAACATAGAATTGACGCCTTCTGCTATTGATGAAATATCAGCAGAACCAGTTGCGTCAGAAATTTTAACAACACCTAAGTGTGCGTCTTTGGCAACACCTAATGTTTCACCTACTACTAAACTTGCCATTGCTGTTCCATGCCCGTGATCATCACCTACAAGGAATGTAGAAGCGTCTCCGCCTCCAGAAATAAATTCGTTGTAACTACCTTGTGTTGGATTGTGAACTTTTTGTACTGTAGCATTAGCAAACTCTGTGTGCATATCATCGCAACCACTGTCTATGACATATACTGTTACGTCGTCACCTGTGAACACTGGATCATAAGTATCTCTAAGAGGAAGATTCCTAGTTACTAATCTTTGTTTGTGCCACTCTGTGGTTGATTCACTAATAGCAAGTGTGGATACGTTTGAACCTGTACCTACTAATTCACTTGCCATTACATTTGATAGGCCTGTGATATCGCCTATATTTGCTTCGTCTATAGTTAATTCGTAAAACCCGCCGTCAATGTTAGCAAATTCGTTAACTATGGTTGCGCCGGCTGTAAGTAATTCTTGTTTTTGTACTACAGGGTCAAAGTCAGTGTAACCTGCGTCGATACGATGATTTTTCATCGATATAAAGTAATTTTTATCTGCCATATTAATCTTCCTTCAATATATAATTTACAATTCGGCTTGCTTCATTGTTTTCGATAGCCACCGATCGCGACATTGTTTCTCTAAAATACTTATCGAACTCCTGGAGTAACACGTCTCTACCTAAGTATTTATCTGAATAGAACTTTTTGATACCCTCAAAGCCAGTATATTTAGTTCTTGGTATAGCAAACATGTTATTTGGTGTGTAGATGTGATTTATTTTAAAGTTATATTTATCTTTCTTAAATGATCTAAAATTTTTAGGGTTGTTTACCTGTCCGTGTCCATGAAACATAAATCCATCTCTGTATTGCCACACATTATAATCTAGTAATTCATTGAACGTGACATCAGTTTTATTAATCATGTTATTAGTTTGTGTCAACGCCATATCGGTAGTACAATTATAAAAATCTGATATGGACTTATCATTACGTTCTGCTATTGCTTTGTCGAACACCCATAACGATGTTGGTTTAGTCATGAAATCTATGTCATTAAAAATATCGTTTTTATATGTAAAATTGTCTACTACAGTTTCTAAATCTAATGAATCTTTTCTTGCGTTGTAAAATAAGTTTGTGAATATTTTATGATGACCTGAATAAATTATGTTACCTTCAATTTTTTCAAATGCGTGTAGTATGGGCGGAAACTGTGGACTAGTACATTTATACTTTCGACAATACTTCATTATTTCACCAGAGTTAAAAAAGGTAATAATATCAATATCAATAATAGTAGGTGTCAAGTTATGTTGCTTACAAAAATCAAATGCGTATTTTGTATCATAGTCGTTAAGCACTTTATCCATATGACAGTATGTCACTATAATAGGTGTAAATCTTATTCCTAATTGTAACAATAAACTAGCAACATTTTCGCTGTCGACACCGCCACTAAGAAAAACATTGTAATTATTTTCTTGTAAATATTCGCGTAAATGTAAATCTACATATTCTGCTATTGTATTTTCTATTTTTGGATTTTTTGGTATTACAGTTGTTGTATACGGAAGTATTATACTGTTTAGATTCCTTTCAGCAAGAAGATGCTCAGTACCTATGCCGCCATATAATGTTGCTTCTCTAAAGTCGTAAAGGTTTTTACTCTTAAAATGTGTTTTTTCTTTTATAGGTACTAAATGTAATTTAGTATCATCTGAAATGCCAAATGAGGCGTTATCTATCATCCAATATTAACACTATCAGACCCACCAGTAATGCTGTGACCACAAGTTGCCGGGTCATCTTTTCTTGCCGCGGCCTTACCTTCAATAGTTACTTTGCTTGAACCTGATGCGATTGTTACCTTGTTATGAGGTGAATCCCCATGTGCTTGAACAGGGTCGCCTTCACGGGCGGCAGGCAAACCATCAATCTTTACTTTTGATGATCCTTCCTGTATAACTCCACCTGCTTTATCGGTAGTTTGTGCTCTTGCGGCTCTTGGCATACTAATATTTATGCCTTTGCTAACGTGATCCCAGTGGTGCCTTCAACATATTGATCAGCAAGATCTTTTAAAGTATCCATTGTACAGTATACTTGATCTAACGCAATAGTGATTTCTTTGGCGGCGTCTGCACTAAATAGCCATGGCATTAATCCAAGTCCTTGTGGAGTAATACTTACTGCCATAGGCTTTTCAAATGTAATACCAACATCGTCTTGACTTACAAAACGAGTAATAATCTCAGTGTCGCTGATTAATTTAATGGTGACAATATCGCCTTTGGCGTGTGGTTTTTTTAATAACATGTGTTTCCTCTGTGTATGTGAATATTTATATTAAAGTGTAAAGCCAGTGAATGTATCTTGAGTCACATCCTGCTTTGTACCACCAATAACGTAAGAACTTATTTCAGTTTCTTGTGGAGCAACTTGAACGTCGCCTCCTGTAATCCATTGTTGTGTCCATGGTAAAGGATTAGTACCTGTATT
>Ga0315320_10004754_pt1 | contig 11110 bp, 11 predicted proteins | sample M140m21515metaG_FD_203458 | JGI IMG/M metagenome (GOLD analysis project Ga0315320, IMG submission 203458) | Ammonia-oxidizing marine archaeal communities from Monterey Bay, California, United States - M1 40m 21515 | ecosystem: Environmental > Aquatic > Marine > Coastal | place: USA: California...
AATCCTCCGCAATCGGCTATTCTAGGAATGCATAATATTGTAGAGCGCCCAATGGTAGTTAATGGTGAGGTTAAGATTAGACCTATTATGTATGTAGCCCTTTCTTATGATCATAGGGTTATTGACGGTAGAGAATCGGTTGGCTTCTTAGTTAGGGTAAAAGAATGTTTGGAGAATCCAAAAGAACACCTTATGGGTGGTGATGTAAAAAAGACTTTAGGTTTATAAAACCCAATAACCCACTTGAAAAAGATGGGTTTTTTTGGTGGGCCTCTCGGTCATTATTTCGAACTTTTTTAGAAAATTATTAAGTAAGTTTGTAACTTGAATAATTAAACCATGAATGTAAAAGGAAAAAATATTATAATAACTGGAGGTAGTCTTGGAATTGGAAAGGAAACCGCAAGAGATCTAGTTAAAAAAGGGGCAAATGTGTTGATTACTGGAAGATCAGAGAATAGATTAATGGAAGCCAAAATCTATACTGGGTCTAAGATTATTGAATTTGATATTTCTGATCATGAAAATATGTGTAAGAACGCAAAAAAATGTATCGATATTTTAGGAGGGAGGGTAGATGTTCTAATAAATAATGCGGGTATTGGAGTTAGAAAATCTATTGATGAATTAAATATAGATGATTTCTTAAAAGTATTTAATATAAATGTTTTTGGACTTGCATTATTTACCAAAGAGATTATTCCTTATATGATTAAAGAATCTTATGGAACTATTATTAATATTGGCTCTACAGCAAGTTTAAAAGGATATAAAAACGGTAGTATTTACTCATCTTCAAAATTTGCTGTTAGATGTCTAACTCAGTGTTGGCAAGCTGAATTAAGACCTCATAATATTAGAGTTTGCCAAGTTAATCCTAGTGAAGTTACAACTGCGTTTGGCAACTCTAAAAGAGTAGAGAGAGAGAACGTAGATAATAAGTTAACTGCAAAGGAAATATCACATTCTATAATCTCTGCTATTGAGATGGATGATAGAGGTTTTGTTAATGAACTTAATATTTGGGCTACAAATCCTTTTACTTAAATAAAAACCCACTCAATTTAGTGGTTTTTTTGGTTGACCTCTCGGTCCTTATTTCGAACTTTTTTAGCTTTCAACCTCCCAAGTTTCTCCTGATTTCAGTAGTTCATCTACCGTGTTGAATTTTGCATTTTCTTTTTCATATTCCAACTGACTCAATAGTCCTTTGTCAAAAGTAGAGCGGCTGACAGCTCGTATAATTCCTAATGCAGCTGGAAACTCTGGAGGTCGCATACGAGCTAACATAGCGTGTAAAGCTGGGTCCTCTTCTTTAGCGTCATGAATCAAAATATCTTCCTCTGTCACATTATTTTCCCCAATAGTAACCACCTCTAATTTAAAGCCATTTAAGATAATTCCTTTATTCATTTCTGCACCAAATAGCATTGGCTTTCCATCTTCCAGAAAAAGTTGTGCATCTTGTTTTACTTCTTTTGCTGTAATAGAAGCAAAGGTCTTATCGTTAAAAATAACACAGTTTTGTAAAATCTCAATTAAAGAAGTCCCTCTATGCCCTTCAGCCTCGATAAATATTTTTTGCATTAATTTTGGGTTTGTATCCACCACTCTTGCATAAAAAGAACCCTGCGCTCCAATTGCCAAATCAGAAGGAGAGAATGGCTCATCAGTTGTTCCGTGAGGATTTGATTTTGTCTTTATTCCTTTCTTGGAGGTAGGAGAAAATTGACCTTTTGTCAATCCGTAAATTTCATTATTAAAGAGTAAAATATTAATATCAATATTTCTTCTTAAGGCATGTATAAAATGATTTCCACCAATCGCCAAGGCATCACCATCACCAGTAATTTGCCAAACACTTAAGTTCGGGTTTGCTAATTTCATTCCTGTAGCAAAGGCTGGGGCTCTACCGTGTATGCTATGAAACCCATATGTATTCATATAATATGGAAAACGAGAAGAACATCCAATTCCGGAGATAAAAATAAAATCTTCCTTTTTGCTTCCCAAGTTAGGAAGTGCTTTTTGCATAGCCCTTAAGATTGCATAATCTCCACATCCAGGGCACCACCTTACTTCTTGGTCGCTTGTAAAATCTTTATTTGTTAAATGACTCATATTATTTGGCTAATAAGGTTTTAAAATGGGATTCTAATTCGCTTGTTGTAAATGGAAATCCTTGGATTTTATTGTACTGATTAAAGATAGTGCCTTGAAAATTCATTCTTAGGTAATTAGCAAATTGCCCAGAGTTTAATTCACACACTACAATATTCTTATATTTACTAAATATTTCTGCTGTATTTTTAGGTAATGGGTTTATGTAGTTGAACTGGCATAAAGCAATATTTTCTCCCTTATTTAATAGATTCTCTACAGCACAGTATAATGAACCATATGTTCCTCCCCAACCAATAACTAATAAATCGCATTCTTCTTTCCCAAATACTTCTTGCTTAGGAATAAGATTAGCAATTCTCTTGATTTTTTCAGATCTTATGCCAACCATTTTTTCATGGTTATCTGCATCATAAGAGACATTTCCAGTTATATCTTCTTTTTCAAGTCCACCTATCCTGTGTTCTAAGCCTTTTGTTCCAGGTAATGCTAATTTTCTAGCTAATGTTTTTTCATCTCTAGCGTATGGTTGATATTCTTCTCCTTCAACTGCTATATTAGGATAAATTTCTGGCATATCCTTAGTTGATTTTATCTTCCAAGGTTCAGCCCCATTTCCTAAATATCCGTCAGAAAGTAAAACGACAGGCGTATTGTGTTCTAATGTTATTTTGGATGCCATATAAGCCCAATCGAAACAATTAGCTGGTGTAGAACTAGCTAGAACTACTGCCGGACTTTCTCCATTTCTTCCGTAAAGGGCTTGCATTAAATCTGATTGTTCTGTTTTCGTTGGTAATCCTGTTGATGGCCCGCCTCTTTGCACATCAACTACCACTAAGGGTAATTCTGTCATTATGGCTAATCCTAATCCTTCTCCTTTTAATGCTAATCCTGGACCTGAAGTAGTAGTTATAGCTAAGCTTCCTGTAAAACTTGCTCCTATTGCTGAGCAAATTCCTGCGATTTCATCTTCAGCCTGAAATGCTTTTACGCTTAGATTTTTATGTTTTGCTAGCTCGTGTAAAATATCGGATGCTGGTGTAATAGGATAGGACCCTAAAAATAATTCTTTGCTTGCTCTTTCAGCAGCAGCTAAAAAGCCCCAAGCAATGGCTTGATTTCCCATTACATTTCTATATGTTCCTTTTTCAAGATTTGCTGATAATACTGTGTAGGAGGAAGGTAATGCTTCAATAGTTTCGGCAAAGTTGTATCCAGCATGCATAACCTTAATATTAGCAGATACCACCTCAGGTTTTTTGGCAAATTTATTTTTCAAGAAATTTTCAGTTTGCTCCATTGGTCTGTTAAACATCCAATAGACAATTCCTAAAGCAAACATATTTTTTGATCTTCCAATACTTTTCCCATCTAAGCCAGAATCTCTTAAAGCTTCCCGAGTTAATTTGGTAATTGGCGCTTGTATAATATTAAATCCCTCAAAGGAATTATCTTCCAAAGGATTAGTCTCATAGCCAGCTTTTTCAAAATCTCTTTTTGTAAATGTGTCAATATTTACAATAATAGTTCCTCCTTTTTTTATCCAATTTTTGTTAGCTTTTAATGCTGCAGGATTCATAGCTACCAATACATCAGCAATATCACCAGGAGTATTAATATCAATTCTTCCAATATGAATTTGAAACCCAGAAACCCCAGCCACCGTACCTTGAGGAGCTCTAATCTCAGCAGGGAAATCAGGGAAAGTAGCCAAATCATTTCCTAGCAGGGCAGAAGTATCTGTAAACTGAGTTCCAGTTAGCTGCATCCCATCACCTGAATCTCCAGCAAATTTGATAACCACTTTTTCTAAATCAATAACTGCTGTGTTTTTATTCATTACTTATTTAAAGAGAAATTTAATTGCGCAAAGGTATGAAAAACACTATGCAGCATAGTAAAACAGTATTTTAATTTTAATACTACAAAATTATCTTTCTTTTATCAGTAATTTAGAAGAATTATAAACTAAAACATGTAGTAAATGGTATTAATAAAATCTATACTTTTGTAATTCAATAAATAACTACTAATAAAAATGGCTATTAAAATAACAGAGGATTGTATTAATTGTGAGGCTTGCGAGCCAGAATGCCCTAATAATGCAATTTATGCTCCTGAAGAAGGGTGGAAGATGTCAGACGGAACTACATTAGCTGATGACACTGAACATGAGGCAGGATCAGATGACTTTTTTTATATAGCAACTGATAAATGTACAGAGTGTATTGGTTTTCATGAAGAACCTCAATGTGCTGCAGTTTGCCCAGTTGACTGTTGCGTTCCAGATGAAGACAATGTTGAATCAGATGATGCATTAATGGCTAAGAAGGATAAATTACACGCTTAATAAATAAGTGAGTAATAATTTAAAAAGGGAGGTACTTACTTTCCCTTTTTTATTCTGGGAAAAAGTATCGAAAATCTATTGTTACAAAATTTCCAATCATGTCTAATAAAAACTTATTATTATCATTAAATGTATTGTTAGGAGTTACATTATACTCTGGATAGATTTTAGCTATTGCTTCCCAAGGCCTGTGTAAGCTAGTCCCAAAATAGTAGTTTCCTTTAGCTTCAGTTCTGTATTCCATTCCTACATTAGCTAATAAGGCTTTGTATCCTCCACTTTTTCGGTAAGTATTTTGAAAGTAATTTTGATTGTCTTCTGCATAAGAAAAAACATCAGATGCTAATATATTATGAGAAATTCCAAAAGCAAGATTAAGATGCCAATATTCTGACACACGAACATAAGTGAGTAATTGTATAGGCAGTTCATACGATCGCATGCCAAATTTAGTAAAGTCATCTAAACCAATGTTAGCATTCGTTACTGAAAGTTCAAAATTTCTTTGAATATAGTTAAGCCCAGATTCTAACCAGAAAGTGTTATTTATTTTATATCTAATAACCATTCCAAATGAGTTACTATATTTTGGAATTAAATTAAAGTCATAATCTCCTGAAATTTCATTAATATGAGAAGAATTAAAATAAGCAGCAGGAATTATTGGCTTGTATTGCAATCCAAATGTCGTTCTATTATTTTGAGGTTTTGCACTAAAAACAAAACCAAACAAGATAACAATAAGAATTCTAGGCTTCATTAGCTCTTACAACAATATTAGGGTCAACCTTCTGATTAAGTAAACTTTCGATTCCACCCTTTAAGGTACTAGTAGATGATGGGCACCCACTACAAGCCCCTTTTAAATTAACCGTAACCACATCCCCCACATAGGAATGAAAAGTAATTGCACCCCCATCTGATTCTACAGCCGGTTTTATGTATTCATTCAATAAGTCAATTATTACTTCTTCCTTTTCTGTGAAACTAATTTTTTCAGCTATAATTTCTTCTACCTCTTCTTTTATTATGTCTTCTTCAGTAATATGTTCAGTATAATTTTTTAATCCTTCCTCATTTAAAAAATCAGCAATAAAGATCCGTAACTGCATAGCAATCATATCCCACTCTACATTCTCAGTTTTTGCTATTGAGATAAAGTTGGAACTTAAGTATAGACTTTTAACAAAAGGGAAATTAAATAAAGCTTTAGCAATAGAGATATCTTGGACTTGTTCATCCTTAGTAATTTCAATGCTTTTATCTACCAACTTTCGGTTGGCAACAAATTTCATTACTTCAGGATTTGGAGTGCTCTCGGCATAGACGCTATAATTCATAATGTTTACTTTTTTACAAAAATACAAACAAACTATAGTATGGCGTTGATAAAAGATGTAAAAGGTAATTCTTCTATTTTTGGGAAAAAATGTGTATTTGTCAGAATAAGTTTACTTCTTCTAATTTAAGATCTTCTTTAAAAAAGAATTTTGCACTTTGTTCGAATGACTTTGTGTAATTAGAAACATAAAAGTGATGTTGAGTTGTTTTGCTATTATTTAGCAGATTATTTTTGTTAAGCTGTTTGGAGATATGTTCTGCAACAATATTAGCTGAATCAATTACAGTTACTTTTCCATTATAATAATCTTTAATTTCCTGATGAATTAAAGGGTAATGGGTACAAGCCAATATCAAACGATCAATATTAGCTAATTTTTTATTGGATAAATAATTAGTAATTACTGTATGGCTAATTTCTTCATTTATAAAGCCTTCCTCAATCATTGGAGCTAATAGAGGTGTAGCTAAAGAAGACACTTTTGAGCTATTGCATAATTCTTTTATCTTATGCTCATATACATTTGATTGAATTGTTGCTTTTGTTCCAATAACACCAATATCATAATCTGCACATACTTTTACTACCTCTTCAACAACAGGGTCAATTACATTAAATAAAGATAAATTTACAGCTTCTTTTTCTACAACATTAAAAGCAACAGAAGAAGCAGAATTACAAGCGATTACAATTGCCTTGCAATTTTTTGAAATAAGAAAACGCACAATTTTTTTTGAAAAACTTTGGATTGCCTCACTAGATTTTTCTCCATAAGGTAAATGCTTAGTGTCTCCAAAATATATAATATTTTCATTTGGTAATTTTTCTTTAATAGCATAAGCTATAGTTAGCCCGCCTATGCCAGAATCAAATATGCCTATTGGAGCATTTTTCATGCAATAAAGATATAAAAAAAGCACCTTAGTAAGATGCTTTTTAAAATGATCGATTTCAATTACTTATTATAGCCCTAATTTCTTTTTTACTAAGTTAAGTACATTTTCGCTTTCTTTTGCATAAAGAATTGACCCAATACTTTTATCAAATATATATGTATAGTTCCCTTCTGCAGCTACATCCTCAATTGCTTTTCTTGCTTTTGATAAGATTGGCTCTAGTAATTCTTGTTCTTTAGTTTGAAGCGATTGTTGTGCATTTTGCTGAAAAGATTGGATTCTTTGTTCTAAACCGGTAATTTCAGCAATTTTATCTTGTTTTACTAGGTCAGTATAAGTAGCCTCATCAGTTTGATATTCTTGTACGCTTTGCTGGTATTCTGCTGTCATTGACCCTAATTGATTTTCTAAGCTTTTCGCAAAGTTTTGCACTTCAGTTTCTGCAGCTTTCCTCTCAGGCATTAAAATTAATAGTTCTTGTGAGTCAATGTATCCAAATTTATTCTGGGCAATTGAACTTAGAGTAAGCATACTTAAGAGCGCTAAGAATGTAATTTTTTTCATTTTGTTGTGTTATTAGTTTTTATTAGTTGTTGTTAGTTTTTAGTATCCCAGTAAATCAAGGATCTTGTCGCTTTTGTCAAGGTTATTATTTTTATAAAGCATTATTAAGTCACTAGAGCTATCAAATATAACTTGGTATTTATTATTAGCGGCTAATTGTTGAATAGCATTATGAATTTTATCTTGTATAGGTTTTACTAATTCCTGTCTTTTTGCGTAAAGAGCTCCTTCTGGGCCAAAGTATTTTTGTTGCAAGTCTTTCGCGTCATTTTCTTTAGTAATGATAGCTTCTTCCCTCTTTGTTTTCATCTCTTCAGTAAGTAAAACTTGTTCTTGTTGATAAGCACGATACATCTGTTCTACATCTGCATATTTATTTTCAATCTCTTTTTGCCAATCAGCCGATAAAGCATCTAGCTTGTCTTGTGCTTGTTGAAATTCAGGTATCTTATTAAGGATATAATCAGTGTCAACATAAGCGAATTTTTGTGCTTGAGTTGTTGTTGCTAAAGAGCAAACAGCTAATATTAAGAGAATCTTTTTCATATCTTTTTTTAGGTTACAAATATAATTAAAATTGCTGACCAATTGAGAAATGGAATTGCCCACCATTTGCATTTGGCCATAAAGGTATTTCGTCAAGTCCCCAGCCGTAGTCAAGCCCCATCATCCCAATCATTGGCAACATAATTCTTACTCCAAATCCCACAGAACGTTTAACGCCAAAAGGATTAAAATTATCGAAATTATCCCAAGCATTTCCAGCCTCTATAAAGCCTAAAGCATACATAGTAGAGCTAGGGTTTAAACTCAAAGCGTATCTTAATTCTGTAGTGTATTTGTTATAAATTGTGGCTCCAGTTTCTGAGGATACCTTATTATTCTGATAACCTCTTAATGAGATTAATTCTCTCCCATCAAATTGATACCCCATACCACTCATTCCATCTCCCCCTACATAAAATCTCTCAAAAGGAGCAACTCCCAGATTTTTATTATAGGATCCTAAAAGTCCCATTTCAACCCTTGTATTTAAGACTAGTTTATCAGTGAATGAAGAGAACCATGAGGATTTAAATTTCCATTTATAATACTCAATCCAGGAGTATTTTTCTTGATCAGAGATTGTTGAATAATCATAAACCCCATCAAAAATGGAGTAGGGAGGTGTTACTTTTAAGCTTAGCAAGAAATTTGATCCTCTTCTAGGGAATATTAATTGATCCACAGAGTTTCTGCCTAATTTCATATTATAATTAATATTATTAGAGAAACCATTTCTGAAAGAGAAAAATGATTGGGAGTTAATTAATTTGTATTGTTGAAGGTTAACTCCATTATATAATGTAAAATAATCGTCAGGGGATTTCAACCTTTTACCTAACCCAAGTGTTAGCCCAGTAATCTCAATTGCTTCTCTTTGCTCATCTTGTTGCCCATTTGATGAAATAGATTTGTAAAGAGAAACTGTTAATGAGTTTGGTTTTTCCCCTCCAAGCCATGGTTCAGTAAATGAGAGACTATAATTTTGATAATAAACACCATTAGAAGATGCTGTTAAAGATAATCTTTGCCCATCCCCAGAAGGAAGAGGTGACCATTTATCTTTCTTAAAAATATTCCTAGTTGAGAAGTTGTTGAATGTTAACCCTACTTGACCTACCACTCTTCCAGCGCCCCAACCACCCTGTAATTGTACTTGGTCAGATGATTTCTCTTCAACAATATAAGTAATATCTACTTCATTTCTTGCAGGATCAGGATCTACCTTTACATCAAATTTTTCTGGATCAAAATACTGCATTTGTGCTAGTTCTCTTTGAGAACGCATAATATCAGAACGCTTAAATAAATCTCCAGGACGAGTTCTTAGCTCACGCATAATTACATGATCATTTGTTTTAGTATTCCCTTTCAACATTACTTTATTTACTCTGGCTTGCTTTCCTTCATAAATTCTAACTTCAAGGTCAATTTCTTGATTCGTTACTGAAATTTCAACAGGAGTTGCATTAAAAAATAAATAACCATCATCAAGGTACAATGAACTTATATCTGTCCCCTCAGGACTGCCAAATAAACGAGCATCTAAAATAGATTGGTCAAAAACATCTCCATCTTCAATCCCTAATTGTTTTGATAATTCTTCTGAAGTATAGACTGTATTGCCAGTAAAAGTGATATTTCCAAATTTATATGGCTCACCTTCACTTATTGTCAATTCAATTGTCATTGTATTATCACTATTCATATAAGCAACATCGTGTTTGATTTGGGCATCACGATAACCAACTTCATTGTATTTTTTAATGAGATTTTTTTTGTCGTCTTCATAGTTGTTGTCAATAAATTTTGAGGTTTTCCAAAATCTCCAGAAACTTTTTGATTTGGTTTCTTTCATGCTCTTTTTTAGCTTATAATCACTAACAGCATATATGGTATCTTTTCTGTTAAGAAGTGTTTTATGGTTGTTTAGAATTTTACTTCTTCCTAGTATAATTATTTCTTTGATTTTTATTTTTTTACCTTTATTAATATTGAAAATAAGGTTTTCAGAGTTTGCGGTTGCAGTGTCAATAGTAGTTAAGTAATCAACAGTTATATTGTAAAATCCTTTATTGATATAATACTTTTTGATAGTATTAATACTGTTATTAATGAGATTCTGGGTTAATACCTTTCCCCTCATTAGTTTTAAATCCTCTTTTAAAGTTGTAATATCTGACTTACTTACTTTTTCCCCTTTATACTTAAATTTTGAAAGTCTAGGATGCTCTTTTAAATTAATTGTTAAGAAAACAGTATTTTCTACTATTTTTTCAATTGTTATATCTACATCAGCAAACAATCCTTGTTTCCAAAGTTTTGTAATTGCTAATGTAATTTTATCGCCAGGTATTTTGATTGACTCTCCTACTGATAATCCTGTAATTGATATTAGTGTACTGTTGTTTAGATTATTAGCACCAGTTATCATTATTCCTCCAATTTCATATGTTTTTGGGTTAGAATAGTCTAATTCATCACTAGTTTGTGCTGTTACAGCTAATGTAAAAGAGATTAAAAGAAGTAATGCTATTTTTTTCACAGTTTTAATCTTGTAATTGGTCAGTTGTTTTTCCAAATCTTCTTTCTCTATTTTGATAATCTAATATTGCTCTTTCTAGATTTTTTCTTCTAAAATCTGGCCATAATGTGTCGGTGAAATATAATTCAGAATAAGCAATTTGCCATAGTAAAAAGTTGCTAATTCTGTATTCGCCACTAGTCCTAATTAATAATTCAGGGTCAGGAACGCTTTTTGTTGTAAGATATTGCTGAAATATATCTTCATTTACATTCTTAGGACTAATATTATCTTTAATTAAGTTTTTTGTGGCATTTAATATATCCCATCTTCCGCTATAGCTGAGCGCAAGAACAAGAGTCATTCGTGTGTTGTATTTGGTTTTTTCTATTGCTTCCTTCAATTCTTTTTGAGCTTTAGAAGGGAGGCCCTCAGTATCACCAATACTTATTAATTTAATGTTGTTATCTATCAAAGTCTTTTTTTCCTTATTTATTGCAGAGACTAAAAGCGTCATAAGTGCATTTACTTCACTATTGGGACGGCTCCAATTTTCAATTGAAAAAGCATAAAGAGTCAAGAACTTAATACCAATTTCAGCAGCAGCTTCAACTGTATCTCTTACTGCTTTCACCCCATTTTTATGTCCAAAAAGCCTAAGCTTCCCTTTAGATTTTGCCCATCTTCCATTACCATCCATAGTAATGGCAATATGTTTTGGTAAATTAGTCTTATCTATCCCTTCCATTTAAAGTGGGTGCTTTTTA
>Ga0315320_10004756_pt1 | contig 11109 bp, 11 predicted proteins | sample M140m21515metaG_FD_203458 | JGI IMG/M metagenome (GOLD analysis project Ga0315320, IMG submission 203458) | Ammonia-oxidizing marine archaeal communities from Monterey Bay, California, United States - M1 40m 21515 | ecosystem: Environmental > Aquatic > Marine > Coastal | place: USA: California...
AGTTAATAAGATTCGGGGAACAGGGTGCAAAAACCAATCAAAACGCAAAGCAGAGAAAAGCTTTTAAGAGCCGCCACCGCAAGAACATCGCTAAAGGGGCGTGCTCTGCAGCGTATTGGGCCAACAAAGTAAAGTGGTAACATGTCAAAAAAGAAGAAATCAACCGTAAACAGTGCTGGGAATTATACGAAACCCGAGATGCGTAAGCGATTGTTTGAAAAGATTAAAGCAGGCTCTAAAGGAGGTCCCGCTGGTGTATGGTCTGCAAGAAAAGCGCAGATGCTCGCGAAACAGTATAAAGAAAACGGGGGAGGGTATACAAGCTGATGGCACTTAAAAAACAACAACAATCTATTGTAAATTGGACAAACGCAGAATGGGATAACACTGGGGAAGAAGGCAGCCGTTATTTACCTAAAGCCGCCAGAGACTCATTGACCCCTGCTCAGAAAGCAGCGGGAAATGCTAAGAAACGCAAAGCAACTGCTGCTGGGAAAACCAGAGCAAAATACACAGAAGCCGAGAGAAAAGCTTTTTTACGTGCGACTAACCGAAAAAGAAAAAACAAATAATATGAAAATGGGAAAATCAAAACCGAAGTATAGCGAGTCATCCGCCAAAGCCGTTCTAAAAGGCCGGATGAAGGCTAAAGGCTACGGTAAGAAGAAGTCCAAAAAAGGCTCTTACTGAAAAAAGTCTAAGTAAACACATATAATCTGTTGTAATTTACAACAGATTATATAGATTTGGGTATGAGTTCATACTTACCTGAGGGTTTTAAACGGATTCCTAGAGCCGATGCCCATTATGCTGTGTCAGAAAAAGGCGTGGTGTTTAATATGAAGACTGGGAAAATTCTCAAATCTCAGTGGAATGGGACTAAAGAGTATACAACGATCAAGGATGAGCACGGAAAGCAATTCCGATTTTGCTATGAAGACCTAGATCGTATGAATTACAACCCTTTGACCGAGCATTGGTTGTTCCACGTGGAACAGGCGCGGAGGATACCCGACTTCCCCGATTACGCCGTGTCACATTACGGAGCGATATATCGGGTCGCCCCCCGCAAATCGGGTATTAGAGCCAAGGAAATACATATGATACATAGTTTTGCCCACCAAGGACGTTCATACGTATTCCTTAGAAATAAAAACACCCGCAAACAAGTCCGTGTCGATCAGATCACGGAACAAGTTTGGGGTGCTGAGAGCACTTTTGAAGAGTGATTACTTTTCTTCAGCAATAACTTCGACTGCTTCAAGAACTTGAATGTCCTCAAGAACGTCAACCGCTTTGTCTTCCCGAGCAATCACGTCGATCCCAAAACAAATCTTTGGTGGGAGTGGTGTAACATGGATATGTGGACGTGCATTTGCAGCAGGCTTCGTGAATGGGATAGGGATGGATCCTTCAAGCCCAGTCGAGCTACAAGATACATTGAACAGGAGTCCGGATACAGTTAGCAGGGTAATTAACAGTTTTTTCATAACTGTTTGAAAGTAAATATTCGGTATTCAATGTCAACTTCTAAACTATTGACTCTACACCAATTGATAAGTAAAGTATAAACCGATGAACGATCACCCTTTAGAAATCGATGGGCTAGAGCTGGAAGCCCTAACTGAGAAAGGTAAACCCGTTGAGAACCGACTCAAAGATGTAAAGAGTGCTATAGCAATTTTTAAAACACTATTTAAAGCTGATGAAAAATCTGCCGTCAACAGGGCTAGGATCGATGCAATGTTCGACGGCGCAGCCCCGTATAATCAGGGAAATCTTGCGACCAGTGGACAAGGACTTAAAACAAATCTCAACTTTGGTGAAGCTCAAAGATTGCTTGATATTTCTTTGTCTGCTTACGTGGACTTGTATAGTAGTCTTGAGCGTTTGGTTGAAGTCAGGGGGACCGTGGGCGAAAAAAGCGAAATCGCGCCGCTTGAAGATATTGTAGGAGATGAGTTGACGCATTTAATGCGGTCGTGGCCCGAGTTCCACAGCGCATATCTTCGGTTATGCACTACTTTTATTAAGCATGGTGTATCAATTGCCTATTTTGATTCACCGGAAGACTGGAAGTTTAGGGTTGGTGGTTTCACAGACATCTTGATTCCTCGACAGACACCTGCATCTGAATCCTGTATCGATGTAGCGATAGGTCGTAGGGAGTATTTGTTGCATGAGCTATATGCATTTATCAAGAATCCGGAAGCAGCGGCTAAGGTTGGGTGGGATGTGGATGAAGTTAAGCGTGTCATTAAGAAGAATGCTAAGACTACGGGTAGAGGTAGTAGTGCGGGGCATGATGAGGAGTATGAGACTTTGCAGGCACAGTTTAAGAACAATGATATTTATGAAGGGATTCAGAATCCGACGGTATCTGTTTTGCATTTTTGGGTAAAAGAGATGGATGGGTCTGTGAGTCACTACATTTGTTGTGAGGAGATGCCAAAAGCCTTTATGTATCAGAAGACTTCTCGGTATACGAATGCTGAGGAAGCCTATGTGATGTTCACGTATGGTGTGGGGTCTAACGGGACGTATCATTCTATTCGTGGTTTGGGGCAGAGAATTTTCTCACATATTCAAACGAGCAACAGATTGCGGTGTCAACAGATTGACGGAGCGATGCTTTCGTCTGCGGTAATGATTCAGCCGGAAAACCAACGTTCGTTGGATGAGTTGCAGTTTAGTTATTATGGGGCGTATGCGGTGATGAGTCCGAATGTTCGTATTGTTGAGAAAGCAATTCCTAACTTGGGGACAGCAGTGCAGCCAGCGTTGCAAGATTTGACTCAGCAGTTGCAGATGAACACGGACACGGTGAGCACGTATGGTCCGAATCAGAGTTCACCCTACCGGAACCAGATGCAGATTTCTGCTGACATGGATGTAACGACTCGTTTGTCTGGTGCGTCTTTAAATTTGTTCTATGCGTCATGGACAAGGCTTCTTAAAGAAGTGGTTCGTAGGGTAGTGACTACGAAGAAGCGTGATGGAGCGGTTAAAGATTTCTTTGAGCGTTGTGCTAAGAAAGGAGTTCCGGAAGACTTTATTACGTCACTTGACATTGCTAGGACTAAAGCGGTTCGTTCGATTGGTAATGGTTCTCATGCTAACCGCATGTTGGCTCTGAGAGAGCTTCAGGGGATCAGTGGTCAGTTTGATGAAGTTGGTCGCAAGAACTTGACTAGGGACATTGTATCGACGCGTGTGGGCCACGATTTGGCGGACAGGTATGTATCTCCTGACGTGGACAAGCGCCCGACTGTAGATGTTAAGATTGCAATCTTTGAGAACCAGCAGTTACAACAGGGTAATCCTATTCCTGTCATTCCTAATGAGCTACATGGAACACATTTGGAGATCCATGTTCCTGCGTTGCAGCAATTGATTGAAGCTTTGGATTCTGGTGAAGCCGATCCTATGCAGGTGTTGCCTATTTTGCAGGCATACTATCAGCACATTAGTGAGACGGCGCAGTTTGCTGCGGGGGATCCGACCTTAGAAGGGTTAGTTAGTCAGACACAACAAGTTCTTCAGTATGCTGAGGAAGCGATTAACAATACAATGAAAGCTGTGCAGAAGATGCAACGAGATGGAGCGATGCAGCAAGGTGGTCAAGGCGGAGGTGAACAGGCTGCACAGGACTCAAAAGTGCAGGAGCATCAGATTAAGATGCAGATTGCTCAGGAGAAAGCTGAGTTGGATATGGCCATTAAACAGAAAAAACATGACCAAGAAATGGCTATACGCGACGCAAAAGCTGCGCTAGAGTTCCGGCAGAACTCACAGTAAATGGCTAAAAATCCTACTCCTCCCATCCCAATATCCCGATGGTTTCAAGACTCTGAACAAGTTAATGCTCTTAGAAAAACATTATCTGACCCATCTTTTCAGCAAGCTATTGCTATTCTAAAAGAAATAGCTGGTCCGTCATTTAACACTTTATCTGATGTAGATAATAATGCGATGCGTCATGCTTGGTATGGGGGATATAGGGATGCATTTAATGACTTAGAAAAATTGACAAAATACCCTGAAGATAAGAGAAATAGTTCAAGCTCTTTTGATGAGTGGACCCACATAGAATAAATATGAGTGAAGAAGCCGTAGCCCCCGAAGTAACTGATCCCGTAGAAAGCCTACCGGATGACCAGCAAATGGATTTTGGTTCCGCATTAGATGCCGCTTTCGCTGCGTTATCTAATCCTGAGCCGGAGACTCAAGCCGAGCCTGAGCCGGAAAAGAAAAACGAAGAAGAATCTACTCAAGAAGTGGCAGAGCCAGAAGCTACTTCTGAGGAAAAAGAAGAGTCAAAAGAAGAGTCAAAAGAAGAGCCACAAGAAGAGCTAGAATCATTTGATCCTACGGATGATCTTGATACTGACCTCGGAGATGATTGGACTCCCAAAGCGGCGTCTAGGTTTAAGCAATTAAAAGCCGAGCTTAAAGCTAGCACTGATGCCCTAGAAGAAATGCGTCAAACAATGACTGAGAAGGAGAGCAAAGTTAAAGAGCTTTCTGGAGAAATTAATTCTACGGACGTTGAAGAGATGCAGAAAAAGCTGGCAGAATATGAGCAAGAAAAAATATTTTCTAATCTTGAGGCGACGGACGTGTATAAAGCGGCAGTTACTGAGCCACTTGATAAATTAATTGATACGACTCGGGAAATTGCTGAGAAGTATGAAATTGATCCTGAAGATTTAGTTGAGGCTCTTGCTGTGCAAGACAGCTCTGAACAAGACGAAAAGATTTCTGAGTTGATGGAAAACACGACTGACCGGGATCGCGCGCGTATCTATAGGGTAATTGAAGACATTGCACCAATTTTAGATAAACGAGTTCATATGTTGCAGAATGCAGAAGAAGCTTTGAATGAAGCTAACTTGGCAAAAGAACAACAAATTGAAATGGAGGCATCTCAAAGAGCAAAAGACAGGCAGAATGCGGCAAAAAATGTCGTAGCCAGAGTCCAGCAAAAGTTACCTTTCCTAAGTGGTATTGAGGGGTTGGATATGTCGGAGGTTCAATCTAAAGCAGCCGAAGTAGACCCTAGTGTTATTCACCCCGTTGATTATACATACAATTCTGTAAGTGCTCAAATCTTGCCCGCAATTGTAAAAGAGTATGCGAGTATGCGACGAGAAAACGAACAACTTACGGATAGACTTGCTGAATATGAAGAAGCGGAGCCAAGCATGTCAGGATCGACACCAAACAAGACAGCGATTTCTGACGACTCTTCCTTTACTGATCGGATTGAAGCCGCCTTCGCTGGAAAAGTCTAAATAATTAAGTGGTTGACAGTTTGTAGTTTTTAAAGCTAATAATCTTTACACATACCACTTAGGTTGCTCTAGCCGTGAATAGTTCTAAATAGTTGTGTGTGCCAGATGAGCTAAGTTTCATCGAACAAATCGTAGGTTGCTCTAGCCATGAATAGTTCTAATTCGATTTGCGAAAAACAAAACCAGCCATTTATGGCACCTTAACTTTTAACTATTATATTATATTATGCCTACCGGAGATGACTTCAAGACTGTTGATAAAGCAGCAATTAATACCATCCTAACGCAAGAAGCGAATCGGATTGGTTCTGACGTACACAAACATATCCTCCACACCTCCCCGTGGATCGATCTTATTAAAAAATCGGCCTTCCCAGAAGGGATGGGTTACCAACTGAACACTCTTATTTATGATCGTTCTCTACCTACCAAGACTGAAACGGGTAGTGATTACGGTGTTGATTGGGGTGATGTAGCTACTATGAATACTGGTGCGAATGTCATGGGCGCCGGATATGGCAATCTTGACCAGCCACTTACAGATGCTGCTGACAAAGTTCAAGGTGCTAATGGTCCTACCGGAGATCAGCTTGGAAGTGCGGGAGACGCCCGTTCATTTGTTAACTTCAGTAAGAAGCTTCGCTCATACAAGATTAAACGAGCAGTTATTGAGTCTCCACGTATTAACGTTGATGACCTTCGTTACGCTGCCCATCGCTCTGACCAGCTCCGCGCTGTAATCGACAACCTTGCTGACGCCAGCCGTCACACTTGGGCTGAACGTTATCGTGATGAGTTTGATCGTCTTTCTGAGAACGTAGTTATTGCAGGTAACACAACAAGTGTTGCTTCAACATTTAACTCAACTGCGACTAACTCAGGCAAGGCTTTGACAGAGCTTCTTGGAACTGGTTCTGGTAACCTTCTTGCAGGAAACTCCGGTAGTGATGGAGTTACAGTAGAAGCTGGAATTTCCAACGCTCTATTGGATAAGATTTACTTCCAGATGATCCGCAAGGGAGCTTCTCAAGGAGCTTACGGCCGTGAAAACGGACGCCCTGTGTTTGGACTCGTTTGTTCTTCAGAAGCATCCTACGACATCATGACCCAAGACGGGTTCCGTGATGACGTTCGATACAACAATGCTCTTGTTGGAGAGCTTGTTAAGCCTCTTGGAGTTGAGCGTTCCTTCCGTGGTTTCTACCACTTGGTTGACGATCTTGCTCCACGCTTTGCCGAGCCCGGAACTTCTGGAGTAGCAGGATCAGCTAACGGAAGCCTTGTTGAAGTTAAGCCATATAAGGTTGTAGCTGGAGTCACTCAGATTGACGACAATTACGATTCGGCCGCATACGAGGTTGCTTACGTTATCCACCCTGAAGTGTTTGAATCTCAGATCCCACAGCCTTTCGGAGGCTCTAACGGTCTGACGTTTGACCCAGTAAGTTACTCTGGTGAGTTCAAGTGGACAAACATCCTTAGTGAAGCAGCTAACCCAGATGGAACCATTGGTTTCTTCCGTGGTATTCTCGCTTGCGCTTCTAAGCCAATCAAAACTGAGTTCGGTTACGCCATCTTGTTTAAGCGCAATACTGGCCCCGCAATTGTTTAACTAGCCTAGTAAATAGTAATAAGGGGGTGGGGGAATTAAAATCCTCTACCCCCTTTATTTTTACATTATGAAAAAAGAAGCATCATTTATGGATATGTTGGACAAAAGAATGTCTGACGAAGCCTCGGGTCCTGCCGAACAGCCTATGCAAGAGCAAAGCCCAACTCCAGTTATGGATGAAGCGATGGCTGAAGTAGAGGAACCGGAACAAGAAGAAGGTGTGAGTATGCCTGAACTTTATGAACTGGTTTTTGGAGAAGATTATGATCCCGCAGATCCTCTCAGTGAGGGTAAGATGGAGCAGATGTCTCAAGCTATGGAGCAAGATCCTCGCGTAAAAGAAATGGCTCTTAACGAGCCCGAGAAGTTTGCGTTGTTTATGTATGGCCGCAGCTCTAGAATGGCCTAATTCATATTAGAATACCTACAAGATTCCGGAGTTAGTAGCTCCGGAATCTTTATTTACCTTCTTTATTTTCTCTCTGTAAGTTAAGAGCTAACTGAGATTGGAAAGCATAAGTGCCGTAGTGTGTCAGCGCGGCTTGAGCGTCCGCCCACATAGTCTCGCCCATTTCCTCCCATTTCTTACAGAAAGAGATGTCTTCCCCAAGTGCTCCTTGTGTTTCATGTGTGATACAGTCAAAATAAGAGGGGTAATTTAAGTCTTCAATAACTTCACCGTTTTTAATATACGACATCCGAGTGCGTGCTTCCGGATATGCCTCATCTAGCTTTAAGAAGGCTTTCCTATCAATCATCATAAATCCTGTTGGTCCTGATAGAACTTCGACAAAACCGTCGGGGGCCATAATAATTTCGTTATCATCTTTGAATTTTAAGACAAACTTAGATTTACTGGGGCCGTCTAGACTTTTAGTGATGTAGGGGGCGAAGGCTATGTCCTCGTCTCTTCGGAGAAGACGCCAAACATCTTCGGGGGTAAATCCGATATCCGCGTCAACAAACAAGAGTTTAGTAGCATCTGAAGATAAAAAATGACGGACACAGTCATTTCTAGCGTGACTAATCAAGGCACTTCCTGAGTGAAGATGAACGGTAGTGGAATAGCTTAAATCTTCGGGTTGGGGTTTAGTAACAAACTGTAGTAGGCTATTTGTGTAGTTAACAAAAGTTTGATATCCGAAAGCTGGGGTAGCAATAAGGATTTTATGGTGTTTGGTTTGAGCCATGGCTAAAGATAAGTAAAAGAGTATTCAAGTCAACAAGCATCCCTAATTTACACAGGCTTGTAATTAATTTGACTTACCTGTATATTTAGGACATGGCTACTCCCATTTCAGGTAATGTCCGTCTGGTCTATGGCAACCACAACCATAATGAGACTTTTACAAGTAACTCAAGTAGTTACACCAGAACAAATACCGCTTCACAATACGCCGCCGGAGGGGCAAGAGCATTAGTTGCTGGGGCCGCCTTAGACAAAGGCACGATGTTATCCAATGACGTAGAAGGGATGTTGATGATTAAGAATGCAAACACAGCTGGTTCCTTGTTCGTGAGTCTTGATGGGGGCAACAATTGGGATATTAAGATTCCAGCAGGGTTTGTGAATTTGATTTCAGTCGGGCCAGATCACGATGCGTATGTAAAAACTGGGGTGGCAACACAGACTAGTGTTAATGTAGCCTCAGTGGTTGCAGATGGGACGATCAACTTTAGTCCATCTTCTGCCGTTGCGACAGCGGGGACATACTTAATGACTCCTACGGCCTCTCCGAATAATTCTTCCAGCGGGGATATATACATCCTTAAAACTACGACGGATTCTGCGGTAACAGGGATTGTTTATGGTTTGGATGGGACAACGAAGAAGGATTTGGCTACGGGGGCCGTCTTTAGTTCATCCACTGTAGTTCAATTGATGAGCATTGTGGATTATCGATACACCTTAACTGAACAGTAATAATGGCTAATATACAATTACAACGAGGGCAGCAGCAAAATGTTGATGTTACATATAAACTTGCTGGAGACGTAGCAATAAACTTTAACGAAAATGGTCCCTTTGATGCTGAGTTAGTCATCCGTAAAAAACGTGGGGACAACTATATGGGGCAGATTATTGATGTCCTACGACAGGGGGCGACTTCCCCTGCATCATCCGAAGCAGATAGCCGAATAGACTTTTTATCCGATGGCGCATCTAACCCCAATATAAGACTGAAGTGGGACACCGCCCAAGCAACTTTGTTGCCTAATGAAGCTGTTACAGTTTATGGGGATTTAAAAATTACTAACTCATCAAATGAAACAGCCCATCATATTAGACTGACATTTGATATACTCCCCGAAATAACAGCATAATGGCTAACGAGACAGTAACAGTAACGCAGAACACTAATTCTGTAACGGTCAATCAATCGCTAAATAGTGTATCAACTGTATCAACGAACCCCGCAGCAGGGTTAGGTAGTGGCGGTCAGGTCCAAGGTAGTCTAGATATTACTCAGAATCTGGATGTAGACGGCACCCTAGAAACTGATGCCCTTACCATCGATGGTGTTTCTTTGTTGGAGACCATTCAGGATGCTGTGGGTGGTATGGTGACGGGGAATACCGAGACAGGAATCACGGTTAACTATCAGGATTCGGATGGGACTTTAGATTTCGCAGTAAGCTCTGTTACTGATGAAAACTTCACAACTGCGGACCACGAAAAGCTCGATGGTATTGAACCTCTAGCAGATGTTACGGATACAGCTAATGTTGTGTCTTCGCTTACGGCGGGCACAAACATCTCGATTGCCGCTGACGGAACGATTTCATCTGCTGACACACAAGTAACAACCGAGCAGATTCAAGATGCTGTAGGTTCAATGCTTTCAGGAAATACTGAAAGTGGGATTACAGTTACTTATGATGATGTAGATAACGAGATTGATTTCACGGTAACTTCGCAGACCGATAATAATTTTACTACTGCTCTTAAAGATAAGTTAGACGACATCGAAGCTTTAGCAGATGTAACTGACACAGCAAACGTAGTCGCATCTTTAACCGCCGGACCTAACATTAACATATCGTCGAACGGGCAAATATCTTCGACGGATACAAATACTACGTATGCCGTAGGCGATGGGGGTCTAACTCAAAAGAACTTTACTACTGCCCTTAACGATAAGTTAGATAACATCGAAGCTTTAGCAGATGTAACTGACACTGCTAACGTAGTTGCATCTTTAACAGCCGGACCTAACATTAACATCTCGTCGAACGGGCAAATATCTTCGACGGATACAAATACTACGTATGCCGTAGGCGATGGGGGTCTAACTCAAAAGAACTTTACTACTACTCTTAAAGATAAGTTAGATAACATCGAAGCTTTAGCAGACGTAACGCCGTCTTGGGTTCCAAATTCCGATCCGACTTATGCCACACAAACATACGTGGGGACGCAGGTAGCGAATTTAGTGGGTTCAGCACCGAATACGTTAGATACTTTAGTTGAGTTAGCCACCGCATTAGACGACGATCCCAATTTTGCGACAACAATCGCTACGTCTATTGGGACGAAGTTATCAAAATCTGGTGGGATTATGACAGGTAACATTGTCATGTCCGGCACTGAAAGAGTTGATGGCCGAGATCTTTCGGAAGATGGGGCTAAACTCGACGACATCGAAGAAAATGCAGATGTAACTGACACTGCTAACGTAGTCGCAGCCTTAACTGCTGGGTCCAATGTGACTATCTCGGTAAACGGAACAATCTCTTCGACAGATACGAATACTACGTATGCGGTCGGAGATGGCGGTCTAACTCAAAAGAACTTCACTACTACTCTTAAAGATAAGTTAGATAACATCGAAGCTTTAGCTGATGTAACTGACACAGCAAACGTAGTCGCATCTTTAACAGCCGGAGCTAACGTTAACATCTCGTCAACCGGAGTGATATCCTCGACAGATACGAATACTACGTATGCGGTCGAAGATGGTGGTCTAACTCAAAAGAACTTTACTACTACTCTTAAAGATAAGTTAGATAACATCGAAGCTTTAGCAGATGTAACTGACACAGCAAACGTAGTTGCATCTTTAACAGCCGGACCCAACATTAACATCTCGTCGAACGGGCAAATATCTTCGACGGATACAAATACTACGTATGCCGTAGGCGATGGGGGTCTAACTCAAAAGAACTTTACTACTACTCTTAAAGATAAGTTAGATAACATCG
>Ga0315320_10004763_pt1 | contig 11098 bp, 7 predicted proteins | sample M140m21515metaG_FD_203458 | JGI IMG/M metagenome (GOLD analysis project Ga0315320, IMG submission 203458) | Ammonia-oxidizing marine archaeal communities from Monterey Bay, California, United States - M1 40m 21515 | ecosystem: Environmental > Aquatic > Marine > Coastal | place: USA: California...
TAGCCAAAGCCTCACTTAATCCAACCTGATGGTAGAGGGCGCCATGGAGTTTGACATGATGTAGGTCATCACCGGCAACAGCAGCGATTCTTGCCACCTGGTTCAACACTAGATCGGCAGCCGCATCTGGGTTAATAGGGTGTGGCCGGCGACCAAATTCCTTCGGATCTGAGTGCCCAGGGTGGCTGCCAATAGCGGTCGCGTGGTGCCGCGCACGTGATACCGTTTCTTGAATCGACTTGAGATTACCCGCATGCTCGCCGCAGGCAATATTAGCTGAACTGACTAGTGGCATTATTACAGCGTCATACTCGCCACCTTCGCCAAGGTCGCAGTTCAGATCAATAGTATGTAAATCGTCGGTCATTCTGCCTTCTCAGCCAAACCAAGTGTGTGGTTGATGCCTTGCTGTATTGTTGCAAGCATGTTGTGTTGGTGGCGGAGAAGACGATGTGCTTCTGCGAGAGTGGTTTCAGAGAAACATACTGTATCGCCGGGCCGAAGTTGCGCTGCACGAGGCAAGTCCGCAGCAATTAGGTGGCCTAGCACTGGATAGCCACCGATTGTTTGAGCGTCACAAAGAAGAAGAATAGGTCTCCCATCAGGAGGAAGCTGAATGGTTCCTGGAAGTACGGCTCGAGAAAGAGGTGTGGCTGACAATGGCGGGAGCGTCTCTCTGAAACGAATGCCCATTCGGTCACTTTGTGCGGTGACATGCATTGGTTTATTTATAATGGCATGATGAGCGTTCGATAGAGGCCCCTCAGGAAGTATTTTGAGAGTGCAGGGGTTCGCAGGAAGGGGAACCACATCATGGTTGAGGCTCCAGGTCGTTGAAAACGAAGTCACAAGCGGATTCCCGATAGCGAGTTGATCGCCAGTTTGAAGAGGTCTTCCACCATATCCCCCAAGCTTTGCTGGCGCATACGTGCTGTAACTATTGAGAATAGCTGGTACGCAGATTCCCCCAGCAACTGCAAGGTAGCCTCGGCATCCCTTGGCTGCATGCCCGAGGTGTAAGGTGTCGCCGCGTCGGACACGAAGTGGTCGTAATGTAGCGAGTGAATCATCCGCGGCACCCGTGAGTGCAATAATGGTGTCTGTTTGAAATTGGAGTGTGGGCCCAAGGATGGTGTACTCCAATAGCGCGGCATTTTCTGGATTGCCGAGAATGCTATTTGCGAGCATGGCAGAGACTCTATCAGCAACCCCACCCGAGGGAACACCGGATGAACGAAATCCGCTGCGGCCAAGATCTTGAACGGTTGTCATAAGTCCCGGTTGAAGAATCGTTATATTTGTTTGTGTTACGCATTCTGGTGCGATGGAAGCTGTAGGATCCGGTGCCATGTTCACGCTATCAGTTTCATGAAAACGAACACGATCACCGGACTGCAAGAGGGCAGGAGGGTCATTGATTGGATTGAATAAATTGGTATCTGTTTTTCCGATCAGATGCCAGCCACCCGGGGTGTCGAAAGGATAGACGCCAGTCTGGCTTCCTCCAATTCCCACGGACCCCGCAGGAACACGCCGTCGAGGTGTTGAAAGCCGTGGTGTTTCAAGAGTCTCTGGAAGCCCCTCAAGGTATGGGAACCCCGGTACAAAACCAATTGCAGTTACCAAATATTCTGGTTCTGTGTGCAGTTGGATAAGTGTTTTGCCATCAATCGCATGGGACCGGCAGACTGCGTCGAAATCAGGGCCGGTATCTCCGCCGTACCAAACCGGCACGTCATGGAGCTTGCCGCTAGTGGATGGAGGTTGCAGATGCGTTAGTGCTATATGAATCTTGGCTTCTAAAGTGGCGAAGCAATCAATAAGCAGGGGGTCATATACCACCGTAACGCGGTCGGGAGACACAACAATATCACGTATTCCAGGAATTGATGATAAGCGAATGGCATTCGCAATGGATGAAAGCGTTTCTACACGTTTTGTAAGGTTCGCCTGCTTCTGGGAAAGCGAACATGTGATCGCTATGTCACCCATTGCTTGGGTTGCAATCTCACAGTTTGAGTGAGTTACTGGTTTGTCATCGATGGAATCCATAGACCAATCGAGCCGTTGAAAATCAGGGTGTGATTCACGCTATGTATCATCAGATTGAGGAGGTGGGGAAGCCCCGCTATCACTGTTCTTTTCAGGAACGTCGTCAAGCATTTTTGTGAAATTGAATTCATCGTCGCCAAAACCATGTTCTAAAGAAAACTTGTCATTCTCATTTATCTGTGGTTTTGTATGTGGCTGCAGTTGTGGTTTTGGGCGTTCGGTTGGAGTGCCTTGTGGTCGTGAACGCAAACGACTGGCAAGATCAGTAAGCCATGTGTCACTTGGGAATTGGTAGGGCCGAAACTTTTCAAGTGTGCCGGTTTCTTCTTGGACGAAGAGTGCACGCTGTTCTCCGAGTCTTCCGGCTGCAGGGTTTTCAACAAGCTGACTCGAGTCTGTCCCACTCATCTGGAAAAGTACTCGTAGTTCAAATTCCTTGAGTGTTCCTCGCTCAAATGTACGTTGAAGATTGGTCAGTGAATCACACCAGATAACAGCATGGATACCAACAGTTGGTCCGTCTCGCAGGATCGTGACAAGCTGTTGAGCAGGGGTGGCCTCTTGTTCACCTGACATCGAGAATCCAAAGTCATTTTCATTTCGTCGTATTTCACGGAAGCGAGCAAGATCTCTGATGACAACGAATACCGACTCGGCATCAAGAATCTGTTCATCTAATCTCCGTTGGACCTCGGCGGCAAGATTGCGGAAGGCATCAACAACACCGAGACGACTGACAACTTCAATTTCGTGTGGGAGGTGTTCTGTGAGGCGGCTCAGCATGGTTTCGGGATGCTCTTCAGCTATAGCTGGCTCAAAGAGGACAAAACGACTTGCTTTGCCAACAGCACCACCAGGATACGGATCACTCCCTGCTGCGAGACTTACTGTGGCCATTGATAAAATACTTGTAGCCAGGTCTTCTCGCTGGCCAACAATGAGCAGGTTTGTGCCACCCTGACGACGAAATGCGGCAACGGTTGGATCTTTAATGGCAATCGCATCACCAAGCCACGCCATTGGGGCAATAGGAGGCTTGCCATCAATAGTTCCTGAGTCGATAAGTTCTCGGAGCAGAAGGTTTGCATCAGGGTCGGCGGCGTCATTTCCATCAAAAACAAGCCGCGGTAATTCTGGTATGTCTGTTCTCGAATCAGCCAGCTTCCGGAGTTTACCAAGATACTTTTCGCGTCTCTCTTCACCGAGCCAGACCACCTGGAACGGATGGTTTCCTTCAACCATGCCGTTTGCATCGTTGTAAATAGCTTCACCAGGTCGTGTAAGAAGCCGTGCAGCAGTATTGTCTTCACTGAGAATCAGACTGCTATCAGCTTCGTTGCACTGAAGCGCAACTCGTACGGCCATTTGCCCCATTGTTGCCCTTGGCAGACTATATGATCCACCGAGTGTCTGTGAGCCTAGAAGTACATGCATACCAAAAGCTCTACCTTGACGGACGAGCCTATCCAAAACCAAAGAACAATCTTGTGCGAGTTTGTCATCCTCAACAAATAGTTCCTGAAACTCATCGATAATCAACATGACTCGAGGCATTGCTTCAGGATGGCCGCTGGCCCTGTAGCCAGCGAGATCTTGGACTGATAAGTCACGGAAGAGGTCACCCCTTCTTTTTAGTTCTCGATCAAGCTGTTCTAGGACAGAAAGTCCGAATTCCCGTTCACTCTCAATGGCAATGACTCGGGCGTGCGGAAGTTTGTAGTGGTCGTACAGCTTGAACTCAACACCTTTTTTAAAATCAATGAGGTAGAATTGGATCTCGTTAGGGCTGTAGTTGAGAGCAAGGTTGGTAATTAATGCATGCATCATTGTCGACTTGCCAGAGCCAGTCTTTCCTGCAATGAGTACGTGTTGGCTTGTACCCTTACCAAGCCGCATTGATTGTGTCTTCTTCGCACCGGCTGGGCCCAATGGTACGTTTATTTCTTTGGCTGTATCACCAGTCCACCATTTTTCTTCTGGGGGAGCTACCCTGTCAAAAGGTACCTCGACTCGCTTCGCAGCAACTGCAGCTTGGCCGACCCGGTTGATGATCTTTGTGAAAATCTTGTCGTCGGGTGATATCTCCGGACTGAGTGGCCACTTCGAAAACTCTGGGTCAATCCATGTAAAGGTGCCGTCTTGTAATGTAATGTTTGTGGTGTTTGATTCGATATCATTAAGTGAGAAGCCGGATGGCAGGGTCTGTGATGTATCGACAGAAACAATTGGAAAGACACCACACCGGGAACCAGAACTTGCAATGCTGGCGAGTCGGCGGGCAGCTGTCTCGGTAAAGTTTGCGGGGAAATTGGCAACGACAATAAACCGATATGGTTCCGGTACCTCTGCTTCGGCGTTGTAGTCACCAATTGTTCGGTATTCATTCCGCAGATATTTTTGAATCACCATTTCCATTTGTTCAGTGATCAATTCCAGTTGTTTGTCGATCTGTCCAGGTTCTGTCCAAATGCGACTTGAGACAAGTAACTCATCGTGATCGGCAAGGTGCATAAACCCGGCAAACTGTTTGCCAAGGCCGAGTGGGTCAATAATTGTGAATCGACTCTGTCCGGGTGGCAGGCCGGTTGCAATTCGAAGCATTACCGCCTGGAGAAGGTTTGATGCATCCTCTTTTTCTTCTGGTGGCGATTTGATGAGAAGAGCAGCTTGTGTGGGGCAGGGGATGAAAGCGGGTTGCCTCCACTCCTCGGGCCCAAAAGAATTGAGGGAAGCATGTTGAGAAACGCCCCCGTCGATTGATCTCATAGAGAGATTAAGATGACCAAATCGTATGCCTGCAGGGGTTGTCTCTGGAAGCGGTGCTGCACCATCTGATAAGTCGGACCAGGCCGGAAAAGCCTTGGCATCAATGAGGTTTGCCTCTGAAAAGATATGTTCTGCGTGTTCTGTGGTTGATTTCCATCGGGCAGCCATCTTTTGCCACTGGCTGTCTTTTATGTCTCCAAGTGATTTTTGCTTTTCGCCTGATTCGGCTTGTATTTCACCAATTTTCTCACGGCCTTTTGTTTCAATAGCTTGAATCTTCGGTGGATATGTTTCATCAAGAACAGCGAGGCCTCGTATTCTTTTTTCTTCAATCGTTCTACAGCCAGCCTCGTATTTTTCTTGAAGTGTGGCGACGGCGGCATCTTTTTTTGAAATCGCTGAAGCAGATCCTGCTGCCCGTCCACCATGTTTTTTTTCCATGTCGCGGTCATGTCGTTTTTCAAGTTTTTCTTGATCGCGTTTAAGTTTGTTTTCGATAACAATGAGGCATCCTTCGTGGCAATCTGTTAATCGTTGTCTTTTTTGTGAAAAGTCGATCACCATCTTTTTCAATTGCGTGCGGGCTTGTTTCTTTTTCCCTGACCGCCAAAGCAGGAGTCCTCCAAGCGTGACCACAAGAGTTGTGGCTGCTGCAGTGGCAGCTACTAAAACTATGGGGAGTTCTGAGTCACTTATCCTGAGCGGGATGGCAACTCCGGCAGCCACAAGAATCGAAAGAATACAGGGTAGTATGAAAATGAGAGCGGTAACCCCATCAGCAAAAGCCCAGTATGCACTAGGCAAATTCTTTATGGCTTTTGAGTCGTCCTGAAGCTCACTGATGAGGTTTTTAAAGTGTTCCAAGAGTTCCTTGCCCTGAGGCAAAGGGGGAGTTCTGTCTTCTGCATGTGCAGGATCTTCGGTCGGTTCGTTTTGGAGTAGAGAAGAAGTTGAATCGACTCTCCACTTGGTGAGTTTGTCATGCAGTTTTTTGAGATCGCCGTCGACTTGTTCAATGGTTTGGGCAAGTGATTCAATAAGCCGTGCAGTTTTTCTTTCAGTATCTTCTTTCTGCTGTGCGAGGGACTCTCCTGCAGAAAGGGATTCAAATTCAAGGTCGTCAGTCTTTTCTTTTTCGACGTCCTCCCATTCCCTGAGAATCTGTGCTTCCCGCTCTTTTCGTTGTTTATCGAGTGCTTCTTGTTGTGCTGTTACTTGCCCCTCAAGGCGTTTTTTATCTTTCTCAAAATCAGAATTAAGCGAATTGACCTGAATTTGGCAGCGTTCCTGGATACTTTCGATTTTAGATTCTGATTCTGTATTGAGTTTTGCTGTCTCTTCTTTGAACTTCAGTTCGATTTTTTTCTCGAGTTCTGATCGACGAGCCGCTTCCTTTCTTAATGTTGTAATCTGTTCACGAAGAAGGTCACGGTCGTAGTACGAGTGATCATCTGTATGCTGTGGTTGGAGCTTCGGGGTATCAGGAGTTGGCATTTTTAAGAAAACTGTTGGGTCGTGGTGTTGCTGTTGGGAACGTATAAAAAATGATTAATAAACAACGTCATCGTTGACATCGCGTGATGCCCGGTCAAGCACCTCAGCGAGCCTGCCGACAGCCTCAAGCGTTTGCTTGACGTCAGGTGTGAGAGGAACAATACACTCTTCATGAAAGCGTCGAGCGGTCGCATCGTCCCATGTGTCTGAGGTGAGTTCCCACTTCAGTCCGAGTTGTTTGAGTGACAGTGCTAACTTTGCAGCGCCACTTGCCAGGTCACATGTTTTCACGGATTAATGCCTTCTTCAAGAGGTGGCTCATCATCATGAGCATCTGTTTGGCGAGCAACGGAGTTCTGAGAGTCTGAGTCACCAGAAGTACTTGTGCCACGTGGGCTTACAACCGTCTGATAATTCTCGAGTGCAGTGAGCATTTGCTCAATCCGAGCGATCGCTCGGGGACAGTCGACATCGATGACCTCTCTAAACCTGACAAGTCGGACGCATGTTTCTCGATATTGCTGCAGAACGACGGGAGTCCAGCGTTTTACCAGTTCGAGTTTCTCTTCGGTCTTTTGGAGTCTTTTCCTGGCTTTTTCAAGATTTTTTTTCTCTTCGGCGCAGGATGGTGCATTATCTCCAACTTTTTTATACGCGCGGCAGTGTTCGAGGTCTTTGATTGCTTGGTTCACCCCATCAGCAGCTCGTCGCATTTCTGCCTTCCAATAGGCTGCTCGGTCGACTGTGATCCAGTCAATTCCACGCTGTCCTTCGATTTCTATGTCTGCAAGTGCTTGACTCGAGGCGTGCGCATAAGAAATAAGCGCAAGCTTGACGAGGCTAAGCGTATCGATTGACTTAATGTCGGCCTGTGTTGACATGCAAAGTACTCGCTATTGGTAGTGCTGCCTATCGCTGCTGTTGGTACTCTTCTACCCGTTCTGCTTTTCGAATGAGATACGGTACGTATTCGCCTGTGGATTCTACGAATCGTCCAAAAGTAATTAACTGTTGCTCAAACTCTTCAGCAAATTTTTGGTGCTCCTGATCTCGCCAAGTGGCAGAGAGGGCTTGAAGTTGACGTTGAACGGTCTGCATTTGTGAATGGACCTCCGTGCTAAAATGGCGTAGCCGCGACGCAAAGCGTCGCAACTCCTGTGGATCAACGATTGCTTGTCCCATGAGAAGATACTCCTTGTGTAGCGTTGTTCGGCTAAAGTTTTGAAAACGAACGGAAGTTCCGGATCATCGTTTTTCCGCTTTAATATCTTAACGGGTAGACGGCAGGTGCGTGAACATGCAGGATTTGAATGCGAGGCTGACGGCATAATATGTCGCGTTACACTAGACAGAAAAATCTCCAGAGACCCATTTATGAGCGACCAAACAGCAGTAAGAAAAGAACCGCAGCGGCCTGCAGAGACTCATTCAGATGCTCCCACAGCTATGGACGAAACGGTTTCAGTAGAGCCGACAGTTGGTTGGCACTGTACGCATTCGTTTTACCGTTTTAATCGTTCACGACTTGCTGAGATGACAGAATCTGAGCGTTTGGCAGGTATTGCTGCAATCAAGGAATCGCTTAATGATGAGTCGTCAATGAGCCCGGGCCGCCTGCAGAAGTGGATTGTACCTGGTCATAAGGCGGACTTTGCTGTCATGGCTCTTGATCCATCGCCTCACACAGTGGACGGAGTCCATCAACGTCTCCTAGCTGGTCCGCTTGGAGTGGCGATCGAGTCAACCTATTCGTTTGTTGGACTTACAGAGGTGAGCGAGTATCTTCCAACCGCAGAACAGTTTGCAAAGAAACTTGTGAAACAAGGTGAAGACCCTGAGAGTGCCAGCTATAAAGCCAGAGTTCAAGGTTACGCAGCGAGGGAACCGGCTATGCAGAAGGCAAGGCTGGAGCCAGATTTTCCACCATGGCCGTGTGCGTGTTTTTATCCGATGAATAAAAAAAGAAAAGTGGGGGAGAACTGGTTCACTCTTCCATTTTCGGAACGTAGTCGACTTATGGCTGAGCACGGTGCGAGCGGCATGAAATTTGGTGGGCGGGTTTCTCAACTTATTACGGTTTCAGTTGGTCTCGATGATTGGGAATGGGGCGTTACCCTTTGGGCGAGGCGTCCTGAGTTTCTCAAAGAGATCGTTTATACGATGAGATTTGATGAGGCCAGTGCACGATATGCTGAGTTTGGTCCTTTCTATACCGGTTATGTTGCTACAACGGATGAGATTCTCATGCATTGTCAACTCACGTCATAAGCGAGAAGTCAATCCTTACGGGCATCAACAGCTTTTTTTTTCGCTGGAAACGAAAAGATAAGTTCGATCGGCGTCCCACGCTGCGGAATGCGCTCTGTAAAAGTTTCGAACAAAAGAGATTCGTTCGCCTGCGAACTGGTGATTGGGAGATCGAGTGTTGCTGTTGGGAAGTTTGAGACACATACAAGATCACCAGCGTCTGCCTGGTAATACTCGGTACCAGTTCTAGGGTCCTTCCAGAAACTACTACCAGCAAAAATCCAGTCGCAGTCCAATTCCTTACCAGTCTGACTATTTTTTACCCACGTCTGTGCCGATATTTCGTGATCCCCGGTATCATCGTGCCAGAGGACTCTGATGGCCACAGGATCACCATTGGCCGGCTTGAATTCAGGATAGAACGAGGCTGGACTACCTGGCCGAAGGCCGATTGCGAGTAAGCCGGCATGGACGAGTTTCGCTGTTGCATCAACGGCAACAACAGATTCATGTTCTTTGGTCTTCCGTGGGCAAGCAAAAAATTCAATAGGCCCATCAGTAAGTGCAACCGAGCCACCTACAACGAGGTGTTTTGTTTCAGTGTCAATCCAGATGGCGTGCTGCGGAGAAAGTCGTGTGAGTTCTGGATGTGCATCAACCGGGACTGCTACCACACCACCTAGGAAATAAAGCGGGGTGATAAAGCCAGAGAAAATCAGGGTGTAAAAGCCTAGGCAAGTCGCTGAGGTGAGCGAGGAGGTGCTAAAAGCCATTGCGAGGAGTTTTTCTTTTGGAGGTCAGTCTGTAGAGGCCAAGTTGGTTGGTATAGTTTGAGGGTTGGGCTGGTTTTAAGTTCTTCTCAGAGTATGGCTTATTTGCCAAGATTTTCTGTCGGATATTTTGCCAGTCTGATGAATTCTAATGATAGGACCGTTAAGAAAGCATTCCAATCGAGGGAGATACTACATGCCAGACTCAGATGTTCTTTCGAAGGAAGTATCTCCAACGTGTACTGCTCGGAATAGCAAGTCCTCTGTTGTGAAAGATCATCTCAAGGCAGGGGCATTGGTTCGCAGGCAGTTCAAGAAAAAAAAACTTGTATGTCGTATTGATGCGTGCGCTACGATGTGCAGCGATAAAGTAGCAGTCCAATATATTCAAGGAATTTCACAACGAGTCAAGCAGAAAACAACTGAGGCTGACGAAGTAATTCTTGGCTGTTCCCTGCTGAGTGAATGTCTCGCAGCAATACCGGCTCTCTCGAACCAGGCTGACAGGTGGCTCGTCTGTGAGGCTGTCACCTGGGGGCTTGTGTGGGCAACACAAAGTTGTGAGGTAGTTGGTTTGGCTGGGCAAGTAGTAGAAGAGCTTGTGCGTTTAGGCAAAGCGGGTAGTAGTGAGTTTGCTGCTAGAGAGTCCTCTGCGATGCCATTTATCTTCATTCTTGGTGGGCTCTTTAGTGATATTGATCACTGCCAGCAGCTTCTTGGTGTAGTACGAGATCAACTCCAAGTCGAAGTCAAAAGCCTTGTTGGTGAGGAAGGTGGTGTCGGATTGAAGCAATCGGCTGAGATTATTGATGTAGTGAATAGATGGGTGCGATGCCGAGAAATTATTGATGAGACTGCCGGTGAAAACCTCACAAAAGAAATAAACCATAAAATAGATGAAGCAGTTGTGTTTTCTATTTTACTTCTTGGAAATAGTGGTCGGCCGGTAACGGAACGCGGCCTCGGGGCACGGGACTCGGTGGCAGCACTCCTGCAGTCGGCATCACGTGGACGAAAAAAAGTTGCAGCGACGGCACTTGCGTTGACTGAGGGAAAAGACGCGACAGGGGAATCGCGGTGGACTGAAAAGGGGCTCTGTAGTTGCTCAAGAGTTGACCATACGCAAGATTCTGCAGTTTTTCGGAGTGGCTGGAAGCGTGGAGCAACGCGAGTACTCGTGTCGTACCGTGAAAAGGATCCTTATATCGAAATAGTTGTAGGAGATCGTCAGATTATTGCTGGTACATGGGACGTAAGTCTTCTTTGCAATGGACAAAAGTTGTCGCTGAGTGGGGGCTGGAAGCGAACATGGTGGGAGATGAATGACAATGCAACCTATCTCGAAATCTCTGCTGATGTTCAAAACGGGTGGCGGCTCGAGAGATCAGTGCTTCTATTGTCAAAAGATAAAATAGTGCTTCTTTCTGATGCAGTAATTGTGCCAGGATTAAAGTTTGGTGATAAGTCAGAGCTTCTTTTGGATCAATTGCAATTGCAAAGTACTCTTCCCATATCACCGAGTATCAATCTTGAGTCGTGTGGGGAAACTCGTGAGATTTTTGGCTGTGATAATAGACCACGGTTCCTTGCGATACCGTTGGCTCTTGGTGAATGGCGTGAATCGGGTGCAGATGCTGGGAGTTTTGATATGGCAGCCCTGCGGCTTGAATTGAAGCAGAATTCCCAAGCGGGAAGAATCTACGCACCTCTTTGGATTGACTGCAATGCTGGGCGACTCAAGCGTTTAAAAGAGAAGCCGGAGAGCAACC
>Ga0315320_10004765_pt1 | contig 11096 bp, 13 predicted proteins | sample M140m21515metaG_FD_203458 | JGI IMG/M metagenome (GOLD analysis project Ga0315320, IMG submission 203458) | Ammonia-oxidizing marine archaeal communities from Monterey Bay, California, United States - M1 40m 21515 | ecosystem: Environmental > Aquatic > Marine > Coastal | place: USA: California...
TCATATTCCTGGCAATACACCATATACTAGATATTACCTAGCAAAAATTCTTCAATATCAATTTCACGAATCTCTTTGCAATCAAATGGGCTTTAACGGGCCTCTCCATGAGTGCTCAATATATGACAATGAACTTGCTGGAGAAAAATTAAGAGCAATGCTCGCACTCGGGCAAAGTGCAGAGTGGCAAATAGCATTGGAGGCACTTACTGGAACAAGGAGGCTAAGCGGAAAATCGATGTTAAACTATTATCAGCCTCTTAAAGATTGGCTTGATACTCAAAATGCTGAACGCACATGTGGTTGGGAGGGATGATGAAACATTTAACTAATTTAGCTATCGCCGCTGGAGTTTTCCTTTTTACAAAGCTATACGCCGATATCATTTCATTCAATAGTATCGAGATATCGGGTCTGAACTTAGTAGGCCATCTCCTGGTCATGATATTTGTTATTCAATGGATAGCATATATACCTGCTTTTATATTTAAAACTGAAAAATTCTATGATTTAACAGGAAGTCTTACCTACATAGCAGCCATTTCGTTTGCTATATATTCAACTAACAATTCTAAAAATTTTGATCTTGGAAGCCTCATCATAGGTGCAGCAATTATTATCTGGGCAGTAAGGCTCGGCTCATTTTTATTTATGAGAGTTCATAGAGATAAAAAAGATGGGCGATTTGACTCTATTAAAACTTCTTTCTCTCAATTTTTCATGACATGGACCTTGCAAGGCATGTGGGTTTTTATTTGCTCATCTGCTGCCCTGATTGCAATTGCAAACCCAGCAGGGATTCCTATTAATAGTATCTTTATAATTGGAGCGCTTTTATTTGTTTTTGGTTTTGCAATAGAAGTCATAGCGGATAATCAAAAATCTGCATTTAAAGCTTTACCTGAAAATAAAGATAGATTTATTAACGAGGGTCTTTGGTCTAAATCTAGACACCCGAACTATTTTGGTGAAATTACACTGTGGACAGGTATTACAGTTATGAGTATCTCTACATTTTCAGGCCTTAATTATTTAGCTCTTTTCTCACCAATTTTTTCATATCTATTATTAAATTATGTAAGTGGAGTCAGAATGCTTGAGCTCAGAGGTAATAAAAAATGGGGACATCTAGACAGCTATAAAGAATATAAAGCAAGCACTCCAAAGCTCATTCCTAAAATTTAAAATTACTATTTTATCTTTACAATTGTTTACGACAAAAAACAATAAAATTGGTACAATCAAAATTGAAAAATTTGTATATTTTCATCACTATCGATAGAATGGTGAACCATTTTTCTAGGGAGAAAAAAATGTTAAAAATAAGCTTAGTAGTTCTTACTATGTTGACCAGCTTTGTGTCAGCATCAGAGATGGAACTGGTTTTGGAAGTTGGAAGAGATAATTCAGAGCTATCCGCTCAGTCTCAAGCAAAAATTGATAGCACGGAAACAGCTACAGATAAACTGATAAACGAATTTAAGGTAGTCTCAAAACAGGTTGAGGGACTAAAGTTATATAACGCTCAAAAAAGAATTCAAATTCAGGCTCAACTCGATCTAATGGATCAGTATGATGAGCAATTAGTTCAAGTTGTAGTTATGCAAAGGCAGATTCCACCCTTAGCTCAAAGAATGTTGGAAGGCCTAGAAAAGTATGTCAATCTAGACACCCCTTTCCATATCGAAGAAAGAAAGCAAAGACTGGATCTTGTTCGAGCCTCCCTCTCTAACCCAAAAGTCACTGCATCAGAACAAGTAAGACAGATTCTTGAGGCTTATAATATTGAAGCTGAATATGGCAGAAAGTTAGATGCGTATGACGAAACTATTGTTTTAGATGGGCAAGAGGTTGTTGTTAATATTCTCAGAGTTGGAAGGCTAGGGATGTTCTTTCAAACTAAAGATGAAAGACAAACCGGCTATTATGATAATGAGCTAGGTTCTTGGGAAGAGCTTCCTGGAAGCTACCGAATCCAAGTAAGAGATGGAATAAGAATGGCGCAAAAATTAGCTCCTATGGATATTATGATGTTGCCAGTTGTCTACAGAGGAGACGCATCATGAAAAATTTAAATAGATCTTTTTTAACAATAGCTGCGGTATTTTCATTTAGTGCTTTCTCTCAGGATACTGCTGAAGGCGAGCCAACAACTATTCAAGGTTTACTTCAACTAGTAGAGCAGGGCAGAACAACCGAACAAGGCGTTAATGCTAAAAGAGAAGCGGATTTCTTAGCTAATAAAAATCAACAAGCTGCGAAACTTGCTGCAGAAAAGAGAGAGCTTGCTCGACAAGAAAAAATTGCAGATCAGCTTGAGGCTGAGTATAAAAAGAATGATGCAATCTTGGTTGTTAAAGAGGCAGCTTACAAGAAAGAATTAGGCTCACTTGTTGAACTATTTGGTCATCTGCAGAGTTCTGCCGGTGAAGCAAGCGCATTATTTGCTGACTCATTAACTTCTGCACAATATGGCAGAGACAGAGAAACTTTTTTGAATGATCTTTCATCAAAAATGTCGAGTGCGACTGAGTTACCAACAATTCGGGAGTTAGAAGGTTTATGGTATGAGCTTCAAAGAGAGATGGTGGCAGGATCAGAGGTAGTATCTTTTAATGCTAACGTAATTACTCTAGATGGAGAATCAATTGATTGTAAAGTTACAAGGGTAGGTCTTTACAATGCAATATGTGATGGTAATTACTTAGAATACATTGGAAGCAAAGGTCAATATGCTTTTTTAGGCAAGCAACCAGAAGGTCGTTATGTTAGCACAGCCAAAAAACTTTCAAATGCTGAGGTAGGCGAAGTAGTGAAATTTGGCGTGGATCCTACAGGTCCAGTTGGAGGAAGTTTGCTCGCTAATTTAATCCAGAACCCAAGCCTTATGGAAAGAGTTAACCAAGGAAGAGAAGTTGGTTATATCATTATATTTGTAGGTCTTATTGGTATCGCTATAGCGTTCTGGAAGCTCTTTACTTTATATACAATGGGTGTTGCAGTTTCCAAACAGACTAAATCTAAAACAATCGATAAATCAAATCCTTTAGGAAGAGTGTTAGCTGCTGGTGAAGAGCACATGGGTAAAGATATTGAAACTCTTGAATTGAGGTTAGCTGAGGCAATAATGGCGGAAAGGCCAGCTATTGAGCGAGGCATACCTGTAGTTAAAATTATATCTGTTGTTGCGCCTCTAGCAGGATTGCTTGGGACAGTTACAGGTATGATTGTAACCTTCCAACAAATTACCCTATTTGGAACTGGAGATCCTAAAATTATGGCTGGTGGTATATCACAAGCCCTAGTTACAACAGTTCTTGGATTAGTGGTTGCAATTCCGACAACGCTTCTACATTCTTTTGCTAATTCGTCAGCAAGGGGAATCATTAATGTTCTTGAAGAACAAAGTACAGGAATCGTTGCAGAGCATTCTGATTCTAAGTAATTAGTAAATGTACGCAATTACTGAAGCATTCAATACTCTTAGAGACTTTATGTCTGCTGGAGGGAGCGTGCTTTGGCTAATTGCAATTCTAGCTGCATTTATGTGGGCTATTATTCTTGAAAGAATTTGGTACTTTAATGCAGGGCATAAAGTATATATGGATGAACTGAAATCTGAGTGGGATTCTCTTTCAGATCATACTACTTGGAAAGCTGATGCCATAAAAGAAAAGCTTATTTCTCAAGCAAGAACCGAAGTCAACAGATACTTGCCTCTCATTAATACCTGTGTTGCATTGGCGCCTTTATTTGGATTGCTTGGGACAGTTACAGGTATGATTGAAGTGTTTCAGGTAATGGCTTTTACTGGTGGTGGTGATGCAAGGTCAATGGCCGGAGGAGTATCTAAAGCTACACTCCCAACTATGGCTGGTATGACAACAGCATTGTCTGGTGTTTTTGCTACTATATATTTAAATTCAGCACGCAATAGAGAAGAAAATTTAATCAAAGATACAATTAGAAGTTAATAGGAGAATAATGTGAGAAGAAATGCCATATCAAGCGCTGTTCAAGAAGAAGAAGCTGAGATTAACATGACACCCATGCTTGATGTTGTATTCATCATGCTTATATTTTTTATTGTTACAGCAAATTTTATCAAGGAGCCTGGTCTTGAAATCAATAGGCCTGAATCTAATACTTCAGAGACTCAAGAAAATGCTGCAATTTTAATTGCGGTTGGTGCATCCGGTGAGATCTGGATGGACGGCAGAAGAATTGATGCAAGGCAGGTAAAAGCTAATGTTGTTAAACTTCTGGCTGATAACCCTCAGGGATCTGTAGTTATTCAAGCAGATGAAAAAGCTGAAGCAGATACAATCATTAAAGTAATGGATGGCTCTCGTGAAGCTGGGGTATACAACATATCGCTGGCATCTGAACCAAAATAGAGAAAAAAATTGAGCACTGCTGCAAATAGTATAAATTCTTTTTATCAAACCCTATCTAAGGTCTTTGCACCAGTTACAGCATTATATTTAAGAGCATTTAACTACAACAAGTACATAGCTGGCATTGGGTTTGCAGCTTTTATTACACTTGGTTTATTTTTTTTGATGGTCGCTTTAATATCTTTGGGTGATGGCTCCATACCAGAAGATAATTCCAGAAAACTAGGCGATGTCATCATGCCTGATAGAGACATTGATACTCTGTTTGATGATGTTGATAAACCAGAAGAGCCGGAGGAGCAGCCAGAGGATATTGCTCAGCCTGAACTAGATTTAGCCCCTTTAACTGGAGTTGATGTTAGTTTGCCTAAACCAAAAGCTGATTTTGCTGCTGGAGGTTCATTTTTTAGAGATGGTGAATACATTCCATTGTTTAAAGTTACTCCAATATATCCAAGACGAGCTCAAGAAAGAGGCATTATGGGCTATGCTGTTGTGGCGTTTACAATTACTGAAACAGGCACAGTAGAAAATGCAGTTCCCCTAGAGGGGTTCTGTGGAGATCCAACAAATCCTGAAACTGTATTTAGGCCTTGCTCTATCTTTAACTCTGCAGCATCAAGAGCCGCTGCTAAACTAAAATATAAGCCTAAAATTGTTGATGGAAAGGCTGTAAGAGTTGACGATGTACCGCACAAGTTTACTTTTATTTTAGAGGACTCTTAATGTTTAAATCTTTCATACGTTTTTTTACATTCTTGCTAATTTTTTCATTTTCAGCAGGTTCACTAGATCTTGTTGCTCAAGATGGCGATAAAAAGAAAACGTACAAAAAAGCCAGAGTGCTTACAAGCGCAACCGCCAAAAAAGTAGTTAAAGTAGTTGAAGCTCTAGAGAGACAAAAAATAGTTCAGGTTCCTGACCCAGAGAATAAGGGTAAGTTTATTGAAAAAGAAGAAGATGATCCTGATTGGGATGAAGCAAAGTTAATTCTTACAGAGTTACTGAATAAAAAAGATGAACTTAAGAGTTATGATCGCTCTGTAATTTGGAACTATTGGGGCTACATTTATTTTAGTGAAGAGAATTATGACAGGGCAATGTATGCTTATGAGCAATTGCTCAGTGAGCCAGAGGCTACAATTCCATTACGAACAGCATCATTATTAACATTGGCTCAACTTAATCTTGTTAAAGAAAATTGGGATAAGGGAATTAATCTTATTTTGCAATGGATGGATGAGGTTGAGAAAGTCACAGCCCAATCATATTACCTGCTAGGGTCTGCTTACTTTCAAAAGGAAGATTATGTTAAAGCTAGAAGCTCTATGGAAGAGGCAATTAAGCTTGCTGAGGAAGAAGGCTATAGACCAAAAGAAAATTGGTATGTTTTATTAGCCGCATGCTTTAGTGAATTAAAAGACCAAAAAATAATAGGAGCCCAATTTGCTCTTGAACAACAACTTGGGATTTATGAAATTTTAGTTAATTACTACCCTAAGAAAATTTATTTTCTTCAGCTTGGCGGAACTTATCAGCAAATGGATCGCGAAGAGGATTACATGATTACATTAAAGGCTGCCTTTGAAAAAGATTTGCTGGATAAGGAAGGCGAATATCTTGCTTTAGCACAATTACTGCTATTAAGTAAAAGTCCATATTGGGCAGCGCAAGTTTTAGTTGCCGGGCAAAACAAGAAAGTAATTCTAAAAGATGAAAAAACTGGAAAAGAATCCACAGTTCCGGTAGTTAAAGACACTGAAAAGAATCTTAAATTATTGGCTGACTCATGGAGAATGGCTCAAGAAATTGATAAAGCAATTCCAATTTTAGAAAAGGCTGCCAAAATGTCTAAAGACGGTGACACCTATGTTCTTTTGGGAAATCTTTATTTATTTGAAGATAGGATGCAAGACTCGATTAGAGCCATTGAAGCTGGTCTGAAGAAATCTAAAGTTAAAAGTAGGTCTCAAGCTCAATTAGTTCTTGGTCAGGCATACTTTGAATTAGAGCAGTTTGATGAAGCTAAAAAACAATTCAGAGCTGCCGCACGTGACGATGATAAGCGCATCAAGAAAACTGCTAACTCTTGGATTAAATATGCTGAGAATGAGGAGGTGAGGGTGCAGAATCTGGCCCTTAGAAGAAAATTCATTGAGGAATCCCAGGCAAAAGCAAAGGCTAAGAACTCTTAGAATTTTGAGTATGTCTCAATCTTGAAGTCATAATCGTTCTCAGAATCTTTCTTATATGACTCTTCAGATTCTTTTTTCCAAGTTGAAAAATCTAGCTTTGGATAAAATACATCACCATTAATATCGCAATCAACTTGGGTTAGTACAAGTTTATTTACTAGGTCTTTGCTCTCTTCAAATACATATCCTCCTCCAATTAAGACTGCCTCATTTTTGTTTTTTTGATCGATATTCCATTTTTCAGCTAATTGAATAGCCTGTTCAAGATTAGACGTTACTTCTATACCATTTTCAGGCCTCATAGTTTTGGAAATAACAATATTTTTTCTATTTGGGAGAGGTCTTCCAATTGATTCGAAAGTTTTCCTTCCCATGATTATGGCTTTATTTTGAGTATAGGCACTAAAGTGTTGAAGGTCTCTTTTGAGCTTCCATGGCAAATCATTTTTCACACCAATTACCAAATTATTTGATACTGCTACTAAGTGAGAAATAATCATTTCAAAAATTATATTGCCATTGGTGCTTTGATAGCTGGATGAGACTCATATCCATCTAATATAAAATCATCTACAGAAAGATTTTGCAGATCATCAATTGAATTAATGCTCGGCATGATTAATTTGGGAAGTTTTTTTGGCTCTCTTGTAAGTTGCTCTTTGACTTGATTAATACTATTTTTATAAATGTGCGCATCACCAAATGTATGAACAAATTCTCCTGGCCTAAGGTTTAAAATGTTTGCGATTATAGATTGCAGCAGAGCATAGCTTGCAATATTAAATGGAACGCCCAAAAACATATCTGCACTTCTTTGATACATTTGACAGGAAAGTCGGTTACTTTCTGAAACATAGAACTGTGACATTACGTGGCATGGTGGTAATGCCATAGAGTCAATCTTTTCAACATTCCATGCACTGAGAATATGTCGTCGTCCATTTGGATTAGACGATAAATCATCAATCAATTTTTTAATTTGATCAACACCATTCCAATTTCTCCATTGAACACCATATATTGGGCCAAGCTTCTTAATAAGATCAGTGTTTTCATAGCCAAGTTCAATGCCTTGATTATCAGCATTATCTGTCCAAATTGTTGAGAATTTTTTTAAATCTGTAAGTTCTGATCTATTTTTTTTAAACCTAATTTCTGCAAGTCTTCTTTCATCATCAGAGCCTTCAAGAAACCATAATAATTCAGACACCACTCCTTTCCAGGCTAAAGATTTTGTCGTAACTGCAGGAAAGCCATCTTCAAGATTAAAACGTATTTGATGCCCAAAGGATGAAATCACTCCGGTATTAGTTCTGTCAGCACGCTCTTCGCCATGCTCAAGAACGTAGTTTAAAAGTTCAAGATATTGCTTCATTTTTTCTTAATGATCTCATTAGTAATATGAGTCCAAATAGAACCATCGGGATGCTGAGAAGTTGACCCATGCTTAATTGTAAAGCAACAAAACCTATGTGAGAATCCGGTTGTCTAAAGTATTCTATGAAAAATCTTATTAATCCATATCCTAGCAAGAAAGTGCCACTAACCACCCCATGATTTTTATTTTTAGAGCTGACAAACATCAATATAATAAATAAAAACAATCCCTCAAAGAATGCTTCATAGAGCTGAGAGGGATGCCTTGTGAAGCCATAAGGATCTGTTGGAAAGATAAAGCCCCAAGATCCGTCAGTGGGTCTACCAAAAAGCTCCCCATTTAAAAAGTTTCCAATTCTTACAAGACCAAGCCCAATTGGTATTGCCGCACAAATCGAATCTGCTAGTCTTAAAAATGAAATTCTATGAAAATAAGAATATATAAAAAGACTAACAATTACTCCCATAAGGCCTCCATGAAAGCTTAGACCTCCTTCCCATATAAAAAATAAACTCAAGGGATTAGATGCCAATTGAGCCCATCCGTAAAAAAACATGTAACCAAATCTGCCGCCAAGCATGGCACCAAATATTAGCCCATATAAAAAAACAATATCATTAACTTGATCATGAGTTAACTGTAATTCTTTTGTTATGTGATGATTTTTTAAATATTGAAATATTAAGACAGCTGATAAAACCCAAGTAACAGCATAGTATTGAATTTTTAACCTACCCACTTCAATTAAACTGGGATTATTAAAAAAATCTGATAGTTCAATAATCAATTTGTTATCACCATTATTGCTACCATGATTAAAAATATGCCAAAGAAGATTTTGAGAGTATTTTCTGAAATTGAGTGGCTAACATTAGCTCCGATATTTGCAGTAAATATGCTTGCGAGCGAAATAGAAACAACAGCAGGCCAAAAAACATAACCAAAAGCACCTGATGGAAGATCTAAGTTTGAAATTTCACCATAATACATATAGCTCATTGCTCCTGCTGCAGATATTGGCACTCCACAAGCTGCAGCAGTTCCAATTCCCTGGCGTATATTATAGCCCCCGGCAATCATTAGCGGTGTCGTAAATGACCCGCCACCAATGCCAATAATTGACGATAGAAATCCTATCCAGGATCCATGCACTGGAGCTATAAATTTTGATAAGGAAAGAATTCCTTTTTTCTTATTGGCTAGAGTTTGGGTAAATCCAATGATCATTTCCATACCAATGACAATTAAGAAAACTGTAATAACCCACTTTAAAATTTCACTAGATAAGGTGGCAGCAAATCCAGCACCGACAACTGCACCTATAATCATGCCAATTGATAGGGGCGTAACTAACAACCACTTTACACTTCTTTTTTTATGATGAGATAAGGCTGAAGAAATTGCAGAAAAAATTATACTTGCTAATGACGTACCTATTGCCATTAGTACAATAATAGAGCCTTCAAAGCCCATGCTATAAAAAATTAGGATTAATGAGGGCACCAAGATACTTCCACCACCAATTCCAAACATACCTGCAAGAAAACCGGTGCACGCTCCGAGTGAAAGAAAAATGAGAATCTCAATCATTAGAAAGTTGAATATATTTTGGCAGAAACTCCGAAAGAACTTTTCTATAAACACCTCTTTTAAACGGAACAACACAAGCCAATGAATGCCAATAGGTTGCCCATTTATGCTCTACAAATTCCTGAGGAATTTCATTACCCAAATTAATTTCAAGCTCATTATTTGCCTTCAGCATGAACCATTTCTGAGTTTGACCTTTAAAATTTTTTAAACTTTTGGGCCAAGGTTTGTATCTTGCAGGCAGCTCATAGCGATACCATTGGTGACTTTTTTGGATGATATTTACATGACTTTTTTTAATACCCACTTCTTCATAGAGCTCTCGGTATGCAGCATTAACCTCAGACTCTCCAACATCTATGCCTCCTTGAGGGAATTGCCAAGTTCTTTTCCCCTTTCTTCTGCAGATCAGTAACTGATTGTGTTTATTCAAAACAATTAAGCCAACATTTTTTCTATAAGATTTATCATTCATGTTAGATTAACTCCTTATGAGCAAGCCTGATTTAGTAATTTTTGACTTAGATAATACCATTCTAAATGGTGATTCAGATTATACGATGATTAACTATCTGGTTGATATAGGCATCTTAGATGAAGCTGCAAAGTCAAGAAATGAAAAATATATTCAAGATTACCAAGAAGGCAAATTAAACTTTGATGAGTATACAGATTTTGCTTTACAAGCATATGTAGGCAAAACATTAGAAGAAATTAATGAAATCATGCTTACCTTTGTCAAAATTATTATTGAACCAATGATTAATATTTTTGCATTAAAATTGATTCATGATCATCACGATGCAGGGAACGAAATATTGCTTGCCAGCGCCACCAATGAACTTATTGTTAGGCCCATTGCACGTAGATTAGAGATTAAACATGTCATCGGAACAGTTGTTGAGTTTTCTAATAATAAGTGTACGGGTAAGTTTGTGCCTCCATCAGCACTTGGGCGAGGCAAGCTAGAACTTGTTAGGCAATGGATGCATGAACATAAATTCAACGATTTTAAAAAAGTAACTTTTTATTCTGATTCAATTAATGATTTACCCTTGATGGAAACAGTTCAGTTTCCGAAAGCTGTTAACCCTGACCCCAAGCTAGAGGCTATATCAAAACAAAGGGGGTGGGAGATTATTAATTTGCCTAGAATTTAACTTTTATCTTTAAATTCTGACATAGAAGGGCAAGAGCACATGAGATTTCTATCTCCATAAACATTATCAACTCTGCCGATAGGTGGCCAATATTTATTTCTACCATTCATATCAGCAGGATATGCTGCTAGAGAACGAGAATATTTGTATGGCCAATCATCTCTAGTAACTTCTTGTGCACAATGGGGCGCATTTCTTAAAGGACTTTCTTCAATCAGCATCATCCCTTTTTCTACCTGTGCAATTTCCTCTCGAATATTTATCATTGCTTCAATAAAACGATCAAGCTCGAATAAAGATTCGCTCTCAGTAGGCTCAATCATTAAAGTGCCAGCAACAGGAAATGACATGGTGGGAGCATGGAACCCATAATCAA
>Ga0315320_10004766_pt1 | contig 11096 bp, 11 predicted proteins | sample M140m21515metaG_FD_203458 | JGI IMG/M metagenome (GOLD analysis project Ga0315320, IMG submission 203458) | Ammonia-oxidizing marine archaeal communities from Monterey Bay, California, United States - M1 40m 21515 | ecosystem: Environmental > Aquatic > Marine > Coastal | place: USA: California...
GTATTTGCCCATCGTTTGTGAAAACGACCACACTGTCTGGGAGGTTCTCCAGGCTACCGAGGTGGCTCTCGGCGGTCTCTCCCTGCAACGGTGCGTACCGAAAAAGGAGGCCACGGGGATCGCGCTGAACCAAGAATTGAACCGTTCTGTGGCAGAGTCCACAGTTCCCATCGTAAAACACAGTGATCACGCGTGAAGGCCCCCAATGGTCCGACGCTAACACCCACGGTTCTCTCTTGTGCGGATTCTCCTTGCAGGAGTCCGCCCTTGACGTCACAATAAATGTATCCTCATGCTTCTTCTTCTCGCATTGGCCTGTGCCCACACCCAAGCTGTTTGGGAGTACACTCCGAAGGCTTCGACCTCGGCGCCGACAACGGAGCTTTCCGTCGTTGTAAGCGACCGCCGTTGTCAGATGGTCGCGGATTCCTTGGCTGTCGCGCTGTCGATGAGAGAAGGGGTACGGGTTGTTCCGCACGCGCGAACCCGCCTTCTGCTCAACCTATGCCGGGTGGACCTTCAAACAGAGGTGGATATTTCGCAGATGTACCCAGGCTCGGATGGTGTCAGTGCAATGGACCAAAGGGAGCAAATCATTCGCGGTGACGGTTCGGCCGTGCTCACTGTGGAGTTGGATGGTTCCCCCATTGATATGCTGAACTCGAAAGGACATCGTGTTCGTATGATTCGAGAAGGCGATTCAACGCACCTGTACCGGCGGTCCATCATTCACGACAGTGTCGTCCGAGACTTGAGTGAGGATCTTGCCCAGCAGTTGGTTCCCATTGCAGAGACCATCCGGCGTCGGTGGTATCGAAACCCGGATCCAGGTACAGCCAGGGACCTGCACAACCAAGCGGTTGAAGCCGAGCGTGCAGGCGATCTTTCTTCTGCCGTCCGTTTGGCTCAAGAAGCAGTCAATGCTTCGCGAACACCCAAAACTGTTGAGTATCTTCAAACGCTATCCGAGCGTCGATCCGCAGTGGAGTACGTGGAGCGGGAGTAGAGTTCTCCGCCGCTGAGCTGAATGAGATAGGCGGCAAGTATGAAAGTACTCACCATTTGTGGTTCTTTGCGCGACGACTCGTCGACTGCGCGTGCTCTTGAAATCGCATCCCAAGCGGCCCGTGCTGCGGGTGCCGAAGTGGAGGCCATACAATTGGGTGCGCTTTCGCTTCCGTTTTGTGATGGTCGAACCGATGAGTCCAGCTATGGCGCCGATGTGGTGGCGTTCATTGAATTGGTGCGGGGTGCCGATGGGCTCATCATTGGTTCACCGAACTACCATGGTAGCGTTGCCGGAGTCCTAAAGAATGCACTCGATCTGTTGGGTCCGGATGCCATTCGCGACAAGCTTGTGGGCTTGATTGCGACCGCGCGTGGTGATGCAGGTGCCATGAACACACTCAATCATATGCGTCACATCTGTCGTTGGATGAACGGCTGGGTTCTGCCGGCAGAGGTGAGCATACCCCGGGCACAGGCTGTGATGGACCATGAGGTCGACCCGGCAATTCGTGCGCAACTCGTGTCGCTTGGACAGGAGTTGGTTCGCTACAACGGCCTGTTACGCGGATAAAGATTCCGGTAGAGTTTTCTGCTCGAACTATTGTATGCTGTCGCTTCACTGTGGGACATAGCGATGTTTTATTCTATATTATTCCTGTTCGGGATAAGCGTAGATGCCCTTGCGGCAGACCCCGCGCTTGAGTTGCTTCGAACGTATGAGGCCGATGAGTCGCACCCTGAGTTGGAACGCATGATCGAAGCGGTTGCGCTGGACCGCTTGGATGCTCGAATTGCACTGCTTCCGCCCGCGACCCGTAAGATGGCGATTGCGGACATGGTGGACCGTCACATTCGCTGGTTCTACACGGGTCTTCCGTTGGGCAAAGCCTTGGGACATCTACAGGCCATTACAGTCGGCGAGTCTGCTGAACGTTCCATCAGTCAGCATGTGCTGTTGCCGGTTGGCACTTGGAACCCATCATGGACGGAAGACAACGCTGTAACGGCCGGCTCAGGAAATTGGCTCGGGCCTCAACATCCCGACCGTTTGCTGGGAGACAAGCATGAATCGACGGTATTGAATACCATCCACCCAAGTTCGGGTGAACACTTCAAGGTTGTTCCTTCAGACGTTCGAATCGAAACAGAGCATGGTCTCACTGGAAACGGGAATGGGAACATTGACCCGGGTGAATGGTTCAAGCTGTCCGTGGCCATTGCACCAACTGGAACCCCAATCTTCTTCAGCACCTCAGCCACGGTGACATCTTCACATCCATGCGTCTGGGCCACACAGGTGGGCGAGCAGGTCATCCCAGAGTTTCGGCTTAGTCGCAAGGCGCAACCCGTAAGCTTTTGGATGTATGTGTCCGAAGACTGCAAGCCGGGCTCTCGGATTGAGCTGTCAATGACTGTGACCGAGACAAAGCTGGGTACCCAAATCGACCAGTTTCCAGTTTCATTCACGGTTCATTCCGGCCCTGGAGAGATCGATATTCAAACCAGCTTTGATTACGATGCACCGGGTAGTTCAGAAATCGGTACACCGGCATTTCAGCCAGGTCACAGCGCAGAGATCGCCGTAGATCTCATGGCACCTTCAGCATCCAATGTTCGTATTGCTCAGCGCCACCAACTTCCAAGTGTTGTGGGCGGCATGACGGCCTTAGATGGTGAACAGCCGTACCCAATGGAAAGAAGAGGGGGCGTGTGGGCTGCAGGAAACGACCTTGACTTCAGTCTTGAAGGAGAGGACATCGTTGGCCCGTGGCTTGAAAAGATGGACCGCTCTTGGACGCGTGGGTCGTCGCCTCAGGTGGCGCTCGGTGCCGAGATGGTGCTTTCTCCACGCTCGAAGGTTCCAGTAGACGCGAGAAGTCGTTTGAACATTGCGTTGTCAGCCATTCAGGAACAGGTTTCTGAGTCTTCCGACCCGGCCCAGCAAATTGCAGCGCACAAAAGCTTGGTGTACCTCGAGAAGAACGCGATGGCGGCCTACGACCGTCCAAACTTGGCTTCTTCTCAAGAGATGATTCGACTGGTCGATGGATTGGTTGCGAGCAATAGCAATGCCACGCCATGGGTCGGCCAATATCGCTTTCGAAGAGTGTACATGGTGCCCATTGATTATGAGCCGGTATACATTCCGCCACCGCCACCACCAGCGCCTCCACCGAGACGTGTTGCGCCGCCGCCACCTGAGCCGGAAGAGTACAAGCACACGACCTTCGCGTTTGGGATCGCCCGTTTTGCGCCCAAAATCGAACAGCGTGAGTTCGATGACGACAAGCCTGACCTGGATGCAAGCAGTGTGTTGGTTCGGTTGATTTTTGGGGAAGAGTTGCAGTTCTTTATAGACGGTGGTGGAGTCTCAGATGGATCGCGTGCGGCCCATGTTGAGGGATCATTTGGTATGCGGTACAACGTATTGTTTCTGCCTCAGATACGGCTGGGGCCCCACGCTGGAGCCGGTATTCGATACGTGTCGGCTGTCGGTGTGGCAGAGAGCGCATTTATGGGTCACGCAGGTGCTTCAGTCGACGTATACCCGGTCAAAAATGTGGGTCTGTGGATACAGGCGAGTGCCGCCACACCTTCGCCAGCATTTGTTGGGAAGGACAGCTATCGGATTGCTGTGAAATCGAGACGTGTGCTCTGGGGTGCGGAAATCGCGTTCTAACCGCCGAACTCGATACCCACGGCCCGTGCGGTCGAGATCAGCGGGTGGTCGGGTTCAATGGTTCGATAGGTGGCGACTGCATCCCGAATGGGCACACTTGAAATTTCGCCCGCTTTGAGTCGGACCATCTCGCCCCATCGTCCGGCATGGATCAGCTCCACAGCGCGGACCCCAAATTGGGTGGCGAGAATACGGTCGAATGCCACAGGTCCACCGCCACGCTGTAGGTGACCCAAAACGGTGGTGCGGGTTTCGACATCGATTCGTTCCGTAATGAGTCGTGCGAGCGTGGCCGCGGCTCCTCCTGTTTTGAGGGTGCCCAAACCGTGAGGGACTTCGGATGGAAGAGTGTCACCCTCTTTCGGGGCCGCTCCTTCCGCGACTACGATCAAGGTGAATCGGCGCCCTTTAATCCGTCGCTCGTTTATTTTTGCTGTAAATCGGTCGGGGTCGTAGGGGATCTCAGGTACTGCGATACAGTCCGCACCACCCGCCACTCCCGCCCAGAGCGCTATCCATCCGGCATCTCGGCCCATCACTTCGAGCAGCATGACCCGGTCGTGAGACTCGGCCGTGGTATGAAGGCGATCCAGTGCATCTGTGGCTACCTCAACCGCTGAGACAAACCCAAATGTGAGGTCTGTGGCGCTGAGATCGTTATCGATGGTCTTGGGTACACCCACCACCGGAATTCCATAGGTGTCCATCAGACGCAGTCCGATGGCTTGGGTGCCATCACCACCGATCACAATCAACCCCTCCAGCCCTTCTTCTTGAATGGCTGCAGCCAAGTCCGCCGAACGGTCCTCAAAGCCACCCAAACCATCTGGATACGCGAACGGGTCGCCGCGGTTGGTTGTGCCAAGCATGGTGCCTCCGCGGTGGAGAAGTCCCTGGCAGCTGCGTGGAGTCAGATCGTGGATTCGCCGAGGCGCATCAAGGAGGCCGTTGAACGAATCTTCGATTCCCACGACCTGCCAGTGAAGCTTACCTACCGCATACTTGACCACTGCACGGATGACGGCATTGAGTCCGGGTGCGTCGCCGCCTCCGGTAAGAAGTCCTATTCGATGAGTTGCCATGAACGACCGCTAACCCGGGTTGCGATATTTAGGGGGCTTCGATTGGGCTACTTCGGATGGCCGCAAAGTCTTTCAGGTGGCCCCATACTGCTTTGGCACCCCGGGCGGCGTAGTCCAAGTCTTCAATGGAACGAAGGTTCTTGAGTTGATGCATTAAAAACTTTGGATGCATGTACAGTTTGTAAAACTGGCCCGCCATTTGTACGACTTCCTCTTCGCTCATGTCGGTCAATACGCAGGCAGGCTCGGTCATGTCATAGCGTTCGTACTCGGTCGGTTCGAAGCGAATCCATCCGTTGCGTTGGCACAAGTCAAAGAGGGGAGTACCTGGGTATGGCATAACTACGGTCGCCTGTAGCATGTGCGCATAGCCATTGGACATCAGGTATCGGGCCAGCTTGAGCGTCTCGTAGGCATCCTCACGGGTTTCCCACGGATATCCAACCATCAGTGTGAGGTGGGGCTGCAGGCCCGCGGCCGAGGCCATTTTACAGCCTTCGATGATTTGTTCTCGATTGAGTTTCTTATCCAGAATATCGATGGTTCGTTCGGACGCACTCTCGATGCCCAATATCAGTTTTCGAAATCCAGCCTTCTTCATCAGGTGGACATTCTTCTGATTGAAGTAGTCAAAGCGAAAGTTGCAGTCGAAGATGATCTGCTCGTTTAGTTTTCGGTCGATCATCTCGTTGCATAGGCGGACCAACCAATTGCCTGTGGGCAGGGCGCCAGTATCATCAAAGATTTCCCGTACGCCCCAGTGCTTGACCATGAACTCCATCTCATCGACCAGACGAGTGGGACTTTGGGTTCGAAACTTGGGGTAGGTGACCGTCCACGAACAAAACGTACACTTGCCGTACGGGCAATCCCGCCCGGCCATGGTCCACATAAATGGGAGCCGCTTTTTCCACTTTTCGAAATACAGGTTGGCGTTGGTCAGATCTCGGTCGATAAAGGGCAGTTCGTTTAGGTCCCCGAGCTCAACATAGGGGCCAGTATCGGTCGATGTTCCATCGTCTTGTCGAACCCATATACCGCCTGCGAGTGACGTTCCGGTCTCCAGATGGTTCACCAGGTTCTGTGCCAAGAAGTCCCAATCGCCACCAGTAAACAAAAAGTCGACGGCAGAGTTCTCCATCGTCTCGGCTGGGTTGCCCGTGATGTGATCTCCCATCAAGACTGTTTTTACACCAGGGACTTCTGCTCGAATTCGGTCCACCATCTTCCAGTGCTGACGAACCACCGGGCTCTTGGTCTCCATCAGTACCAGCTCAGGCTTGAATGAGCGCAGGAGGCTTGTGAACGAGGCCCAATCTTTCTTTTCTGCAATGGCATCACACCACGCGACTTCGTGTCCTTCCGATTGAAGGAGAGTGGCCGCGTATGCAGGAACACATGGGTACAGGTACGATGGCTCGTGAAACCACTGGAATTGCCGGTTTTGGGTCAGCATAGGACTGCCCTTACTCGACAACATTGGGGGATAGGCGATGAGCACCCGCATGAATGACTCCAGTGGCTTGAATTTGGCATCCCTCATCAAGGTCGTCAAGTGGGGTGCCGGTCTCCATCCAGCGCAATAGGAAATTGTAACGGGGGTGTGCAGTGTCAGATCGGGTCAGCGGCCATGGTTTTCGATATGCGTGTAAGGTGGGGTTCAGTACCGAAGAACGGGCCACCGAACAAACCATACGGGTCGATTTTGATGCCCGTACGGACTGGCGAGCGTCCGCTATCGATGATCGTGCCCATGACATCGTGGACTACGCTGAGGTCGATAAGGTCTTGGCCGCATTGCTCACTGGTCGAGAGTGGCGTCTCATCGAAGCGATGGCTGAGGCGGTTGCGGAGCAAATCTGCATGGGATTCCCAGTGGAACAGGTGCGGGTCACCGTCACGAAACAGCCCGCAGACATGGCGCATTGCGATGGCGTCAGTGTGAGTTGTAGTCGAACCCCTGCGGATTATTTGAGCGCATGAGAGTCTTTTCAAATACCGCTGTGAGTTTGGATGGGCGTATTGGAACGGTGGCGGAAGACCACTTCAATGTGGGCACTGATGAAGATAGGCGTCGCATGGCGTTGCTTCAAGCCAAGGCCGATGCGGTATTTGTCGGCGGTGTGACCTTTCGGATGGGGCCCCATCCAATTGTGGATCCATCCGGGCTTCCGCGAGTCGCGGGTACAAGACCCATTGTGAATGCAGTGCTGACCAGAGGTGGGATTGCCTCGGCGATGGGCGATGATTGGCCGGACACCCGAGTCGATCTGCATGTGTTTGGCCCCCCAACATTGGATGCCGGTGCCCATCAAGCCAGAGGCGCGACGGTTCACGTCGCCGCCGATCCCATTGATGTTCTCGATCAGCTTGAGGACATGGGCTGCCGGTCGGTTTTGGTGGAAGGAGGAGGGGACCTCATTTTTCAACTGGTGGCTGCAGATCGTCTGGATTCCATCTACATCACTCTTGCACCCCGGATCATCGGAGGGGTGACAGCCCCCAGTTTGGCGGATGGCGTTGGGTTTTCTGCTGATGAGATTCGTGATTTTCGACTTGTAGACATGGAGCAGGTCGGTGACGAACTTTTTCTGCGGTACGACAAAAAGCGATAACTTCGACTCAAGTTTGTGTTTGTGCGTGCGATACACGAAGTATGGCAAAAGACAATCCCATTTTGGTCGCTTTGGACGCTGGTCGGAAAGCATTTCGGGCCGGTGACTTTGAATCTGCACTAGAAGCTTGCTTAAAGGTGCTGGAGTTTGTCCCCAATCATCCATTGGCGCATATGATGGCGGGCTTTGCCCAGCAGGCGGCGGGACATCCAGAGAAGGCCATTCGGCATCTTCGGTTTGCTCTCGCCCATGATCCGTCTGATTGTGACACTCGGGATGCGCTCGCGATGTGTCTATTGACCCGGGGACGTCATGCTGAAGCCTTGCCACATTTCCGGCAGGTTGTTGCCGCCCAGCCGGACAATGCCAATGCCCGGTATAATTTGGGTCGATGCCTCCTTGATCTCCGCAATTTTGTCGAAGCTGAGCGCGTGTATAGCGAGCACATCGAGCGAAATCCAGGCGACGCTGAAGGGTTGAATCACCTTGGGCTGGCGCGCCTTGCAAAAGGCAGTGCATCAGAGGCTGAGACCTGCTTTCGTAGTGCGATAAAACTGAACGATTTGGACCCACTGTTTCACGTGAACCTTGCCCAGTCGCTCGCACATCTTGGGCGTTCAGAAGAGGCCGGACATTCATATCAGCGTGCCATCGAGATCGATCCGAAAGCGCCCGGCCTACGGGTGCAGCATGGATGGTTTTTGATGATGGTAGGGGACTTGAGTCTCGCCGAAGACCGTTTCCGCGAGGCCCTTCAAAGAGAACCAGAAGATGAGGCGGCCTCCGCTGGACTGGCGGCAGCGCTCGAGCGTCGCCGAGAGGTAAAGGTTGGCCTGCAACTGCTGAGACCATTTATCAGTGCTGTTCACCCTCATCCCAAGGTGGCCATCAGTTACGCGACGCTCAGTCGCCGACAATCAAGCCCATCCCAAGCGCTTCCCGTGATTCGCCGTGCCATTCGTCCAGGTGTTCATCGCAGAGAAGAGGCTGCTCTCCGCTTTGCAGAGGGCGACTTGCTCGATGCGATGGGTGAAGTCGATGCTGCATTTGATGCATACCAGCGAGCGAATGAAGCCCAAGCGAGTCGGTATAGTTCAGAGGCCCATGAGGCATTCGTTTCGGATTTGATTTCCGTTTTTACTCCTGAGCTGTTTGCTTCGATCCCCAAACCCGAAGTGGATACCAAAAGCAGCGTCTTGGTCTGTGGCATGCCCCGTTCGGGGAGTACACTGGTTGAGCAGATTTTGGCGACCCATCCTGATATTCATGGAGCGGGAGAGTTGGACGACCTCTCTACAATTGCCACTGGATTGCATCACTACATTGGGGGAGATGAAAGCTATCCCAGCTTGGTCCGAAAGATCGATACAGCATTGGTGAACCGGTTGGCTGAAGCGCGGATGGACAGCTTACGTCGCACGTCCGACAAGCCGTTTGTCATAGACAAGTTGCCCCACAACTTTATGAACTTGGGCCTGGCCGCAATCATTACGCCCGGTGTCCGCGTCATTCACACGGTTCGCGATCCGGTCGATACGTGTCTGTCTTGCTACTTCCAACATTTTGGCGGGCCCAGCTTCACGTTTAGCAACCAGCTTGAAGCCTTGAGTAGCTTCTATCGTCAATATCACCGACTCATGGCCCATTGGGAAGCGGTTTTACCGGTGGATATTCATACGGTTCGCTATGAAGATATGGTCGCGGAAACCGAGACGACCAGCCAACAGATTCTGGAATTCCTGGGCTGTGATTGGGATGAGTCTGTGCTCAACTTCCACATGAACCAACGGATTGTAGCCACGGCCTCCTATGCGCAGGTTCGCGAACCGATTTATTCGAGCAGTGTGGGTCGAGCCGAACGATACCGTCATAGAATTGGCGCCCTCGTGTCCTTGTCACAGCTTGAGATGTAGTGCAGCTGTGTCAGGTTCTGGCAGGCTTCCTCGATTTCGGATAACTCCGAGACGCTAAGGGGGGACTATGCCTGAACAGACTGAGTGGACCAAGGATTCAGAGAGCCGCAGCTCTCGCGTTAATATCGCCGGAGATGGCGTACTTGTTGCCAGTAGCTGTGGACCGGGTGGTTCTGAGGTCGGCGCTGTGGTGAGTCACCAAGAGTTCATCGACGGAAAATATCAAGATGTGGTCCGAAAGGTGTTTGGCCAGGATGTTCTGAACAAGATGGTCGCCGGTTGCCAGGAAATCGTTGATCAGCCTGCAGAAGGCTGAGGCTGTATGCTGCGCCTGTCAGCAGTAAGCCGAACGGATTGGTTGCCAGAGGCGATTGAACACATCGATGTCATTCTCCTTGATCACACGCATTGTGAGAAGAAAGCGGCGTCCATGGCGATGAATCTGATCTTTCGGTATCAATACCGGGAAGATTTGATGGCGCCATTATCGGCATTGGCTCGTGAAGAACTTCGCCATTTTGAACTTATGTTGCGGACGCTACGGTCCCGTGAGATTCCCTTTGAGCGCATGGTGCCATCTCGGTATGCTCCACGGTTGTGCTCCAAGATTCGTGATGACGAACCGAATCGATTTGTGGACACCATGCTCTGCTGTGCGTTGATTGAAGCCAGAAGCTGTGAGCGTATGAAGTTGTTGGCTGAGGGCCTTGAGGACCCAGCTCTTGCACAGTTGTACGCGGGTTTGCTGGCGAGTGAAGCCCGTCATCATCAGACCTACATTGATTTGGCTGTATTGGATGCTTCAGAGGCCGAGGTCTATGCACGCCTGGAAGTCCTCGCGCAGCATGAGGCCAGCGTACTGGCGGTCCCGGGTGCTGAAATCCGCCTTCATAGCTAACGGCCGGTTGCGAACGCGCCGCCAACCTCGGGTTCGAACTGTACGCCATCAAAGGTGAACCGTTCCACTTTTGTCAGGCTGGAGTCCTGCACAGTGTACATACACAGGTGTGCTGTGCGGTTCTGTTGTGGGAGGTGCGCGTACCCCGTTGCTCCCGGGTTCAGGATATCGATGGGACCATTGGGTCCTTCGATCTGTGTGTGGAATCCGTGGTGCTCATGTCCGTGAAGAATCGCATGGATTCCTGGAGTTGAGTGGATGACTCGACGTACATCTTCGGCATTGGCCAGCGCTCTTGTGGCGGGGCCATACGGGTGTCCATTGCGGTCAAGCAAGGGGTAGTGGATACACAAAAATGTGAAATCAGAGCCAGGCTCAGCGAGCGCCTGCTCGAGTCCGTTCAATTGCTCAGTGGGTGTCCACCCGCTCGACAACGGGTGACACCGGCAAGTCTCCAGTCGAATGAAGCGGACACCGCCGTGAATTTCAGCGGATGGCATGGGCCCTCCCATCCATTGGCCAAAGAGATCCCGCATCCGGTCACCCGGCGTGTTTTCGCGCACGTATGTGTCGTGATTTCCTGGGATCATGATGGTGGGAAAGCGTTTCAAAATTGGATCAAGAAGCTCTCGTGCTGCGGAAAATTCCGCATCGAGGGCTTGTGCTGTGAGGTCACCAGTGAAAACGACCACATCCGGGTCTTCGTCCAGAACTCTTGAAATCGCGGCGGCTTGGGCCGCTGAAGAAAACTTAGACTTGCGCCCCAGTAGGTATAAGTTTGCCGTTCCCAGCATTCGTTTTCCGGTCATCTCGGAAAGGCGCGGGGGGGTATGGACGTGGATGTCTGTGATGTGTGCGATCTTCAAGATACAAACCTGTGTACATTTGTGTCATAGCCAA
>Ga0315320_10004771_pt1 | contig 11089 bp, 12 predicted proteins | sample M140m21515metaG_FD_203458 | JGI IMG/M metagenome (GOLD analysis project Ga0315320, IMG submission 203458) | Ammonia-oxidizing marine archaeal communities from Monterey Bay, California, United States - M1 40m 21515 | ecosystem: Environmental > Aquatic > Marine > Coastal | place: USA: California...
AAATTATTGGAAATGATTAAAGAAAAACAGCTTGAAAATAAAGTATATTTACTTGGACATAAAAAAAATATCTATAAATATTTAAATAAATCAAAAGGTTTAATATGCACATCATTATGGGAAGAGCCTGGTTTTATCATCCAAGAAGCAGCAGCGTGTAAAAAAATTATTTTAACTTCTGATTGTGAGAGTGGACCTTCAGAGTTTCTAGAATATGGAAAACATGGCTTTATATTTAAATCAAATAATTCTAGGAGTTTTATAAACAATTTTAACTCTATGAATAACAATAAAAGCAAACATAAAAAAATGATAAATAAAAATTATAAAAAAATCTTAAATTATACAAAAAAATCTTTTGTTGAAAAAATTACTAATGAATTACGTTTAATTGATAGCTTTAATAAAATTTAGGTAATATTGATTTAAATTATAATCTGAGTCAAACATAATATTATTTAAATTAATATTTTTTTTTAATTTTTTTAAAATGTTTTTATTTAAGCTTAATTTTCTAAAAATATTGGTTAGTTGATTGACAGATTTAAGTTTATAAATTTCTCCGTACTTATAAATTTTTATAATTTCTCTAGGTCCAGTTGGACAATCCGAACTAACTATGTATTTTTTAGTAATTGCAGCTTCAAGTAAGACATTTGGCAATCCTTCATACAGAGATGATAAGACAAAAATATCTGATTTTCTTAAATAAAAAAATTTAGCTTTTTGATTATCTAAAATTTTAACTATTTTATTTAATTTCTTTTTTTTTATAATTTTGACTAAGTTTTTTTTTTCAGGTCCATTTCCAAATATTAGTAACCTTAATTTATTTTTATTTTTTACATTATATAATGCATTAATAATTTCAGACTGGTTTTTTTGAACAACTAAACGTCCAATATTAATAATGTTAATTGTATTTTTTTTAAAAAAATTATCCTTAAATTTTAATTTTTTATTAATATTAATATCTTTAATAGAAATAGGATTAAATATTTTAGTAACATTTAAGTTAAAATATTCTTTAAATTTTTTTTTAAATTCAAAACTATTTACAATAATCATATTACTTTTTGAAAGTAGAAATTTAAATATAATTTTTTTAAATTGATTTTTACTCCAAGCATCTGGAGAAAGATTAGATCTTACAATAATTTTCTTTCCTAAAATATAGGCTACCAATAGTGCATAAAAATTTCCTTGAAATGAAAAAATGACACTATTAGGTTTTTTTATACATTTTATGATTAACATTATCATGCATAATAAAAATTTAATTCTTCTAGGTAATAAAAATGAAATAAACTTAGATGTAATTAAATTAATTTTTCTATTTAAATTTTTTTTAATTAAATATGAGTTCTCATAAGTAATGAGATTAAAATTATAATTAATCAATTTTCGTGTAAAAAAATCTGAAATTATAAAAAAATTTTTTTCAACACCTCCTATTTCAAAAATAGGAAAAAAAAAAATTAATTGATTTTGATTGTGGTGTTTCATATAAATAAATGTGCCATTTGTTACAATTATTATCCCATATAAATCTAATTTAAAATATTTATTTTTAGCGCTTAAGTCAATTTTTAAACAATCATATAAAAATTTTAAAATATTAATAATTTATGATAATGAAAAAAAAAATGATTTAGAAAAAATAAAAAAATTTTTAAATAAAAAAAAATTTTTAAAATTTAGTGCAAGTATTATCATTAATAAAAAGAATCTAGGTGCCGGATTGTCAAGAAATATTGGTTTAAAAAAAAGCAAAACAAAATATGTAGCATTTTTAGACAGTGATGATATTTGGTTGAAAAATAAGTTGAAAATACAAATTGATTTTATGGAAAAGAATAATCTTTTTTTTTCACATACTTCATACAATATAATTGACTCAAACAATAATATAATTTCAGAAAGAATAGCAAAAAAAAGAATTATTTTTAAAGAATTAATTAGATCTTGTGATATTGGTTTATCCACTGTTGTTTTAAATTCAAATTTTGTAATTAAAAATAAATTATTTTTCCCAAAAATTAAAACTAAAGAAGATTACATTCTTTGGTTAAAAATTATTGATAAAATAAAAGTAATTAGAGGTTTAAAACAAAATTTAACATATTATAGAAAAACCAAAAATTCTCTTTCTTCAAATAAAATAATAGGAATGATAAATGGTTACAAAGTTTATAGAGAATATATGAATTATGGGTTTTTTAAATCTTTATTTTATGTCAGTGTGTTATCTTTTAATTATATTAAAAAAATTGCTTCAAATTAGAAATTTAAAAATAAATTATTTGAAATTATATTTATTTATAATTTTTTGTAGTTTGAGCAAACCTGATTACAAAAAAAATAATAAATCCTGTTACAAAAAAAATTAAAGATAATAATTTAGAAATTTCACTCACTTTAAAACCTAAAAAAATTATCATAGAGTTTAGTCCCACAAATAATAAAATTGGTATTAAAGAATTTTTATAAAATTTTTTTATTATTATATGATGTAAATGAGTATTATCTGCAGAAAATATAGATTTTTTATAAATCAATCTGTTAATACTCACAAATAAAAAATCATAAACAGGATACCACAAAGGCCAAATTAAATATGTAGGATGTATATTAAAGTTATTATACATCTCAATAGTTACAAAACTTATAAAAAAACCAATAAATAAACTTCCAGCGTCACCACTAAACATCTTTAGTTTAGATTTTGATGGTAACAAATTTAAAATTAAATTTAAAGAACTTGCATATATAAAAATTTTTAGAAGATTGATAGTTTGCTTATCATCAATCAAAAAGATATAATACGTTAAACAGCTTATAAAAAATGTCAGTAACAAACCATCTATACCATCAATATAATTTGTGGCATTAATTAATAGCCCAATTGCAAGTAGCAAAAATGGGATCTCGAATTTACCTAGCTCCAAAACTCCTATAATCTCATAATTACCAAGGTTACTAATCGATATTCCATTTAAAATTAAATAAAAAGATGGAATAATTACAAAAATAATTTTACTTGATGGAGTTAGGTTTATTCTATCATCTATAAAACCTGCTAAACAAACAAAAGAAGCAATTGATACTATCAGTTCTATGTTATGATTAAATTCACCCTGAGATACTACACTTAAAAAAAATAAGTAAAGGATTAAACCCCCTGTGTTTATAGTTGGTATTTTATGAATACCTCTGGTGTTGGGTTTATCAAAATAACCTAAATACTTTGATAAAAAAATTATCGTAGAGCTTATTAAAATATAGTTTAGGATGAACTTTACTGTTAACATTTTTTATTCTAAAATTAAGTTAATCTTTTTATAAAACTAATAAAATATATATCTACACAACAAATATATAAAATATATGAAAAAAACATTATTAATAACCGAATATGTTCGTTTTATTGGTTTTCATTTGAATAAAAAGTTAATAAAAAAATATGATATTATAGGTATCGATAAGATTTCAAATTATTATTTAGTAAAATTGAAAAATGATAAATTGACAATTTTAAAAAAATATAAAAACTTTATATTTTATAAAATAGATTTATCAAAAAAAAATACTTTAAAAATTTTGAGTTACATTAAAGTATTTAAGTCAATATATCTAGTGACTCAGGTTGGGGTAAGAAACTTTTTATATAAGTCTTTAAAATGTATGAATGATAAAATCATCTCTCAAATAAATTTATACTTATGAAAAAAATAATTGTTGTAACAGGTGGTTGTGGATTTGTTGGATCTAATTTAATTGAATATTTATTAATTAAAACGAATTTAAAAATTATAAGTATAGATAATTATTCTTCTGGCACAAAAAAAAATCATGTTACTAATAAAAGAGTAAAGTATATTAATTCTGATACTAAGAATATTTCTAAAACTTTAAAAAAATATAAAAATAAAATAAATACAGTTTTTCATTTTGGTGAGTTTTCGAGAATTTATCAAAGTTTTTTAAATATGAATGAATGTATTCAATCAAATTCCATCGGCTCTATTGCTGTTTTTGATTTTTGCTTAAAAAATAATATTAAATTAATATATTCGGCAACTTCAGCATCTTTAGGTAATAAAGGTAAAGATAAAAATTTATCACCTTATGCTTTTACTAAATCTAAAAATTTAGAATTTTTAGAAAATTTAAAAAAATGGTTTAATTTTAAATATGAGGTAATTTTTTTTTATAACGTCTATGGCCCTAGACAAGTTTGTACAGGAAAAATGGCAACCGTTATTGGAATTTTTGAAAAAAATTATATAAACAAAAAACCATTGCCAATAGTCAAGCCAGGAACTCAATCTAGAAGATTCACTCACATTAATGATACTGTAAGAGTCTGTTATTTAGCATGGAAAAAAAATGCGTGTAAATTTTACAGCATCACAAATAAAAAAAGTTACTCAATAAAACAAGTAGCTAAATTATTTAATTATAAAATTAAATTATTGCCACCCAGAAAGGGCGAAAGATATGCTTCAGCCTTAAGTAATTTAAGTCTTTCAAACAAGATACATAAATATTTTGGAAAGATTAATCTAAAAGATTACATTCAAAACTTCTGTAAAAAGCATCGAAAACCCTAGAAAATAACTGATAAATAATGTTTACAATAAAATTTAATTATGTATAAAACCTCTGCCGGTAATTATTGCGAAAGTGTTATACCCGATCCCATTCCGAACTCGGCAGTCAAGCCTTTCAGCGCCAATGGTACTTTGTCTTAAGGCACGGAAGAGTAGGACGTTGCCGGCATTTAAAAAGATATTATGAAAATTAAAAGTTCACTAAAATCCATTAAGAAAAGAGATCTTAATTCTAAACTAGTAAGACGAAGAGGCCGTGTCTACGTAATTAATAAAACTAATCCAAAATTTAAAGCAAGACAGAAGTAATTTTTATGGATAACGAAAACCATAAAAATACATGGAATAATTTTACAAAGTTTGTGTTGTGGGGAACTGTCGCGGTTATTAGTGTTTTAGTTTTAATGGCATTATTCTTGCTATAAGATTAGTTTATGAAAATCGCTTCGGTTTTAGAGGATCAAAATATTGAAAAAAGAATAGCAATTACTCCTGAAATTGCAAAAAAATACATATCACTTGGTATTGAAGTATCTTTATGTGAAAATTACTCAAAACATCTAGGTATAAAAGATGATGAATATATAAAGGTTGGTGTTTCAATTTTAAAAGATGAAGAAGAGATTATAGATAATGCAGATGTTATTGTTCAATTAGGTTTATTAAATGATAATAAAAACTCTTTATTAAAAGAAAATCAAACATTTATTGGAGTATTAAATCCATACAATAATAAAGATAAAATAGAAAATTTAGTAAAAAAAAATATCAACACTTTTTCACTTGATTTACTTCCTAGAATTACAAGAGCTCAGTCTATGGATATATTGTCCTCACAAGCAAACCTTGCAGGATATAAAGCAGTAGTAGAGTCTTTTGCTATTTTTGAAAAAGCAATTCCAATGATGATGACAGCTGCAGGAACCATTCCTGCAGCAAAAGTATTAGTAGTTGGTGCAGGAGTTGCAGGATTACAAGCTATTGCAACTGCAAAACGAATGGGAGCCATTGTGTTTGCAACTGATGTTCGGATGGCTTCAAAAGAACAGGTTGAAAGTTTAGGGGGAAAGTTTTTAACAGTTGAAGGTGTAGAAAATCTTGAGACCGAAGGGGGTTATGCCAAAGAAGCTTCTGATGATTTTAAAAAGAAACAAGAAGAATTGTTATCTGAAACATTAAAAAAGATTGATATTGTTATTTGTACAGCTTTAATTCCTGGAAAAAAAGCACCAGTAATTATTAAAGAAGACATGATTGACAATATGAGTTCAGGTTCAATAATTTACGATTTAGCAGCCATTCAAGGAGGAAATACAGCGCACACTATAGTTGATGAAATTGTAGATATCAATGGTGTTAAAATAATGGGGGAAAGCAATATTTTAAATAAACTTCCAACTTCAGCATCTAATTTATATGCAAAAAATGTATTTAATTTTGTGTCAAATTTATATGATAAAGAAAATAATAAAATAAATATAAATTTGGAAGACGAGATAATTGAAAAAACTTTAATAAAATAAAATTATGGAAATAGATCCTTTTATATTCAGATTAAGTATTTTTATCCTTTCAATTTTTATTGGATACTATGTGGTTTGGAGCGTTACCCCATCACTTCATACACCTTTAATGTCTGTTACCAATGCAATTTCATCAGTGATTATTGTTGGAGCAATTATTGCAGGGCTAGCAGGCAATTCTGATACTATATTTAATACTTCAAGTATCTTTGGGTTTTTAGCAATATCACTAGCAGCAATAAATATTTTTGGAGGTTTTCTAGTAACCCAAAGAATGCTTGCGATGTACAAAAAAAAGAAAAAGGATAAATAATGTTATCAGCAAATTTATCAGCAATATTCTATCTAATTTCAGGCGTATTATTTATTCTTGCCTTAAGAGGACTCTCTTCACCTGAAACTTCTAGACAAGGAAATTTCTTTGGAATTTTAGGTATGATAATTGCAATTACTGTCACATTTCTATCTATTGGTAATTTTTCAACTGGATTTGTTGTTGTTTTAATCTTTCTTTTGCTAGGGGGATTAATAGGAGCATTTATTGCCTATAAAATTCCAATGACAGCAATGCCAGAATTAGTTGCTGGTTTTCATAGCTTAGTTGGTCTTGCAGCTGTATTTGTTGCAATAGCTGCTTTTTTAAATCCTGAAGCTTTTAATTTAGGATCTCCAGGCAACATTAAACTTGGAAGCTTAATCGAAATGTCAATTGGTGCAGCAGTTGGTGCAATAACTTTTTCAGGTTCAATTATTGCTTTTTTAAAACTACAAGGAATAATGTCAGGTTCTCCTATAACTTTTAAGGGACAGCATCCGCTAAACGCTTTAATTCTAATTTCAATAATTGTATTAACTTACCTACTTTGTTCTACACAATCTTCAAATTTATTTTGGATATTATTAGCTGTATCTTTTTTGATTGGTTTTTTATTGATAATTCCAATTGGTGGTGCAGATATGCCAGTAGTAATCTCCATGCTTAACTCTTATTCTGGTTGGGCTGCGGCAGGAATTGGATTTACTTTAGAAAATACAGCGTTAATAATTACAGGCGCATTAGTTGGATCATCTGGTGCAATTTTATCATATATAATGTGTAAAGGAATGAATAGATCATTCTTTAATGTAATCCTAGGAGGGTTTGGAGCAACTGAACAATCAGGCTCGACAAAAAATAAAGAGCAAAGACCTGTAAAAAGTGGAAATGCAGATGATGCTGCTTTTTTAATGAAAAATGCTTCATCAGTAATAATAGTCCCAGGTTACGGTATGGCTGTTGCCCAAGCCCAGCATGCTTTAAGAGAAATGGTTGATACTTTAAAAAAGAATGACATTAAAGTTTCTTACGCAATTCATCCTGTTGCAGGAAGAATGCCAGGTCATATGAACGTATTACTAGCAGAGGCAAATGTTCCATATGATGAAGTGTTTGAGCTAGAGGAGATTAATAATGATTTTGCGAATGCAGATGTTGCTTTTGTTATAGGAGCTAATGATGTGACAAACCCAGTCGCTAAGACTGATCCACAGAGTCCAATATACGGTATGCCTGTGTTAGATGTAGAAAAATGTAAATCAGTTTTGTTTGTAAAAAGAAGTCTGTCACCTGGATATGCTGGAATAGATAACGATTTGTTCTACAAAGAAAATACATTAATGTTGTTTGCTGACGCAAAAAAAATGACAGAAGACATTACTAAAAACTTAGGATAGTAAAATCTTGATCTTAATTAATGAAAAAAAATTTAAATTTCTATTTTCCCTGCATTGAAGATGGGGGTTTAGAAAAGAATGTATTTGCATTAGTTAATTCCTTAGCAAATAAAAATTATAATATTAATTTTTTTACATATGAAGATAGAACAAAATTAAAAAAATTAAAAAATAAATTTAAGTTTAGTAAAAAAATTAACTTAATTGAATCAAAATTTATTTTTTATGTAAAAAGTAGATATCTAAAATATATTTTTTGTAGTTTAAGGTTATTTTTTTTCTGTTTATTTAATCAAGGTCTCATTGTTTCTTTTCAAGGAAATTTATTACCTATAATTATTGCTAAATTTACAAGGAAAAAAATTATTATTAGATGTAATACTGCTCCATCAAAATATATTACTAATACTTTTAAAAGAAAATTATTTAGATTTTTTTATTCCTTGAGTGACATGATTTTAGTTACCTCAGAAGATTTTAAAAAAGAAATAAGAAGATATTTTAAATTAAGAAGTTGTGTGCACAGACAAAGTTTGGACATAAATTATATTAAAAAACAATCTAAAGTAAAATTTAAATTTGATTTTTTTGAAAAATTTAAGGGCATCAAAATAATTAATATTGGAAGACTTACGTCACAAAAAGATCAACTAACTCTGTTAAAGGCATTTAAAAAATTGATAAAATTTAAAAATTCAAGACTTTTATTGATAGGAAGTGGAGAAGATGAGATTAACTTAAAAAGATATATAGAGCAAAATAATTTAAACTATTATGTTAAATTTGTTCCTTTCACAAAAAACCCCTTCAAATATATTATGAAGAGTGATGTTAAAGTTTTAAGTTCAAGATTTGAAGGTAATCCCAATATTTTACTCGAAGTAGCATGCTTAAAAAAATTGATTATCTCTGCAGACTGCAATGTAGGACCAAGAGAAATTTTACAATCTGAGAAAGGTGGATTTTTATTTAAAGTTGGGAATAGTGAAAAATTATTCTACCTATTAAAAAATTTAAAACTTAATTCAAAAAAAATAAAAAATAAAATTAAGGTCTCATATGAATATGTTGCTAAAAATTTTCAAAAAGATATTTCAATATCATTCATAAAGCTTATAAAGGATATCTAGTGAGAATTGCTATAATAGGAGCAGGTTTTTTTGGTTTAACATTGGGACTTCTTCTTTCAAAAAACAATAAAGTCGAAATTTTTGAAAAAAAAAAATCTATTTTAAACGGTGCCTCTTCTGCTAATCAATTTAGATTTCATCATGGTTATCATTATCCAAGATCGCAAAAAACAGTTAAAGAAATAAATAAGTCAAAAGACTTATTTATCTCATATTATGGCAAAAGTATTTTTGGAAAAACATCTAATTACTATTTAATAGCAAATAAAAGTTTAGTTAATTTTATCAATTACAAAAAATTTTTAAAAAAAAATAACTTATATTTTAAGCTACTAAAAAATTCATATAGTAGTGACTTAATATGTAACACCTTTTTAACAGATGAAAAAATATTAAATTATTTTAAATTTAGGAAAAAAATTAATTCTAAAATTAAAAGTTCAAACTTAATATTAAATTTAAATAAAGAATTTAAAAAAAATAAACTAAAAGTATTTGATAAAATAATAGTTACAACTTACGCTAATAATAATATAGTTCTAAAACAATTAGGTATAAATGAGCTAAATGAGTTTAAATTTGAATTAGTAGAGAAGATTTTAATAAAACTACCAAAAAAATTTAAAAATAAAAGTTTTGTTGTGGTTGATGGAAAATTTGTTTGTGTAGATCCCTATTTAGGTACAAATTACCATTTATTGAGCGATGTAAAGTTATCTAAATTGGAGACAGTTGAGGGAAAATTTCCAAAATTTAAACATATAAATAAAAAATTTGTCAATAAAGGTTTAATTAAAAATATCAAAATTTCTAGATTTAAAAATTTTATTAAAAGAAGCACAAATTACTTGCCATTCCTTAAGGACGCAAAATACATTGGATCAATTTTTGTTGTCAGAACTATTATGAAAGATAAGGAAAAGACCGATGAAAGAATTTCATCAATTAAACACCATTCTAAAAAAATAATAAGTATTTTATCTGGAAAATGGAATAATTGTGTTTATTTAGCAAAAAATTTAAAGATATAAGTATTTAATTAAATTAATAATAGTTTTATTAGAAGCCAAAACTTGTAAAAAAAATTGATAAAAAAATTTTTAATTTAGTATAATTATTTTTCATTTTAGATAATTAAAAAATATATCTTTTAAATGATTTAAAAATTAAATTTAAAAGATTTATAGCAAATTATTATTAAAAATGATTTATTAAATAAGGTTGATTTTAGAAAAAATAATAATAAAGCTTTATTTTTATAAAACTTTAAAATAATTTAAATTAAAAAAGAGCTAAATATGCGTACTAAGATTTTCTGTGATATTGCTGATTTAAAATTAGTTAAAGAATTTAATAAAAAAAATATTGTTAAAGGATTTACAACCAATCCAAGTTTGATGAGAAAAGCAGGTGCAAAAGATTATAAAAACTATTCACTACAAATACTAAAAGCTTGTAAAAATAAACCTATTTCATTTGAGGTATTTGCAGATGATCCAAAATCTATGATTGAACAAGGACTAAAAATTAATACTTGGGGTAAAAATGTTTATGTTAAAGTTCCAGTAATTAATTCCAAGAATAAATTTTCTGGAACTGTAATTAAAAAACTTAATAGTAATAATATAAAGTTAAACATAACTGCAGTTTATAGTGCTTATCAAACTAAGAAAATTCTCAAATTACTCAACAATAAAACAAAAGTGATAATTTCAATTTTTGCAGGTAGAGCGGGGGATGCGGGCAAAGATCCTGTTCAAGAAATAGTCAAAAGTATTAAAATGGCTAAAAAATATAAAAATGTGGAAATTTTATGGGCAAGTGTGAGAGAACCTTATAATTACTTGCAAGCAAAACAATTGGGTTGTCATATTATAACTATTCCTCCATTAATAATAAAGAAGATAGAAAAATTTGGCAAAACATTTAATGAATTAACAAAAGATACAGTAAACGGGTTCCTAACTGATAGTAAAAAATCAAAATTCAAAATTTAGTTGATTTGGTTGCGGGGGACGGATTTGAACCGCCGACCTTCAGGTTATGAGCCTGACGAGCTACCAGACTGCTCCACCCCGCGGTATACTTAAATTCTATTTTTAAGTTTGTT
>Ga0315320_10004776_pt1 | contig 11085 bp, 16 predicted proteins | sample M140m21515metaG_FD_203458 | JGI IMG/M metagenome (GOLD analysis project Ga0315320, IMG submission 203458) | Ammonia-oxidizing marine archaeal communities from Monterey Bay, California, United States - M1 40m 21515 | ecosystem: Environmental > Aquatic > Marine > Coastal | place: USA: California...
AACTAAATCCTGACGCTTTTAAAACATTAGAAGCTATTGGTAAACAGGTAGCAAGCAATAAAGCAGGTGCAAGTAAGCGTGGTAAAGCTTTTTTTGGTTCTGCAGATGACAATGATCTAATAAAGGGATTATCACTTTTTTCATCAAAAGGTAAAGATATTGCAACATCAATTATAAGAAAGGGGTTAGATCAAGGTGGTAGTATGGATAGGGTAGATCTAGCGCTAGGTATTGCGATGACTTTTCAAATTGCAGAATATTTTGATGAATTAAAACAAAAGTTCAATTATTACACTCTTTTTAATAAGGGTAGTGGTTTAATAGTTACATGGGGACCTTTTAGTGATGATTATGTTACTAATGCTAATAGTATTTTAGATAATATATTAAGCAATAGAGATAAGATTGTTATTAGTGCCGATAGCGGGGGTAGAACAGGTTATAACCTATCAATAAAATAAAAGGCATAAGGAACTCCGATATAATTAAATAGAACGATGATAAGCTTCAAGAAATACCATGCAACTTACAGTCTTTTAACAGAGGCTAAGGCAAATACCCATTTAACTCACCTAGAAGAGCTTGTTCTCACGCAAGGTGAACGGGGATATGGTGTTGCAAGAGGTTTTATTGCTGATCTACTTTCCCATCTTCAAGGAAAGTCGAAGAGAAAGGTTAATACTTCTGTAAAATGGGATGGAGCACCTGCAATCTTTGCTGGTAAACATCCAGAAACTGGTAAGTTTTTTGTAGGGACGAAGTCTATCTTTAATAAAGATCCAAAGATTAACTATACAGATGCTGATGTAGAGATGAATCATGGACATGCTCCTGGTTTAGCAGATAAACTAAAGAAAGCTCTCAAGTATCTACCTAAATTAGGTATTAAAGGTATTCTTCAAGGTGACTTTATGTTTGATTCTTCTTCATTACAACCAATGATGGAAAATGGAGTCAAACATCTTACTTTTAAGCCCAATACAATCCGTTATGCTGTTGAGTCTGACTCTGAGTTAGGTAAAGAGATTGGTAACTCTGTATTCGGAATTGTATTCCATACTGGATATGATGATCTTAACTCACCGCCTCAGTATAATATCTCCGTTAAAGGTCTTAAGAAAGTACCTGGTGTATGGGTTGATGATGCTGTCTTTACAGATACTACCGGTACAGTTACTCTTGATGTTGATGAGGCAAGGCAAGTAAAGGATATACTTAAAACAGCAGATAAAATTAAAGTTAACTATAAAGACTTACCTTCTGATCTTCTTAACATTTACACTAACTCAGAAATTCAGCAAGGTAAATACTTAGAGGATTCGGAGATGTCATTTAAGAAATTTATTGAATGGTTTAAAGATCGTAAGGAGAAACAAGTAACTAGGCTCAAATCTCAAGCTGGCAAGAAGCGTGCTGTTGAAGCATTTAATAAGAAACTTGCAGAGATCAAAGCTCAAGAAAAAGATATAGTGAATATCTTTAAGGTTAGTAGATTGCTTTCTCAGGCTAAGCAAATTTTCGTTAACAAGTATAACAACGCAGTATACAATACAAAACACTTCCTCGATAATGAGGATGGTACTCTCAAGACGACAGCACCAGAAGGTTATGTTGCGGTATCTAGAGCAGGTGATGCAGTTAAACTAGTTGATCGTTTAGAGTTCAGCCGAGCTAACTTTAGTGGTGGTCAATCTTCAACACCTATTACAAGATAATGCAAACATTTAAAGAATATTATGAAGATGGTGAGCATCTGAGAGATAGAGATAGAGTCGCTCTTATGCCTGGAGGTTATAAGCCACCTACAAAGGGACATTTTAAAGCTTTTAAATATTTACTTGAAGATGCGGATAGTGGAATAGTTATTATAGGTAATAAAGATCGCGATGGAATTACAGCAGAGCAATCTAAGAAAATATGGGATGTATATTCAAAGTATATGGGTAAACCTGTTGAGATTGAGCTAGCTGAAAACTCACCTGTAAGGACAGTATATGAATTTGCAGATAATAATAAGGAAATAGATATTACTGTGGGTGCAGGTGCTAAAGATGAAGATGTTAAGCGTTATGAATATTTTACCAAAAACGTTGAGAAGTACCCACAAGTTAATGTAGTAAAGATTCCGATGCAAGAAGATTCAATATCCGGATCACAAACAAGAGCCTTAATGCAAAGTAACTTAGATGAGGCTATAGCTTATTTTGTACCAGAAGAGATTAGCGAAACAGATAAAGACGCTATAAAAAATATACTAACCGATTAAATAATATTATGAGCAAGAGATCATGGAATAATGGAACAAAGGAACTTGAATTAATTGCAGAGAATCTCTGGGCGGCAATTGGTAAGGCTGAGCGTGGGGAGAAGATTGACCCAAGGAGTGGTAAAGCTATGGGTCCTGATTCTAAGGAAGATGAAGTATCAAAACAAGAGACTGGTCCTATTGATCCGGAAGATCCTACAAAAGTTGTTGGAGGTACTGAAGATGCTGAAGGTGAGTCACTTGCTGATCACTTTATGAATTTTGCTTCTAAAGTATCAGCTGCAGAGGAAGGCCGGGATGTTGATATCGATGAGTTGAGACTTGAGCTTAATGCATTAGATGAGAAGCTTGAAGCTCTTGGTAGAGGATAAGGAACTCCGATATAATTAGTTGTGAACATCTTTACAACTAATATTTGCCCCGTTATATCAGCTCAAGAAATGTGCGATAAGCATGTTGTTAAGATGATTGTTGAGTATGCTCAGCTAATGTCTACAGCTCATCGTGTATTAGATGGTGATGAATACTACGCAAAGACAAAAATAGGTCGTAGAATTAAACGTTGGTTGCATCCTGATAAATATAAAGAAGAGCTACTGTATAAAGCTTCTCATATTAAGCATCCGTCAGGTATATGGTGTCGTACCTCTACTGCTAACTATAATTGGCTATATAAACATTTTAAAGCATCCTGTAAAGAGTATACTCGTCGATATGGTAGGGAGCATTTAACGGAAACTAAAATGTCCGCTGTATTGAGTAAGCCTCCTAAAAATTTACCTCGAGGTAAGCAAACAGAGTTTGCTGTTGCAATTGCTCCGGAGCAAAAATGCAGACAAGTACCTGGCTTTAATGAATTATCTGTCGTAGATAAATATAAGCAGTATATACGTAGTGATAAACCCTTTGCTACATGGACAAAGCGTGATAAACCAGCTTGGTATTAATCAGTATACTGATTATCGTAAAGTAAGTTAGCGACATCAATAAGCTTCTCCATATAGCCAGAGTTTCTTAGCTCTTTAAATGCTAAATTACCAATACCGAACTCACCATCTGCTGTGAGAGAGTCTTTTCGCATGGAAGATACCTTACTCCTTAATGCAGACGCTACATCTGTAAGTTCTGCTAATTGTTCGGGTGAGTTAATTGAACGAGATGCTATTTCAAGTTCGTCGATGTGCCTCTTAACACTATCAGCTTTACGTTGTACGTCGCTCTCATCAATTGTTGGAGGATTATACTTAGGTATTGTTAACCATTCGTCATTAAGGAGAGAATAAAGGCCAGATGCAACATGAGGGTCTTCCATATCCTGAAAATAGAGCTCTACATCATGACCACCTATACTTATATTGTGACGTAAGTTCCAAACAAACCTTCTTCCGTCAAGAGCTGCACGTACTAAATCTTCGTCTGAGTTAATATCAGCAAAGTCTAGCAATATATGTACATCTAGATCAGAGTATTTAGTATAATTGTAGTTGGCCATTGAGCCAGTTAACTGTACATCTTGTACTTCACCTACAACACCAGCTTTATCAGCGACATCTGCTGCAATTTCTAAAAGTTTCTGCCGTACTTCAGGATCAAACTTATCACCATCCCAAAAACGCTCCGGAAGAGTGTCATTATACCAGCTACTTTCAAAGAACAACTTAAAATTAATCATAATCTACCTCGAAATCTTTATCTGCAATGTTCTCTTGACTTACATCTATAAGAGCATCAAGTTCTTTCTCAATAAAGTCTTTACCTACAAGTATTTTATATAAATTAGAAGTACGATTACCTATAGAGAAAGGAACATTATTGTATTCCTTGTTACCAATTCTAAAATCTAAATGAACTACTGGACGATGCTCTGTATTACCAGCACCTACGTTGATAGTAATCTCACCTTTCTTTGGTAATAGTAAAGTCTTACCATTAACCGTTCTAAAAAATACCTTGTCACCTTGTGTTTGAATATCTTCGCCATGTAAAACGTTATAGGCACCATTACCAGAGTCTAATTTAGAAGGAACTTTACCAATTCCATCTATATCGAAGAACTCAATAAGACCTACTACCTTCTTTTCGACTATATACTCTTTAAATGACTTCATTATATATTAACATTGACTATCTTCAGCTGGATTAAAAGGAGCTTCCTCATATCCAACATTATAACGTGACGTACTCGGACCGTTTGTTTCGTAATCAATCCAATGATATACTGAAGAGAGATAATCAGCAGCTTTTGTAATCTTAGATGCAGTCCAACCTTCTAAGGCATCGATATTCTCCAACATTTCACTAAGTTTAATAGCATATTGGGCTGCTTTATGTAGATCAGCTCTAGCCATGTGCATTTCTGATGGATCTGGACGATCGCTACCGCAGCTTGGACAACCACCGCTAGTTTCACTAGCAGGATCAACTTCTATAACTGCAACCTGTTCAGGTGCTGGGTGTATGTTACCATAAGCCTCAGCAATTAAACCAAAATCATTTACCTTTTTCATTTTTAATGCTCTCCATCTTCATGTTTAGCTGCGCGGTCTTCATGATCACGCTTATCGAGAATAGCATGTACTATATCCTCTAATTCATCTAGTTGCTTACGATTAAATCCAGCTTCTTCAGCATCTTCTACATCAGTAACATCATAATCAACTTCACCAGGATCTATGTCACCACCAAGCTGTGGTCCTGGCTCTTCATAATCTTCTTCAGTATCTACTGATGGTGGATAACCAATAACTGTCTTACCAGCTGTATCTTCGTTAATAAGCTTCTGCTTACTGTAATTAATATTACCATAGGCCTCTGCCATTAGGTCGAATTGTGATTTAAAAGGTTTAGACATACTATTATTTATGCATAGCAATCTATTTTTATACAAAAAAAGAGGATGCTAACATAAGCTAACACCCTCTATAGATTATAGTTAATTCTCTAACGCAAGCCTGTTGACTCAAAGACGTCGCGAGCAACACCAGCAGTGAAGCCACCTTCGACACCTTTTACGATTACAGAAATAGCATTGTGACTATGAAGCGATTCGTTATGAGAAGCTACAATCTTAAAGTCTTTAATACGGTCATCACCATTCATACGTGAATATAGAAGTCTTACAGCATCCTCAACAAACTTAAGGAAGGCTCCATTCTTCTCAGCAAATGCTTGCTCATCTTCACGCTTAACCATTACCTGAGTTTCTGTCTGAAGAGCATCTAAGCAAAGCTCATGAAGATCTTCAATCCACAGGTTATCTTCAAATCTAACACTAACACGAGCAACGCTACGCTGACTATGAGGTACTGTTGCACGATTACGATACTTCTCAGCATGCTCACTAAGCTCAAAGCTACAAGGACAAGCAGAGGAATAAACAAAGTCAAAGTGAAGATACTTCTTGAACTCACCATCTTTAGTAAGATCACCTTCAAGTACTACATCATAATATTGATAACCTTCTAAACCACTACGTAAGCTAGTTTGTTTAATAGGATAAGAAATCTTAAGCATAATACGTGAGTCAAAGCTCTTGAGATTCTCTTTATATGTTGTCAATACATCTTTAATCTTACCAATACTAAAAGTTTCATCCTTATGATCATAGAAACTACGCATAATACGAGACATATTAATACCTTTCTTATGTGCTTCTAGACTGACACTACCTGTTACACTAGTCTCAAGCTCAATAGTTTTACCATTACGCTTCTTATAATTAAGAGGTAGTTTAAAGTTATGAATACCAACTTGCTGGATAGCTACCGGAGCTCCTTGAATAAGACTTGAAGGTCCATTCTGCAGATCTGGTAGAGATGCAATATATTCTTTATTTGCATTTACTGTATCATCGTATTCACGTACAGGTGGAACATACCCTTCAGCACATTCACTACCCATAATACTTTTTGCAATAGTATCCTTTTCACCGGTGAGTTCATCATCCTCACCTAGCCATTCATATTTAGAGTTATCTTCTGTCTTACTCATAGTCATTGACAATTATAACATATATATGGTAATAATCAACTACAACCTACACTAAAATATATTTTTACATCTTTTTTTGTGAAACACTTGCAATTGGGGTCTCAGAAGAATAAATGATTGAAGAGACTAGTAAGAAAACCTATATCCTGGTCTCTAATATACTGTGATTTAATGTAATTCTATATAATTTCATATTAATACCAATTACTAGTTGATTTAAATTATTAAGCATATACTATAATAGTATGAAGTTTACAAGTGGTAAAGTAATCAACCTAGGTAGCGCTGCATTCAGGCAATGGAGATCTACTCATAGTCACTGTCAATATGTACATGGCTATAATCTAACAGCAGAGATTGTATTTGAAGCAGATGATTTAGATGAACGTAATTGGATTATGGATTTTGGTGGTCTTAAAGATCTTAAGAAGACTCTAGAACATACATTCGATCATAAGTTAGTTGTTGCTGGGGATGATCCGGAGCTAGAATTGTTTAAACAATTAGATGATGCAGGAGTTGCAGAAGTAGTTGTATTGCCTGGTGGTGTAGGATGTGAAAGGTTTGCAGAGTTTGTTCTTACAACAGCTGACACCTTTGCTGAAGAAGCTACAGGAGGTCGTGTAAGGGTTAAATCAGTACAGATTAATGAACATGGTAGTAATTTTGCTGCAGCTCATCGCGAGGTCACACAACCGGTAATTAATAATGTTAAGACAGTAGCTCTTGCTGAAGAAGCAAATGTAGCTACAGAAGAACCTGCAATTGATCATACTGCTGGTCAAGGTGCAGCTAATGTAGGTGGTGGTACTAAATCAAACAACATGAGTAATCCTTTTGCTGGAACATCATGGGGAGCATAAATTTATGAAAAGACCAAAACAAAGCAGAGCATATGTCTGCAAAGTAAAAAATAGTAAATCACGTACATCTGCTTCAAAGGAATATTTTCAGGTGTATGTAGAGGGTGATCGATCATATTTGTTTACTACAAATGATCTAGATAAGGCTGAAAAACGTGCAAGTAAAAATCCAGAGGATGTTATTGCAATTAATTTCGTAGAACCTGAGCAACCAGAACCGGTTGTAGAAGTTGTTGAAAAGGTTATTGAAGTACCTGCTAAAGGTGTAATTGCTAAGATTTTTAGCGGTATATTTGGATAAATAATTAAATGAAAACATTACTTAAATTAATTATTTTGGCTGCATCAACTGTATTAGTATCATGCGGTGGTTCTTGCTGAGCAACTACTACATTTGCAGCCGTGCGCTGTGAAGCATCCGACTTAATTGTCTCATATGATTAGTAAGTTAAAGTATTTTTATAAATCAATTCTTAAGAAAGATATATGGTATCATGATGATGCCGGCTATCATAAGACTGATTGGAAAGATAACTTAACCTATATTTGCTGGCCAAGTGGTTACGAGCAATTCTTTTGGTATAATAATGATAATCTCCTAGTAAGACAGGCAGATAATGATGGTTATAATGCTCATTACTGGTATTGCAAGGGTAAGCTTATTAGAGTAGAGCATGTTGATAAGGATAATACTTGGTATGAATATTACAATGAAAATATATCCGGTGGGTCAGTATATGGTTAAATTTAGCCACAGTAACTCAGGGGTAGAGTAGCGCATTTGTAATGCGCCTGTCGTCAGTTCAAATCTGACCTGTGGCTCCATTTATTAAGCACCCAACTTCTTGCAAATAAATCGTAGTATTTTACTTCTAACAATTTCTGCAAAACCAAACTTGGTGGTGTGAATACCTTGTTGATCGCAATCATCATCATCAAGCTTATCAAAGACATCTTTATATCCAGATTGCTTAATGTCAGATTGCATGCAATCACCACATACAATATATTTACTATTGCGACCAAATCTAGTCATGATAGTTACTAGCTCACCTCTAGTTAGGTTTTGAGCTTCATCAACAATAACAGCTGTTTTGTTAAAAGTTAAACCTCTTACAAAGTTAACCGGTATAGCATCTATTAATCCTTTTGACTTAAGCATACTACATGTACCAGGGCCACAAATTTCTGTTACCTTTTCTATAAGAGGCATCATATAAGGTGAGAACTTATCATCAATTTCACCAGGTAGAGAGCCTAGACTCTTATCAGCTGATTCAACAATAGATCTAATATATACAATCTTGTCTACTTCTTGCTCACGAAGCATTTCAAGAGCTGCATATACAGCTATATATGTTTTTGCAGTTCCTGCCGGACCATCAACCAATGACATGTTTGTATTCTTATCACAAATATTGTAATAAAAATCTTGATGTTTTGGTTTGAAGTAGAATGGTTTCCGAATAGTAAAATCCAATAACCAATCTCCATTAAAGATGTCGTCTCCAATATTATTGTCCTCAACATCCACAGCTTGTTTCTTAGAACGTCTGCTCATCTACTAGTATTTAGGTACATAACAGTTAAAACCAAGTCTTTATAAGTTACTATAGTTTGCATAAACCAGTTGAACTACGTAGATAGTAGGTTATACTAGTAAGTGAATATGGACTTAGATAAAGAAACTCTTATACTTTCTGATGATAAGATCTTCTATACTATAGAAGGGGAAGGAGAATATGTTGGTCAACGCTCTCTATTTATGAGGATGGCAATGTGTAATTTAACTTGTATTGGTTTTGCATCTGAAGATTCTCCTCATGGTTGCGACTCTTTTATATCTTGGTCTGTTAAGAATAAGATGACCTTCAATGAGATCTTTCAGATGATGGAAGATAATAACTGGATTGAGAAGCTTGAGAAAGGTACAATCTGGAAATTAACTGGCGGTGAGCCTCTTATTCAGCAGAAGCAACTACTTAAACTTGTTGAAGCTTTTGTCAATAAGTATGATTTTACACCGAAGATTGACTTTGAAACTAATGCTACTCTTATGCCTGATGAAAGATGGGTAAGACTTTATAATGCTACGTTTACTACTTCACCTAAGTTAACTACGAATGGTGATCCTGAAGAGAAGACCTATAAGCCAGGGGTTCTAAAGTATCATAAAGAGATTGGTTCAGGCTTTAAGTTTGTTATCAATGATCCTGCTGAAGATATTAAAGAGATTTGGCGTAAATATGTTGAGGATGATCACGGCATTAATGTTACTCGAGATCGTATTTGGTTTATGCCTGTAGCTGGTTCACGTAAAGAGCATATTGAGAATGCTGCTGCTGTTGTAGAGTATGCAAAGTCAATGCATGTTAACTTTTCTGCTAGACTTCATTTGTTAGTTTGGGATATGGCTCTTAAAGTATAGTGGATTTATAATAATTAGTAATTAAATAAGGATATGCGATTAGCAATTTCAGGAACTGCACATAGTGGTAAGACAACTTTACTAAAAAGCTTTCTACATACTTGGAGGAACTATGAATCACCTTCAACTTCTTATAGAGATATCTTAAAGGAGAAGGAACTAGATCATTCTAAAGGAACTACACCAGAAACACAAACAGTTATTCTTGATCATCTAGTTGATACAGTTCAAGGGTATAAGGTTGATGATAATGTAATTTACGATCGCTGCCCTATGGATGCTTTAGTATATACTCTATGGGCTCATGAAAAGGGTATTGAAGGTTTCGATAAAGAGTTTGTAACGAATCAGATTGCTATGTGTCGTGAGTCAATGCGCTCTTTAGATATTATATTTTTATCGCGATTTGATTCATCACAGAAAGTTGAAGCTAAAAAAGACGGTACTCGTGAGACAGATGTTGAGTTTATTAAGGAAGTAGACAATATATTTTATACTATATATATGCAGTATATGGCTAATCCAACATCTGATGTATTTTTTCCTGCAGGTGATTCACCAACCATGATCTTATTACCTAATCATGGTCAGGCTCGTGTTGATCTTATTGCTGAGTACGTAACACCGGAAGGTACAATGTATGGTGAAGAAGAATCTATTCTTAATCCAGAGAATCTATCTGATTTAGAACGTCTTGTTGAGATGCAAAAAGAACAATTAGATAAAGAAGAGAAAGAAAAGGAGCTTTTTGAGAAATTTGGTATTGATCAGAATCAATTTAAATTCTAGAAAGTTTGTATTTGAAATCCGATAGGTTCACCAGAGGCTGGTGCAAATGCTGCAAGAGTAGCGCGTGAGTCTACAGCAGATAGATCAACGTAATTGGATGATTTCTCTGATACTATAAATTGAGTTAACGCACCTCCAAATAGAATAGGAGCAGAAGGTATAACTATATAGTTTGTATCGTTAAAATTTGTTGTAAAGTTAAACCTAACAACAGTATTTTGCCATTCGATCGATGCAATATTATTACCAGCAATTAATGATGGGCCATATTCCCCACCACTTAGTAATGAAATCATAGCTTTAGTTGTATTACCAACAACCTGCGCACTAAGCGCAGCGTTAGATTGAACAACGGCAGCACTAAGGGAACTTAAGGTAGTAACATCAGAACTAAGACTATTAATATCAGTTGAATGTTGAGTAATTGTCGTACCGAATGTTGTATTATCTAACCCGATAACTAGATTATCGTAATCTAATATATTTGTACCTTCGTCTGTCTCCACTAGAAGCAAATCACCTGAAGCAATAGAAAACGTCTCAGGAAGTTCTTTAACATTATAAATGAGATCTTTATTATCAACGCAAGGCATGCTAATATTTATGGGGATAACAGTTGATTCTAACACACTTTAGATTAAAATATTATGTATGGGTAAAGTAGGTGTTGGAATTATTACTTGCGATAGACCAGATATGTATGATATCTGTATAGAGTCTATTGATAACAGTTGGTATGATGAGTTAGT
>Ga0315320_10004778_pt1 | contig 11083 bp, 8 predicted proteins | sample M140m21515metaG_FD_203458 | JGI IMG/M metagenome (GOLD analysis project Ga0315320, IMG submission 203458) | Ammonia-oxidizing marine archaeal communities from Monterey Bay, California, United States - M1 40m 21515 | ecosystem: Environmental > Aquatic > Marine > Coastal | place: USA: California...
CGCCGGCTCCGGCGGGTACCACGCCGATGACGCGGGCGGGCCCCGCTTCGATCATGGTGCGGGATGCGGGATCCGCGAGATTGACGATCGCGGTCGCGTCGGTGCGAAGCCCGGCGAAGAGCAGGGCCTTGGCGGCGGCGTAGGACGCCATGTCGCCGTGATAGTCGAGGTGATCGCCGGAGAGGTTGGTGAAGACCGCGACGTCGAAGTCGATGCCCGTGACCCGGCCTTGATCGAGAGCATGGCTGGAGACCTCCATCACGACCCGTTCGCACCCGGCCTCCGCGAAGTCCCCCAGCACGCCCGCGAGGGCGATTCGTCCCGGCGTGGTGAGGGTCGCCGGGGTCGATTCGACGCCGTCGTGGGCCTCGATGGTGCCGATCAGGCCGCAACGCCCCAGCGTCGCCTCCAGAAGCTGACGAGCGAGGGTGGCGACGGTGGTCTTGCCATTGGTCCCGGTGATGCCCGCGAATCCCATCCGCCGTTCCGGATGGCCGTGGAACCGGAAGGCCAGGTCGCCGCCGATCGTCGCGGGATCCGGCGTCGCGACCCCCACCACGGATGCGGGGACGCCCGTCGCCACCGCCGGCACCGCGAGCACCGCCGCGGCGCCTCGTTCGATCGCATCGGCGACGTGGTCGCTTCCGTCGTGGGCCGTTCCCGGACGCGCGACGAACATCGTGCCGTCCCCGACGAGACGGCTGTCCTCGGTGATCCCGGTGATTCGACCGCCGGCGGCGTCCCCCGAGACGACCTGGATCGTCCCGGCGAGCGCCGCATCCTCGAGCAGGTCTCCAAGGCTCGTCTGGCGTGGCATGCGTTTCCCTGATGGTGTCGATGTTGCATCGACCACTCGCGGCCATCGACTGGAATCCCTGGACCGGTCGATGCTCAGTCGATCCGCCGCCGCACGAACATCGCATCGCCGTAGCTGAAGAACCGGTATCGCGCCTCGATCGCCGCGGCGTAGATCGCCCGGACCCGCTCGAGGCCGGTCATCGCCGCGACCAGGGCGAGCAGCGTGGAACGGGGCAGGTGGAAGTTCGTCAGCATCGCATCCACGCGGCGAAACCGGTGACCGGGCTGAATGAGCAGATCCGTCCGCCAGTCGTGCCGACCGTCCACCGCCCCCGGGAGCCGGTCGATCGGCGCCATGGACTCCAGCGTCCGCACCGCGGTGGTGCCGACCGCCACCATGCGTCCGCGTCCGGCGATCCGATCCGCCTCGGCCCGCTCGATCGCCGCGACCGCCGCCGGGGTGACCAGGCACCGTTCCTCGTGCATCGGATGATGGTCGAGTTCCTCGACCTCGACCGGCTTGAACGTGCCGGCGCCGACCTCGAGCGAGATCCGGATCTCCTCGACCCCTCGATCCCCCAGACGCCGTCGGAGTTCATCGGTGAGATGCAGGCCCGCGGTCGGTGCCGCGACCGATGCGGTGGGATCCGAGGCCGCGGCGAAGGTCGTCTGGTACCAGTCCGGGTCGTGGGGATCCGATTCCGGGAGACCTCGATCCCGGCGGGCGTGCAGGATGTAGGGCGGGAGCGGGATCGCCCCCGCCTTCGCCCGAAAGGCCTCGATGGTCGCGTGATCGATCGCCGCGGCCTCGGCTCCGTCGGTTCGAAGGTCCGCGAGGGCGACCAGGACGCGGCCCGAATCGTCGGTGTCCTCGACCCGGAGCCGGAATCCCGTCGAAGCACCGTCGTGGTCGAGGACGTCGATCTCGTGGCCCGGCCGGAGTCGACGGCTCTTCCGAAGCATCGCCCACCACCGGCCGAGGCCCGCGGATTCGGCGAGCAGTCCCTCGAGCCCCCCACCCGTATCGACCCGACGGCCTCGAATGCGAGCGGGGACGACCCTGGTCTCGTTGAGCACGAGCCGGTCACCGGCGTCGAGATATTCGGGAAGATCGGCGATCCGGCGATGTTCCAGGTCGAGCGAACCATCGTCTTCGACGTCGGCGGGCGGCAGCGTCACCACCAGCATCCGGGCTGAATCGCGCGGCGAGACCGGCGCCGCCGCCACGAGGGCCGGATCGAGTTCGAAATCGAGTTGGTCGGTTCGGAGCCCCATCGAGACGAATGCTACCCGGCGACGGACGACGCTCCCCGGGTCGTCGGCGTTTCGCCGGCGACCGATCTCGGATCTTCGAGCAGGGCCGGACCACGGACCGCCTCCAGAAGGGCGGGCAGCGGCTCGACCGCTCGGGATCTCGGTTCGAGGAACGGCACCAGTTCGACGGGAAGTCGCTTGAGCCCACGTCGACTCGCCTTGGCGATCGCGTAGTGCAGGGATTCGTCTCGACGTCGTCGAACCGCGTCGGTGACGTTGAAGCCGAGTTCGAGCATCGTCTCGAGCGACCATCGCCAGGCGTGATACTCCTCGAGGCACCGCGGTCGGTAGGCCCCGAGACCGATCGCATGATGACCCACCTCGTGCAGGAACACCGCGCAACTCATCGGGCCTCGCGGTCTCGGCGACTCGATCAACCTCGCCACGCTTCCGTCCCGGTAGGTGACGGTCCAGGCGCAGCCGGACGTGCTCGACCGCCAACGGACCACCCGAAGTCCGTATCGCCGCTTCATCGACCCGACCAGCGCCTCGTACCTCGTCTGCTGCCGACCGCGGGGGCGGGCGGGCGAGGGCGGCGTCGCGTCGACGACGGCCGTCCGTGGTCGGTCGCCCGCGGTGGACGATTTCGGTTTCTCGTTTCGAGCGACGTGGAGCAGATCCCACAGCGTCGTCGCGAAATCACCGAGACCACGACGGATGGGACCAGGCTCGCTCATCGGCCGCCATCGCCTCCGAGCGGCTCGAGGCGGGTCCCGTCCGGGAACGGACGGCCCCGACGAAGATCAGCCCAGTCCATCGCTCGTCCGCCCGGGACCTGGACCTCCAGAAGTCGAACGCCACCGGTCCGGCAGGCGACCGTTCCATCCTCGAACAAGTCCCCAGCCGCGCCGTCCACGTCCGCCTCGAGTTCCTCGACCCGGTGGATCCGGAGGCGCTGCGACGACCCATCCGGCCCGACCGCCTCGACCTGACACCCCGGCCACGGAACGAGTCCGTGGATCCGACCCCGGACCCGGCCCGCCGGCTCATCGAAATCGACGGTCGCCTCGGCCTTCGACAGCTTCGAGGCCGCGGTCACCGCCGCCTCGTCCTGCACCTCGGATTCGACCTTGCCCGCCGCGAACCGGTCGAGCACCTCCAGGACCGCCTCGACACCGAGCACCGCGAGTCGGTCGTGGAGCTCTCCCGCCGTCTCCCGCGGGTCGATCGCGGTCGACCGCATCGCGTGGACCTCGCCGGCATCCATCCGGCTTGCGAGGGAGATCACGCTCACCCCGGTCTCCGCGTCGCCCGCCATCATCGAACGATTGATCGGCGCCGCCCCTCGCCATCGAGGCAGGAGCGAGGCATGAAGATTGACCGCGAAGCGACCATCGAGCAGTTCCGGACCGAGTTTCTGACCGAACGCGATCACGACCATCGCGTCGATGCGGTGCCGGACGATTCGGTCGACGACCGCCTCGTCGTTGGCGTTTTCGGTTCGAAGGAGTTCCGTGGCGGCGAAGCCCCCGCCATCCGCGTCCTCGAGGATCCGGGCGGAGATCGGCGTCGGCGTCTCGTGGCGACCCCGACCCGCGGGTCGGTCCGGTTGCGAGATCACCAGTGGCACCTCGAACCGGCGCACCAACGCCTCCAGCGTGGGCACGCCGAAGGCGCCGGCTCCCAGGAACGCGATCCGCTTCCGGGCGTCGTCGCTCATCGGCCGATGTCCTCGATGTCCTCGAAGTCCTCGCGCATGGTCTTGAGCCGCTTCCGGTGCACCAGTCGGTCGCGCGGCGACATTCGATCCGTGATCAGCACGCCCTCGAGATGATCGAACTCGTGCTGCCAGACCCGGGCGGGAAAATCGTCGTCCTCGAGTTCGAACGGATGACCGTCGAGATCGAAGGCGCGGATCTTCACGACGTTCGGTCGGCGAACCATCACCCGGACTTCGGGAATGCTGAGGCATCCCTCTTCGAACGGCTCGAGCACACCACCGAGTTCGAGTTCCGGATTGATGAAGACGACGGGAACCGACTCCGGCCCCGGTTGGGGCTCGGCGATGAAGATACGACGCGACACCCCGACCTGCGGGGCCGCGAGTCCGACACCCTCCGCCTCCCGCATCAACTCGATCATCCGCTCCACGAGGGCGTGAAGCTCGCCGTCGAAGGCGGTGACGGGCGATGCGGGGCTGGTGAGCACCGGGTCCGGATACAGGACGATCCGGGTCGGCGGCGGTTCGTATTCAGAGGTGGGGTCGGTCACGAAAGGGATGGTAGTGAACCGTTCCCATGACCGGACGAATCAAGAGCGAGGTTTCGGACGAAGTGACCCCGGAGCCCGGACACGGAAAAGGCCTCGAACCGCCTCCTCCATTGACCCGCTCGACCCGGGGCGGGTACCTTGGCTCGTTCACGCGACACATCCGGCCCGGGCCCTCCCGGACCGGCAGCCCGCACGTCCTCGAAGGAGCCTCCCGTGGCGCTGTTCGGAAAGAAGAAGAAGACTGAAGACGCCGGCGAAGGCCTGATCGATCAAGGCTGGAAGCCGCAGCCCGAGAAGGCCGCCAAGTTCTTCGAGCACGCGCGAACGGTCGCCCAGACGGGCAACTTCTCCTACGCGATCGACATGTACGCCCGCGGGCTCCGGTTCGATCCGGGCAACATGGGTTCGCACGTCGCCCTCTACGAGGCGGCGGTCCGGTACCTGCAGTCCTCCGGGAAGGCCGCGACGGGCAAGGAGATCCGGGCGATCGACGGCTCCAGTCCCGCCGACCGGATGGCGGCCGCGGAATTCGCGTGGGCGAAGGACATCAACAATCTCCAGCTCGCGATGAAGCTCCTCGCGGCGGTGGGCAAGGCCGAGCAGGTCGAGTTCGGGCAGTGGCTCGCCCCCCGGGTCTTCGCGATGATGTCGAAGGCCAGGAAGCAGACCAAGCAGCTCTACACCCAGGGCAAGGACCTCTTCTCCGAGGTCGATGCGTGGAAGGAGGCCTTCGCCTCCGCCGAGAAGGCGATCGCGATCGACCCGTCCGACTCCGACCTGATCTCGGAGCTGAACGAACTGTCGGCGCAGCGAACGATCTCGGAGGGCGGCTTCAACAAGCCGGCCGATGAGAAGGGCGACTTCCGCAGCAACATTCGCGACGCGGACAAGCAGGCCGAACTCCAGGATCAGGAATCGCTCTCCGGCGGCGCCGGCGCCGAACGGGCGATCGAACGGGCGAAGGCTGCATTCGAGGAGGATCCCGGAAACGCGGAGGCGGTCACCAAGTACGCCCAGCTCCTGCGTCGGAACGACACCCCCGAGGAGGACGAACTCGCGGTGGACGTCCTGATGAAGGGTTTCGAAGCCTCGCAGCAGTACCGTTTCCGAATGGCCGCCGGCGACATCCGGATGAACCGGATGACGAAGCGAATCCGAGCGATCGAGGAATCGGGGGCGAACGCCGAGGAGGCGGACGCGATCCGCGCCGAACTCCTGGAACTCCGGTCCGCCGAGTACAACGAACGCGTCGCGAAGTACCCGACCGACCGAGGCATCAAGTTCGAACTCGGCGCCATCGAGTTCGACCGCGGCAGTTTCGAGAACGCGATGGCGATGTTCCAGCAGTGCAAGGACGAGTCCAAGTACCGCACCCGCGCAACCCACATGCTCGGCAAGTGCTTCGCCAACGAAGGCTGGCACCAGGAGGCGGTCGGCGAGTTCCGGGAGGCGATCGAGAAGCTCGATGCGACCGAACGCGACCGCGAGCTGATGATCCGCTACGACCTGATGCTCTCGCTCATCGACCTCGCCCGCGACTCGAACTCCATCGAGGAGGCCCGGGAGGCGGCCGAGATCTGCTCGGCGATCGTCCGCAAGGACATCAGCTATCGCGACATCCGCCAGAAGCGCAAGGACGTCGACACCCTGATCAAGGAACTGGGCGGCTGACCGCCCCGCCCCCGGAACCGGTCCCCGCCACCGTCGTCATCCCGACGCGGTTGGATTCGACGCGATTCCCCCGGAAGGCCATGGCGAACGACACCGGTCGCCCGATGGTGCTCCACGTCGTCGACCGTGCGCTCGCCGCCCGGCACGTCGGCCGCGTGATCGTCACCGCACCCGATCCCGAGATCCTCGATGCGGTCCGAGCCGCCGGCGTCGAAGCGATCCCCACCTCCTTCGATCATCCCAATGGCACGAGCCGCCTCGCCGAAGTCGCCGACCGACTCGCGGCGGAACTCGCGCCGGATGCGGTGCTGGTGAACGTCCAGGGCGACGAACCGGAAATCGATCCCGCCGCGATCGACGCGGTGATCGCGGCGATCACCCGCGACTCGGAAGCGGACATGGCGACGATCGCCTCCCCGTTCGGGCCCGGCGAGGATCCTGCGAACCCGAACCTCGTGAAGGTGGTGACCACGACCGACGGCCGGGCCATGTACTTCAGCCGAAGCCCGATTCCCTTCGATCGGGACGGCGACGGTGTCGAACCGCTGCGGCATGTCGGCCTGTACGCCTACCGACGATCGTTCCTCGCGACCTTCGCCGCCTGGCCGGAATCCCCGCTCGAGCGGTCCGAACGGCTGGAACAGCTCCGGGTGCTGGAACACGGTGGGCGGATCGCGGTGGGCATCCATGCCACCGACGCCGGCGGGATCGACACCCCGGCCCAGTACGAGGCTTTCGTGGCCCGTTGGCACGCCCGACCGGACGCCTGACGACGCTTCGTCCACCATCGATCGATCCCGGCGGTCCGGCTTGAGCGCGCTCCCCCGGGCGCGGTAAGGTCTCCCATGCCCCAAACTCCGCGCTACCTCGACCACGCCGCCCCGAAACCGGGTGGCGGCTCATCCGATGGAAATCCCGACGCGGACGATTCGGAGAACGTGGATCCCACGGAGACCGACTTCCTCGCGAGTTTCGGACGATCCGGCAGATCCACGGAGTGGTACAGCCCGGAGCCCGCCGGCTACGTCCGCGGCCGGACCAAGTACGTCGCGGTGATCGGCACCGTGATGAGCGGTCTCGGCAAGGGGATCTTCTCCAGCTCGCTGGCGAAGCTCCTTCAGGACAAGGGTCTGTCGGTCGCCCCGATCAAGATGGAGGGGTATCTCAACATCGACAGCGGGACCCTCAACCCCTACCGCCACGGCGAGGTGTTCGTCCTCGACGACGGGCTCGAGACCGACATGGATCTCGGCACCTACGAGCGGATGCTGCATCAGAACCTGACGCGTCGGAACTACGTCACCGCCGGCCAGGTCTACACCGAGGTGCTCGATCGGGAGCGTCGAGGCGGTTACCTCGGACGCGACGTGCAGATGATCCCGCACGTGACCGGCGCCGTGAAATACAAGCTTCGAGAGCTCGCGATGCGGGGGGGCCGCGACGGCGGCCCCGCGGACGTGGTCTTCGTCGAGGTCGGCGGAACCGCGGGTGACTACGAGAACGGTTTCTACATCGAGGCCCTCCGCGAACTCGCCTTCGAAGAGGGACCGGAGTCCGCCTGCTTCGTCGCCCTGACCTACATCATCGAGCCCCAGATCCTCGGCGAGCAGAAGTCGAAGGCCGCCCAGCTCGGCATCAAGCGTCTCATGGAGGCCGGCATCCAGCCGAATCTCGTCGCGTGCCGTGCGAAGAAGCCGGTGACCGAGACCGTGATGGAGAAGATCGGGATGTTCTCGAACGTCCCGATGAACCGAATCTTCTCCATGCACGATCGAGCCTCGGTCTATTCGATCCCCGAAGAGATGCGGAAAGCGAGTCTGGACCGCGAGATCCTCTCGCTCCTGAAACTGCACGATCGCGTGGACCCGGTGCACGAGGACGAATCCCGGGTCCGGTGGATGGACTTCTCGCACAAGCTGGTCGCACCACGTTCGCGTTCGGTCACGCTCGGCATCCCCGGCAAGTACGCGGCGCTTCGCGACGCCTACGCGTCGATCGACAAGGCCATCGAACACGCGGGCATCCATCTCGAGTGCGACGTCCGAACCGAGTGGATCGACACCACCGACATCGAGAACGCCGGCGACGCGAGCTCCATCCTCGACGGGATGGACGCGATCATCGTCCCCGGAGGCTTCGGCATCCGCGGGGTCGAAGGCAAGATCCGCTGCGTCGAACACGCCCGGACCCACGGCATCCCCTTCCTCGGGATCTGCCTCGGTTTCCAGGTCGCGGTCCTCGAGTACGCCCGCAACGCGATGGGCCTCGCCGACGCGGACTCGACGGAATTCAATCCGGGATGCAGTCACCCGATGATCTCCGAGCTTCCCGATCAGAAGAAGCTCGAGGGGATCATGGGCGGAACGATGCGACTGGGCGCCCAGGACGTCGTGCTCGAACCCGGATCCCTGGCGAGCTTCCTCCACGGCGGACAGACCCTGGTCCGGGAACGATTCCGCCACCGGTTCGAAGTCGAACCCGAGTACATCGAACGCCTCGATGCGGGTGGTCTCCGATTCACCGGTCGCCATCCCGAATTCCCCATCATGCAGGTCCTCGAACTCCCGCTCGAGACCCATCCGTACTTCATCGGCGCCCAGTACCACCCCGAACTGACGGGGCGCCCGCTCGAGCCGCAACCGCTCTTCATGGGCCTCATCGCGGCCGCGATCGCCCGAACGGACCCCGCGTTCGCGAGCACCCAGACCGGGCGTCGGTGGGTCCGGCAGCGAAACGGCTGCACCACACCCGCCTAGGAGCCCGCCGGAGGGCCCGAAGCCTTGACGTGGGAGCCCGCGCGGCTACCATCTTCGATCCGGAATCCACTGCCGATGTAGCTCAGTCCGGTTAGAGCGAGGGATTCATAAACCCTAGGTCGGAGGTTCGAGTCCTCCCATCGGCATTCTTCACGCACGGCGGAAACCAAGGGTTCCGCCGTGCCTGCGTATCCGCCATTCGGTGGGCCGCCATCGATGGAGCATCATGCGACGGTTTCGAAGACTCCTGCTGATCACCGGCCTGTTCATCGTGCTGCTCGGCGTGACGTCGCCGCTCTGGCTCATGCTGGGGTCACGACTCGCCGAACCCGTGATTCGCAGCCAGCTCCTCGCGCTCGCGGACGAATACGTGGAACCCCGCCTCGAACTCGGCCGGATCCACTACAGCTTTCCCCTCACCGTCTCGACCAGTGACGCGAAGCTGATCGCCAAGGATCAGGCCGGCAAGGACTTCGAGCTTCTCGCCGTGAAGGAACTCCGGATCGTGCTTCACCGGCTGCCGATCTTCGACGGCCCGCTGGTCTTTCAGGAACTCATGGTTCAGGATGCCTCCGCGACGTTCGAGGTCGACGAGAACGGCGTCGTGACGGGATGGGAGAACCTGCTCAAGGACTCCGGTTCGGATGACGACGACGATTCGGATTCGGACGATCGACCGATCAGCGATCTCTTCGCCATCGATCGGATCGGCGTGCAGGGCCTCGACCTCGAATACCGGATCACCGGGAACCCGACCCCGATGATCATGAAGGACCTCGTCTTCGACATCGACAACAAGGGACGAGACGGTGCGAAGAAGATCGACCTCGGACGAAGCCCCGGCTGGTACGAGATCGACACCGACCTCAAACAGGGCACGCTGCTCGATCTGGCCGTCAAGGGCGGACTCGACATCGACACCCTCGACGTCGAACTGACGCTCGTGAAGCTCGATCTGAAGCTCGATGAAACGAAGACCTCCGTGCTGCCGCCCCAGATCCAGTCCTTCATCAAGGATCGCAAGGTCGAAGGGTCTGTCGACGCGACCCTGAAGGGCGAATTCAACATCAACGACTTCATGTCGAGCAAGACGCGGATGAGCATGGAGCTCGGCAAGACCCGCTTCGCGATCGACAAGTTCCTGATCGAGATCGAAGAGGCCTCCGCGACGGGTCGGACCGAGAACGACACGCTCCTGCTGGAACCCATCGTGGTGAAGGCACTCGACGGCACCCTCAACGGGACCATCCGCCTCTCCGATGAGGTGACCCGCGGGAAGCCGTCGACCGACTCCGCGACCTCCGAGCCCCCCTCCGCCACCGACCTCGCGGCCGGCGAGCCGTCCGAGTCGTCGACGTCGGAATCGAAGCCCGCCGCGAGCGGCGACGATCCGACCAAGGCCTCGCCGAAGACGCTTGGCGGAATCGAACGGGCGATCAACGTCGACCTCATCCCGAGCGCCTCGCTCAAGAAGGTCGAGGAGTTCGCCCGTGGATTCCACCTCTTCACCCAGTTCCAGATCGACGACATGCAGATCCAGGCCCTGCACCGGATCGACGCCGAGGAGCCCCATCGGTGGGCCGGCACCGTCGATGCGGCGGTCGCAAGCGATCTCAACCTCGCGAGCCCCCTCGCGAGCCTCGAGGGCGGTGGCTCCATCGGCATCACCAAGGGCCGGCTCTCGGGTGTGAACGCGTGGCAGGCACTCGCGAAGTTGATGCGGGTGGTGACCCTGAATCCGAGCCAGAAGGATCAGGCGAACCTCGAATTCACGGTGGACGACGAACGGGTCGACTTCCAGCGGCTCAACATGCTCGCGGGCGCCATCGGCGTGCGGGCGAAGGGCTGGATCGGCTTCGACAGGACCCTTCACCTCGACGCGAACGCCGGTCCGCTCGAAGCGTTGCAGGACTCGGCGGGAACCGTCGGTTCCATCCTGGGGAGCCTGACCGATCGCCTCGTGAAGTACATCATCCGAGGGCGGATCGGCGAGCCGACGGTCCGGGTCGCGCCACTGGGGATCAAGTTTCTCGACTGATCGACTCCGGACCGCCACGCCGTGCTCCGGACTCGTAGACTCCGGACATGCTCACTTCGATTCGATCCGCGTCGGCCATACTCCTCCTCGCCGTCCTCCCCGTCATCGGCTGCGAGGATCCCCCGGAGCGGGACGTCGTCGTGGCCGGAACCGCGGATGCCGATCATCGTCGGGCCGCCGGACTCCTGTCCCGCTACGACTATGACGACGCCGTTCAGCTCCTTTCGGCGGTGGTCGAAGACGATCCGAGCCGCACCGACGCTCGCATCGATCTCGCGATCGCGACCATGAACCG
>Ga0315320_10004779_pt1 | contig 11081 bp, 16 predicted proteins | sample M140m21515metaG_FD_203458 | JGI IMG/M metagenome (GOLD analysis project Ga0315320, IMG submission 203458) | Ammonia-oxidizing marine archaeal communities from Monterey Bay, California, United States - M1 40m 21515 | ecosystem: Environmental > Aquatic > Marine > Coastal | place: USA: California...
TTACCTTCGCCGCCCCCTCTGGCTACTCAATCAAGTACAACAGTTCGTCCACACAGCCAGCAGTAAATACCTCCGCTAACAAGGAAACTATTTACACTGCGCTGATGGTGAAGGGCTCCACAACAATTTATGTTTCACTGTCATTCTATGAGGCTTAACAATGACCACTCCTGTTCGCTATGACAATATTCATCTCTACGGAAAAGTCGGGCAGTTAGCGACATCTCAGATGCGTGCATGGCTAGATACTCGAGCGATTCAGTTCACTGACTTACAGTATGAAGATCCAACAGAAAGCCTAGCCGCCTTATCTACATGGTTTAGAGATGAAGACGAAGAGCCAGTTATCTTCTCTGAAACACCTCTAATTATTTACGACATTGTTATCTGGGAAGCAGATGATGGCTCTGACAGCTATCGCAAACAAAATTACGCAGTTCAGGCATCAGACTTACCTAGCGACTTTATCGAACTAGCTATCAAGGTGTCCTAAATGCCTTTCCTTGGAACCGCTCTCAAAGCAGACCCACTATTTCCCGGGGGGACGGTAACACTCTCGTCCTCGGGTACTTTTAATCTACCGCCCGGAATCTCAAAGGTAACGGTGCAGGCTAAAGGCTCGTCCGGTAATTCAGGGAATCCCGGTAACTCAGGCAATCCCGGCAATCAAGGCACTGCTGGCAATCCGGGAAATCCGGGTGTCGCGGGAAATGCCGGAGCGAGAGGCAATGCAGGAAACGCGGGCAACCCCGGAAACGCGGGGAATAATGGCGTCCGTGGTAACGGTGGCTCAGCAGGAAACTCAGGAAACCCCGGCAACTCAGGAAATTCCGGAAGCAATGGTGCGCGAGGAAACCGAGGCAACGGCGGAGGCGCAGGCAATGCTGGCAACCCCGGAAACCCCGGCGTGGCTGGCGGCCCCGGCGGAGGTGGTGGTGGCGGCTGGTCAGTCTTCTTTAAGAACGCCTCCCCGGGCAATCCCGGCAACGCCGCAGGCGGCCCTTACCGGGGCAATGGCGGCGCTGGCGGTGGCGCTGGCCTCTCTGGAACCCCGGGAAACGCGGGTAATAACGGCCCAGTTGGAAACTATGGCAACAACGGCAATGGACGCGGATTCGGAAACAACGGAAACCCCGGTGGAGCAGGAGCTAACGGCAACCCCGGAAACGTAGGCTCCAATGGTAACGGCGCTACATCAGGCAACTCAGGTAACAATGGCAACTCTGGCAACGTAGGCAGTAACGGCAACGGAGCCAACAGCGGCACAGCAGGAAACGCAGGCAATAATGGTAGTGCAGGCAATCCCGGCTCTACAGGTAACGCAGGCTCCAATGGAAATCCCGGAAGCAACGGTAATGCAGGCGCGGCAACAACCTTCGGCAACTACGCAAACTTCGCAGGCGGAGCAGCAGGAAGCGCTGGCGCAAGAGGTAATGCTGGTGCGGCAGGGCCAAGTGGCACCGGCGGCAACGGCGGAACTCCGGGCAATCCCGGAAACTCCGGAAACCCCGGAAACAACGGTGTTCGCGGCAATGGAGGAAGTGCAGGCAACGCTGGAAACCCGGGCAACTCTGGAAACAATGGTGTTCGCGGAAACGGTGGCGCACGAGGAAACGCAGGAAATCCCGGCAATCCCGGATCATCAGGAAACGCGGGCAACAACGGAGCCAGAGGAAATCGAGGGAACGGTGGCGCGAGAGGCGGCGGAGGCCAAGGTGGAGGGAGATTCCCCGCCACAAACAATAATGTTGGTGTAGGTGCTACAGGAAGTCCTGACGGCAACTCCAACGCCTACAACTATGGTAATGGTGGGACTGGAGGCTTGAACAACGTAGCAGGCGGTGGTCGAGGAGGAAGAGGCAACAATGGAAACCCGGGCAACTCTGGCAACTCAGGTGCTTCTGGCAACGTAGGCTCTTACGGCAACAACGGTAACGGCGCAAACGGCGGTGGATCAGGAAATCCCGGTAACGCTGGATCAAACGGAAACCCCGGCAACAACGGAAATGGCGCAACTAACGGGAATGCCGGAAACTCTGGGGCTAACGGAAACGCAGGCAGCGCAGGCACTGGTGGAGGTTCAGGAAACCCCGGCAATGCCGCACCAAGCAACTGGTCAGGAAAGGCAGGAAACGCAGGCGGATCCGGTAACGCGGGCGGGACGACAAGCTACTCGAACCAAAGTATAACAGTGACTCAGGCACAGCAGGCTATCCCAGTCACTGTGTCATCAGGCACTGTTACCATTACGTTCGAGAGACAATGATATTAAGTAAATCTAAAGTAACCTTTACAACTGAACCCGAGCTTTACGGAATTATCCCTGAACCAAAGCCTGCTCGATCCCATATACCCGACTGGTTCAAGAAGCTAAAAAACTTCCAGCACGAGGACAAAGACGACTCCGAAGTCTGGCCCTACCGAACCATTAAAAGATGTCCACCCTTTCTTGACGCGATGGTCTCAGGCTACCTCATGGTTACGCCTGCCGAAATAGAAATCGTAGTCAACGAGGACGGCAGCGGCGTGGACTGGAGGACAGATTTTACTCGTGGTGTGATCGAGCCGCATGAAAACTTTCAAATCAAAGGGCATCACGGATTGCCGTCCCCACCCCTCAAGTTCCTAAACTACTGGCACCTGAAAACCCCTCCCGGATGGTCAACACTTTTCGTTCCCCCTCTCAACCGTGAGAACAACATTATCGAGTGCATGAGCGGCATCGTTGAGACAGACAAGTACTTTGAGTATGTGAACTTCCCATCCTTCATAAAGCAGAGAGGGACGACCATATTATTGCCTCGGGGCTATCCTATTGCGCAGGCCATACCTTTTAAGAGGGGTATGGAGAAGACGGCAGAGATAAGGGCTATGAACAAAAAAGAGTTGGTGCATCTCCAAAAAACTAGAGATAAACGCTCATCTCATCCAAGCCTTTATCGTGAAACTATGTGGGAGAGAAAATGAGTTCTATCAGCTACAGAATCGCTGCATACGATGCAGACACAATGGAGTACCTTGTAACCTATCCAGTTGCAGGAACGACCAAAAAAATACTTGTTCCTGTCATAAAGTCTGGCAACTCGATAGATTCTGCCCGTACAAAACTAGCTATTGAAGTTGCAATACGAGACGTTGAATCCCCAGAAATTATCCCGCCAGTCCCTGACAATGTTGATGACCTTATTGGTTACTCTGGAGATGCTCAGATCACGACTGGAGTAGTCTAATGTCAGATAGAGACTTGCTTTCAGAGCACGCCTTCCCCCTCCTCCTTAAAAATGGTGTCTTTACTTTAAGCGAGTCTCTCGATATGCCTGCTGGCAAGACGCTGAGCTACACCGCAAAAGAACTAACAACTTTCTTTGATAGGTCTACAAGCGTAAAGCATGATGACACTGACCATGTATATCACTCTCGATGGCCTTGGTGTTTTGCGACCATCAGCCCTAATGTCCCTTCAGGTGAGCACCTTTGTTACACATCTCACTGTGAACCAGAAGCTGATATGGCAGAAGTTCAAAGTGCAATGGAAGGAACAGAGCCTTTCTTTGTGACCCGTTTTGTTTTTGATAGTGAGGAGATGAAGGTTCACGCCTACATTGATGGCTCAAGATACTGGGATCAAACAGACTGGCAACCAACTAAATGGTCTTACCAGCCTTATGAAAGATCGCTTGGCTTTGAGGTGCTTCAATCAGGGGCTTCACTGCACTGCCTAATGCCTCAAGACCTACCTAATGACGAACCAAATTGGAGCCGCCTAGTTCGTCCTGTCCGAGCGGGGGAAACCATCACTATAGAAAAACGAGGAGACCACTGTCTTATCATTCCAATTCATGCAGGCGCTGACATTTCTGGCTCTTCGTTTAATGCAAAAGATTTTATCGAGCTACGCTCGGATGAAGCCACGTTCACCGCCCACGGTGACACCATCGTCGCGCTCGTCTACAAATGATCCTAGACCCTGAGTACTGGCTCTGGACTGGTGAGTTAGACAAGGGTCTTTGCGACCTCATCATAGACTGCGGGAACTCTCAGAAGCTGGAGGACGGTATTGCTGGCGGAGAAGTCAACGAGGATGTTCGTCGCTCAAAGGTCGGCTGGGTTCCACCTATCCACTGGATTAGCGCAATCACAAACATGTACGGCAAGCTGGCCAACGAACAAGCATGGCAGTTTGATGCTACTGGACAAGACGGCATTCAATTCACTCGCTATGGCATTGGCGAACACTACAAGCCTCACATGGATACCTTCGCCCTCTCTGACGGTATGCGCAAATTGAGCCTAGTAATTCAGCTAAACAAACCCGAAGACTATGAGGGTGGAGAGTTTCACTTCATCAACGAGGACGGTGAAGGGGAGACTGTAGAGGGATTTAAAGAGCAAGGATCAATACTGGTATTTCCCTCATTCAGAATGCACCAAGTGACTCCCGTTACATCAGGTACACGCCACAGCATCGTGACTTGGTTTATCGGCCCCCAATTAAAGTAGGACGACAACCCTGTAACCCTAAAGCGACAATCTGCTATGGATATAAAATCAGAAGAATTCAAGTTAATGCTTGAAGCGGCAGCGGAGAAAGGCGCAAAGAAGGCGCTTGCCGACGTTGGCCTTTCTGATGAAGAAGCTATTCATGACGTACATGAGCTGAGAGACCTTCTCGATGGGTGGCGAGAAGTAAAAAAGGCCGTTGGCCAGACAGTCGCTAAGTTTTTAACAACGCTTGTTCTGGCCGCTATTGCCACTGCTCTGGCAGTAAACGTCTACACCACAGGCGAATGAAAGATTTAATCCGCGAGGAACTTCGTGTCTGGGCAGTTAATGCTTTGTCCACCGTCCACCCTCAATTCTCTGGTATGCCTGCCTGCCCTTACGCATCGAAAGCTATTGTCTCAGACAAAGTAGACATTGAAAGCGGTTTTGGTTGGGGCTACTCAAACATACAGAGAACATCAAGAAATTTCCCCAAGGACAAAAGCATTGTCATCCACTACGAGTTAAGCCCGTCGATGACAGCAAAAGAAATGCACGAGGACTTGGACAGGCTGAACTCCGAGAAAAAGTTTTCCCGGCGTAACCTCTGGTTTATTGGCTTTCACCCGGACGACCCCGACCCAGAATTTATAGATGATGAAGAGGAATGTACGCCTCTCGTCGATGAGCCTTATGCCTTGATATTCATTCAGAGGCTAACCGAGCTTGATGATGCAAGCAGACAGCTTGAGGCTAAGAGGTACTACCTACGTGCTCACCCAGAAGAGATTGAGCACCTACTTAAACGAAGACTAGCAAGAGAGGAATACGACAATGGCAATGGGACGCAAGAGAGTAACTAAGAACGCTGGAAGTAAGAAGAAGCCCAGCGCGAGCAAAAAGTTTAAGCCAGTAATGGGCGGCAGAGGTAAGGGCCGCAAGTAAAAACTCTAAGGTTAATTAAATGTCACGTAAACATGAAACCCTTCATAAGGGACTAGCAACACTCAAGACCTCTCGCGGATGGACTTACATCGAAGAGGTCATGGAGAAAGAGATCGTCGGTGCAGCTCTTGGCATGGCAACTAATGCAAACATGTCAGTTGAAGAGATGCACTTTCGTCGTGGCTCAATCTGGGCCGCAAAACAGCTTCTTGATCTACCTGAGCGACTCACAGCACATCTGGAGAGCGCCATAGCACTTGAGGCAGCAAACCTGCCGGACGAAGCTCAGGCTTCTTTCGACATACTAACTAAATCCCCGCCAAGGCCGGGAGAGGAATAAGAAATGGCTGACCAACCGATAGACCCAAGTGCAATGATAGACCGAGTGGCATCGCAACAAATGGGTGTCCAACCACAAGTACCAGAGCAACCAGTGCCTCAACAGGCCGCTGAAAAAGCTCCTGAAGTACCCACTGACCAAGAGAAAGCTGTTGCTGACGGATCACCAAAAACAGAAGGTGATCGTATGGATGCAGACGCGATTCTCTACGAGATCGACTTTGGTGACGGCGATATGCGAAAGCTGAGCCCGAAGCAAATCTCGGAAACTTTTAAGCGTTACCGTGATGTCAATCACAAGCAGGCTCAGAACTCTAACCTTAACAGAGTAGTTGAAGCCGCAATCAAAAACGGTGTTGCTAAAAGTCCTGATGACGCCGCACGCCAACTGTTAAATCTCTTGAAGGCTAACGAGACGAATGCACAGATGGGCGACACTGACGGCAAGACAAACGTCCAAGCCAAAGCTGAGACGTCAATGGATGCTCTGGCCCAATGGGAAGAAGACAACGCTGTCTCGCTTCCACCGGGATTCAGAGAGCAAGCTGACATGATGAACAAGATGGGCGCTAACATGACCCAGCTTCAGCAGATGCTAGGTCAAGTCCTGAGACAATCCGAAGGTAACGCTAACCAAGCTGTTCAGCAAGGTCTCGAAGCTCAAGACATGAAGGGTCAGGCTATCAAGCAAGCGATTGCCAACAACCTAGATAAAGCGGCTCAAGCCACTGGCTTATCGGATGAGCAGGCAGAAGACTTTAGAATCTTTGCTTACGAGCGTGGATACACGGAGGACGACTTTGTTGATCTCCGCTTGACCGCTAACGTAATGAACGATTTTAAAAACAACATGGCTTCTCCTGAGATGGAGCGACTCAAAGAGATCAATGCACGCAGACAGTCATTCACTGGCACTGTAGCTCAGACTCCTATGGGTAGCGGAGCAGATGGTTCTGCAAATCCTGAAGCAACCACCTTAGACCGCTTAACTTCTGCGGCGATGAACAAAGGCTAGTAGCACTAAGCACCACAGGAAGGGCTCCCAATCGGGAGCCTTTTTTTTGCAAACAGGGACGATGGGTATATCCCATAAGTCATATTATTAAATCACAGGCGCTACGGCCCCTTTTTGCAACACAGATATACCCGAGTACATTCCTTTTGGGACGGTAATTCCTCACAAGGCGCAGTAACTCACCAAACTATTTTCGTAAACTTTTGCCTATAAGAGGAAACTTATCATGGCTATTCAAGGTGTACGGGGTACTGGAGAGTTCTCAAGTGACTTTCGCCCCAAAAACTATCGTGAATTATTCACGCTACTAGAGCCAAACGGTAATGCACCGTTAAACGCTCTGCTTTCTATGGGTTCATCAGAAGCTACTGACGATCCTGAGTACAAGAACTTTCGTGACGAACTGCCAGATCGCAAACTGCAAGTGAATGGTGCTGTTGCTTCAACAAGCACAACTTCAATCACTGTAGATGCTTCTGCTGATAACAAGTACGCCGTTGCTGGCGCTATCCTTGTGAACAGCCAGACTGGTGAAGTGATGCGAGTCTCTGCTGATACTACTGCTACAACTGTAACTGTTGTGCGTAACATCGGCGGAACTGCTCACCAAATCGCGGACAACGCACCACTGTTTGTAGCTGGCTTTGCTGCTGCTGAAAACCAAGATGTCGGTACGGCTATCTCGTTTGATGCAACTGTAGCGTCTAACTACACTCAGATTTTCCGTACTGCCTTCGGTGTGTCTAACACTCTGAAGTCAACCTATCTGCGTACTGGCGATAAAGAAGACGAAGCGATGACTAAGGCGCTGAAACTTCACATGAGCGACATCGAACGCGCTATGTTGTTCGGCATCAAAGCTGAAGAGAGTGCTTCTTCTGCGGCTCCTCGTCGTTACACTGGTGGTCTTACCACTTCTATCTCAAGCGTTATCGACGTTGCAAGCGACATCGATGGCGACGGCACCATGAACGAAGCTCAGTTTGATGAAGAACTCATCAAGACTGTATTCAAGTATGGTTCACGAGAGAAGATTGCATTTGTTGGCTACAAAGTAGCTGCTCACTTGCAGGAGTTCGGTAAGTCTCGCTGGCGTCCAGAGAGTGTTGAAGGTGCATACGGTGTGAACCTGACTCGCTATAACACTTTTGCTGGTGACCTTATGGTTCACCTCCACCCGCAGTTCCGTCAGGTTCCGGGCATGGACAACGCAATGATTGTTGTTGACTTCCCATACTTGAAGTACCGCCACCTAGAAGGTCGTGATACTGCTCTGTATGAGAACCGTCAGGGCAACGGTGTTGATGGTTCTATCCACGAGTATCTGACCGAGTGTGGTCTGGAGATGCTTCAGGATAAGACTCATTGCTACATCAAGAACTGGTCAAGCAACGCATAAGCGGACGACCAGTCGCTTCTTGAAGCGTAAATTAGGGGTAGTAGGGCAACCTGCTACCCTTTTTTTATGGAGACGATAATGGAAAGTAAAGTAACCGCTAAACCAAAGGCGAAGAAAGTTAAGGCTGAAGCAAAAGCTCCTGCTACACCGAAGGCTCCTGAGACAGTTTGGTTTCAATCTAAAGAGATAGAGCCTACTCAATTCAGTATTCGCGACAACTACGCCTCGCTAGAACCCGGTGGACGATTAGTCTGGGAGTTCTCTCAGGAGGACGCAGTGTTTGTTCGTCGCCACCACTTCGTTCAGACAGGGCGAGTCATAGAGGTAGACTAAGATGGCAGAGACCAGCAACACCAATCCCCATGTAGCCGACAAGAACTCACCGCTTGAGACGATGGCCATGCAAGCTGTTCGCCGATTTGGTGACTTCTCGCCCGGGACATTATCTGGTGATGCGGTCTTAATGTTCATCGAGTTTGCCAATATGGTTATTGATGAAGTGCGCATGCACCCCTACTGGGATGCAACAAACGAACTCAACTACTATGAGCATCTGAGTGAGACCCGCCCTATTCCTGACACGATCATGATCGCTGGCTTGCTCTATCACTACGCGACACAACAAGCATCTGAAAAGTCACAACAGTATGGTTCCTTCTTTATCAGAACGATCAGCCAAGAACTCTGGCGACTGAAGAACGGAAACACACCTATTCAGATGCGTGTCATGGACAACGGCACTAATAAGCGTAACTACACAGCCAAGTCCACAAGCACTATAAATGGAACAGTGACCTACTGATGGCGACTAAAGCTCCAACAGGAGTTCAAACCAAGACTGTTGGCTATGACGGCTTTCAGGGTCTCGACGTCTCCAGAGACACAACCTCACTAGATACGGGCAAGGGCCAGCATCTTGCGCAGGTAACCAATGCGTTCTGTGATTGGCGGGGACAGATAGTCAGAGACCCGGGAGCTAAGTTAGTTCAGGGTGAGCACCCAATCCTAAACGTCAATTTTTATTCTGCCGCAAATGTTGTTTACGCAGAGCAGGATGGCGCAGGCATAAACCTTGTGAGCGAGGACGACCACAGGTATACGAACGCTTTCCCTTCTGGCTCCAATGTAACTTCGGCGGTCTTTAACAGAAAGGTTCACTTCTTCAGCTCTGGTTCTCAGTCGATTTCGTATGACGGTATCAAGTACACCCCAAACGGAAGCCCAGACCTAAACGAGCTTAGACCATCCTTCGCCGCATCTGTTGCTAGGCGATTCTGTGTTGCAGGCGTATCTGGCAGAGAGACTCAGATATTTCTGTCCCGTGTGGACGACGATGGAATATTCCCCGGGGACGAGCCGCTTGACAGTAATAGCGTACTACGTGCTGGCGCGATAGACGTATCAAACCAATTAGGCACATCAGAAGTGATCACTGGTCTGGCTAAGTTTGAGCAAACTCGCTTGGCGGTTTTCACCTCTGACCGAGTACTTATCTACGCCATAGACGCCAACATTGATTTATGGGCGCTCGATGATAAGGCAAGTATCAACGTAGGTTGCGTGAGCCATGCGACCATAACTCGTGCAGGTAGCGACATCTTGTTCTGCTCTCGATCTGGCGTCCACAGTCTTCGTCGATCCGTGGACAACGGTATAACCATCGAGGGAACAGAGCTATCAGAAAAGATAGACATTAAGTATCGCGAGTTAATCGCGAGTGTCGAGTCTCCTGAAGACATTACCGCAACCTATGATCCTGACATGAGTCAGTACCACATATTCTTTCCTCAAAAAGGCGGCGTTCTGTCTAAACGCTTAACGCTGACAGTAACCCCTGAAGGCAAGCCCAAATGGTCGGAAGGAACATTCCTGAACGCAAGATGCGGATCATTCCAAGGCGGACGACTTGTCTATGGAAGCTCTGGCGGCATTTACGATATAGCCAAAATTGAGGAAGAAAGTGACGTCCATCCAGAGATGGTCGTCACGACACCCGTTCTCTGGCACGGCAGTTTCACTGAGACAAAGACAGTGAACTCTCTGATCATTCAAGCAGATGGATCAGGTAGCGCGACGCTAGAGGTAATAGATGACGTGGGTAGAACGATAGGGAGTTTGTCATTCGAGATTAGCGATAGCGCGGACGACAACTACTTCCCTGATGTCCCATTATCACGTCAATACGAAAGAAAACTAGAGATGCGATACAGAGCTGCCCAGTACCGATTGACCATAAATGGTAAGGGGTTATGCAGAATTATTGGCATTGGCGTGATACTGAGGAAGTAAAATGGCACGGCTTAGACAACAAAACTCACAAAATTATGTTGCATCACAGAACATAAACGCGGAATTCGAGAACGTAATACGTTACTTGAACTCTGCTGAACTAGGTGACAAGACGCTCGGTGAGCTTCTTTCTACCCTGTTCACTGCTGACGGAATTTGGCAGGGGCCAATCGAGCTACGTAATGACAGCTCTAATGGTCTGCAATACCGCGTAGGAACCTACACATCTCAAGACACTGGCTGGGCAAACCTAGCAACCCTCGCCGAACTCCGTGGAGCGGCAGGCACTGTAGTGAGTGAGATTGGTGCTCCGATTCTTTACAGCAGACAAGACACGACGGCCACTGGCAGTCAAACGGTGTTTAACTACGCTTTTGATAGTTCGGACGAACTGCTGGTTTATGTTAGCGGTGTACTCAAGGTCGAAGGCGCGTCAGCCGACTATCAAAAGAGTAGCGCAGCGAACACGGTCACCTTCAACTCAGGTCAGTCTGCTGGGGCCGTTGTGACCATCTACAAAATACGAGCAACTGCCATCACTGGCTTTACTCGTTCAGATATTACGACCACGGCGAACCAAACTGTATTCCCGTTTGTCCACGATGAGTCAAC
>Ga0315320_10004780_pt1 | contig 11079 bp, 8 predicted proteins | sample M140m21515metaG_FD_203458 | JGI IMG/M metagenome (GOLD analysis project Ga0315320, IMG submission 203458) | Ammonia-oxidizing marine archaeal communities from Monterey Bay, California, United States - M1 40m 21515 | ecosystem: Environmental > Aquatic > Marine > Coastal | place: USA: California...
CACGGAAAATTGGGTACCGAACTGGCGGAACAGGGCAAATCACGCCAACTAGTGAGTTTTCCGAACAGGTAACTTATCCGACGAACTATCGACTTTTTCAATGTACCGTTAAAATACTGGCGTGGAGTTCTCTTCTCAGCCCATCCGTGGGCAATCTGAAAAACGTCGCTGTTTGCATGGGAGCAGGTTAGTGAATAGGCAGTTGGCTTCGATCATCTGGCCCTTCATGGCACAGACAAACCAGCACTTCCAGTCTCGCTTGGCGAGTTTCTGTTTTGTGCTATGTCTTCATCCTCTACTTGGCATGTCGGACATCCAAGCTCAAGAGGCGAAAAGTGAAGCAGCGATGGCGGCCTACGCTGACGCTGCTAATTTTCAGACGGGCGGCGCGATTGACTTGGCAATTGATGGCTGGCAGTCATTCCTAACCAAGTATCCGAAACATCCGATGGCAGCAGATGCGGCCCATTACTTGGGTGTTTGCTACATGCAGCAAGAGACTCCTGACTACGTTGCTGCAGCAAAGGCATTTGGCAAGGCCTTACAAAAACCAAAGTACGATTTACGAGAGGAATCACTCGCCAACTATGGTTGGTGCAATTACATCGCGTCGGGAGACGGTGAGCAAAGAGACCAAGTAAAACTAAAACGTGCCCTAGACGCATTCCAGCGACTGCTCAAGGAGTCACCAAAAACCCGCTTCATGGATCGGGCACTGTTTTACAGTGGTGAAGCCGCTTACGGCATGGGCAACAGCCAACAGGCCATTGGCTACTACGATCGCATGCTGACGATGCCCAATGCCAAAGCATCCCAATTTCGGTGTGATGCCTTTTATGCCCGAGGAGTCGCTTACGAGGAGTTGAAACAATTTGATCAGGCACTTAATTCTTTCAGACAACTCCTAAAAGGTTGTGACCGAGCCGAATTGATCACCGATGTGCAACTGCGAATGGGTGACATGCTGATCATGCAGAAAAACTATGCTGCCGCCATCGACGCGTTCAGCGACGCGATGGAGTCGACGCAGGATGCTGACGATCGTGCCTATGCGCTGTTCAGGCAAGCTTTCGCGCATGTTCAGGCCCAAGCACCATCGGAAGCAGCAAAAAAATATGATCGTTTGCTCGCAGAGTATCCCAAGTCCAACTATGCCAGCGCGGCCATCTTGGCTTCAGCTCAGAGCACTTACCGTAGTGGTGATATTGATGAAGCTGCCAAACGGTTCCGTAGGGTACTGCAGCAAAACAATCGAATTGCGGCCACGGAGGCTGCACACTGGTTATCCCGAATTGAAATTAAGAAACAGCGTCCAGCAGACGCGGCTCGTGTCGCACGTGAACAAATCCAACGGGGTGCTGAAGGCCGATTTGCCGTAGATTTACGACTTGACCTCGCTGAAGCGTTATCGATGAATTCGCAGACGCTGAAAGAATCGATGACGATGTTTGAGCGCATCTATCGAGAGAACCCTGATAGTCCTCTAGCTTCACGAGCCCTCTACAACGCTGCTTTTTCTGCGTTGCAAATTCAGAGTCCGGAGCAGGCACTAAGCCTTGCACTCGAGTTCATCAAGCGATTCCCCAACGATGAACTCGTACCTGACATCAAGTTCGTGGCAGCTGAAAGCCAACTGCTGACCCAACAAAACGCAGCTGCCGCCGACACCTACACTCATCTTTTAGAGTCAACCCGCAAGGACAATATCCAGCGTCCGATCTGGGTTCTCAGAGCGGGCTCAGCTTTGATTACAGCCGAACGTTTTAAGGATGTCACACGCATCCTGAGAACTGAACTGGTGAATCTCCCAGAGCCAAGCCAGAAAGCAGAGGCCAATTTCCTGATCGGGCAAGCTTTTCGCAAGTCAGGAGACAACAAACAGGCGGCCAATGCTTTTCAGGCCAGCATTGCTTCCGATCCCAACTGGGCACGAGCAGACGAAGCACTGCTGCTGTCAGGTCAGAGCAGAGCCGCGATTGGCGATACTGGCAACGCAATCAACGATTGGCAACAAGTCGTCAAACGCGGAAAAACTCCGGCCTTGATCGCTCAAGCCAAATACCAACTCGCTCAATTAGCCAACGCGAATCAGAGGTACAAAGAAGCCGTCGAGTTTTATGATCAAGTGATTAACGGCGAATCAACATCCGAGCTTCTTCCCTATGCTCTGTATGGAAAGGGAAACGCGTTGATGCAAACCCAAAAGTTTGAGTCAGCAATTCAACCGCTGACCGAGATGCTGCAGAAGCACCCGAATCACCCACTTCAAGGTGAGGCCTTGCTGGCTCGCGGAATTGCCAGACGCAATCTGGGGAAAGATTCGGAGGCAGGCGAGGACTTGAAAAAGTTCCTACGTACCAAACCCACTGGGACCAGCTTGGGGCACGCGCTTTACGAAGCCGCACTTATCGATCAGAAAAACAAAAAGTCTGACGAAGCCGCGATCAAACTTGAATCACTGATACGTCAGGTTCCTGATTATCCCTCCATGGATGAAGTGCTTTATGAACTTGGTTGGTCCCTACAGGAAAGTGGCGATGAACCGGGAGCGGGCAAGTACTTCAACAAGCTAGTCAAGGAACATCCCACCTCGCCCTTGGTTGCGGAGTCCGCGTATTACTTAGGGCAAAAAGCCTACTCAAAGAATGACTGGCAAGACGCCGCCAAGCAGTTCAAGTTGGCTTGTGCAAAAGCAAACGACAAGGCTCTTGCCGAGAAAGCGTACTATCGACTTGGCTGGTCGATGTTCAAAACAGAGGACTACACGGCGTCAGAACAGGCATTCAGCGAGATGGCAAATAACTATCCGCAGGGCGAACTTATTTTTGACGCCAAAACAATGGTTGCTGAATGCCGCTTCAAGCGATCGGAGTATCAAACTGCTCTGTCAGGGTATGAAGCGGCTCGGGCTGGCATCGAATCTCGCAACGAAACTGCAAAAAATGTTCTGGATAAATCGGAACGCCAGGTGAGAGAACTGGTTTTTCTTCATGGAGGACAAAGTGCTGCACAACTGAAAAAGTGGGAAACGGCCATCGAATGGTACAACGCACTGAGAAAACGATTTCCATCCTCTGAATACCTGCCACAGATTTTCTACGAAACTGGCTTTGCCTATCAACAACTTGAGAACACGACGAAGGCGCTCGAATTTTATCAGGAGGTGGCAGACAATTATCGCACTTCCACTGCGGCAAGGGCCCGTTTCATGATGGGTGAAATACATTTTGCAAATCGTGAATACGACAAAGCGATTCCAGAATTCCAGCGTGTGATGTACGGGTTTGGTGCGGACAAGGCTGCGGCAGATATCAAAAACTGGCAAGCCAAAAGTGGGTTCGAAGCAGGGAGGTGCAGCGACCTTCTTCTGCAGGAAGCAAAAACTGACAAAGCAAGAAACAAAGCAAAAGATTACGCAACAGGCTTTTACCAATACGTCTTGGAAAAACATCCAAACCACGAATTGGCTGCCAAGTCACGGGACCGCTTGGAGAAATTAAAATAGTGATTCACCACAACAACGATCGCAAACTGGCGCGTTACTCGCTCGTGCTGGTAAGCCTGCTGATTCTTTCGACATGGTTCAACACACGTTGGTCAGTGGCGCAGGACACCCCCCCTCAGATCAACGCCGACGAAATACAGGCGGTCATGCAGGACCAACCAGAGAATGCAGTGACTGCACCTCAGAAGGAGGCTCCGGGGATCGACCTACTGACGTTGGTAACGCGAGGGGGAGGTTTCATGATCCCGATCGGCATCATGAGCTTGATGGTAGTGGCGTTGGCCTTTGAAAAGTTCATGAGCCTTCGCTCCGAGAAGATGTTACCTTCCGACCTCGTGAATGAACTTGAGGATTTGGCGACGCCACTTGATCGGTTTAGCCCCGGCGTAGCCTTACAGAGTTGCCGGGAATATCCGTCACCCGCTGGCCGCGTAGTGACGGCAATGCTGCTGAGAACAGGGCAGCCCCTTTCTGAAATTGAGCGTACTGCTCATGAAACGATGGAGCGGGAAGCTGACCAACAGGCCTCCGCGATCCGCTGGCTTACGTTAGCAGCAGCGGCGACACCTCTGATGGGACTGCTTGGAACCGTCTGGGGAATGATTGTGGCCTTCCATGAATCAACCGCCCTAACGGCAGACCGCAGTCGCAGCGAACAGCTTTCCGAGGGCATTTACACCGCATTGGTCACAACGCTGTCAGGCCTGATCGTTGCGATCCCGGCAGCAATGCTAGCTCTTTACCTTGAGAATCGACTCGCGAAGCTGTTTCACCAGATTGAGGAGTTTGCATTCCGTTTAGCCCCCGCACTAGCTCCTTACGCGGGACTACAAAGGCTTGATGAGGATGGCGTTCTCCATTCATTGGACCGAAAACAGAGTGTCATGACTGACACCCCGCAGCCACCACCCCCACCACGTTCGGCAAAAGAAAAACGCAGCGGGGTCAAAGCAGGTTAGACATGGCTAAAATCAAACGTTCCAGCATCGCCAGCACCTTGAGCCTGACGCCACTGATTGATGTGGTTTTTCTTTTGCTCATTTTCTTTCTTGTCACCAGCGAGTTCGAGGAAGAAGAAAGACGCTTGGACATTGTCCTCCCCACAGCCACGAGTGCAGTGCCGATGACGAGCAAACCCCGTGAAGTTGTGATCGACATTGACAATGAAGGCGACCTGTATCTTTCAGGTAAAGCCACGAATCTGAGTAAACTGCAGTTATTTTTAGAAGCTGCCGTTTCCAATAATCCAACCAATCAGACAGTCATCATCCGTGCAGATCGAACGACAGCCTTTCAACCCGTGGTGAGCGTCATGGACGTTTGCAATCGTACCGGAGTCAGCGACTACAGTGTCACCACCAAGGAAGGTCCCGAAAGTTAATCGACTTTTCCTGCTGCCCCACACCGAACATTTCAGACCGAATATTTCATTCTGTGAATTCCACCAAAGCACCACCGATCGAGAATCAGACCAGCGAGGCCGAACGCACGTGGCCGTTGGATGTATTCATCGCCGCATTTGCCGGCTTGGTTTTGTATCTGGCGGTAACTGAATTACGATTTGACGACCCACGCTGGATGCTTAATGCGTGGACCTACACGATCGCTGTCCCAGTGATTGCCTTATCCATGGCCTTCTTTTCCCATGGTTTTGTTTCGCGGTATGTGAGGCGCACCATACAACTGGGGGTTCTCTTCAGCCTCTTTGTGCACCTATTACTGATGATGCTCGCGATCAATGTGATCATTTTCAGTCGTTACTTTCCCGAGGCCTTCTCTGGTGTCAAGCAGCAGCGTTCCCCCGTGCGCCGCACTGTTCCGGAACACCTGTTCCAAACACCCACAAAAACAGCGAACGCACCTGACTGGTCAAAACCGGTAGACGCTGAGACTGCATCTCCCGTGACGCCTCTCGAAGAGCGACAATTGCCACCGGTTGAAAAAACGGCACCGCGACTCGAAATCCCCAAGACTCGTGAGCCACAGCCAGAGTCCTTGCAGGAATTTCTGATGAAACGCCGGAAGCCAAATGATTCAAAGCCACAACCAACGGATTCTCCAGCCAAGCTTGCGCGACAGCGATACACTGACACACAACCATCAGCGTGGAGCACTCAGGCTCCGACCGCTCCTGCAGTCCCTGTTCAACCAACCACTGCAGCCACGCCTGTTGAACAGCAGATCACGCCTCAACCGCGATCGAGGCCGACGTCTCGCTCCACAGCCCCATCGACCGCATCGGTGGAATTGGAATTCAACAAGCCACAAAAAACTTCAATCGCTGGCGCCAGGAGCCGCAGCACATCACTTCCCATGGTAGGCCAGCCAAACCAACAACAGCAGCGTGAGCGTGCTGCCCCCACTAGAAACCTGGACCCAGTAGGGTCAGCTCCCACCACGCAAGTTGTTGCAGTTGCGAAACAAAGCCAGAGTTCGGAGCGGGTAGTCGGACCAGGTGATTTTTCTGTCACTCGACAAAATCGTTCGCGTGGTGTCAACCTGACAGTATCGCAGTCAACCTCGGCTGATCTTCCAAGCACATCGAAATCTCAAGCCGCAACATCTGCGGCTCGCAACAACACTTCGGCCAATAGCGGTATCCCCACGATTGATACAGGATCAGCACAACGAGCTCCAAGCCGAACGCGTCGCGTCACAACCGGATTCGGGATGGCTGCAACGGGTCCCCCAACCGCACCAGAAACAAGTTTCGGGAACGCTTCACTTTCGGCGACCGCCCCGTCTGATTCAATCGGAGACAGAAATGCGGATGGCACGCCCATGGAACGAATCAGTCGACCCACACGCGGGTCCGCTAGCACGAAAATCGCCTCGGCAGGGGGCCCCAACCTCGATGTGATGCTCGACGAAGGACCTGCCGGAATTGCAACCGTCGCAAAGGGTCGGGCTGGCATTGTGCCATCCGACACCACGCCTGAAATTACAGTCGTTGATTTTTCACGTGGCCAACGTCCCAGACGAACTCTCGGTGGACCCGCGACTCCGTTTGGCACCAAGGTCGCATCCGTTGAATCGTTCGATCGTAGAGTGATGCGAACAAAGGGTGGCACCCCCGCCGCAGCTACCGGCAAAGTCGGTCCTCAAACAGAAGAAGCGATTGAAATTGGTCTCTCCTATCTGGCCAACACCCAAAATGAAGATGGTAGCTGGTCGCTGCAGGGCCATGGAGAAAGGGTATTGCTTCAAAGCAACACAGCCGCCACTGGATTGTGCCTATTGGCATTTCAAGGAGCAGGATATACACACCGGCAACATCAATACGCCAGCACCATCAGTCGCGGCATCGAGTACCTGATGAATCGCCAACAAGACAATGGTGATCTTTACGTTTCGGAAGATGCCATCAGCAATCGGAATGTTGCTTTTTACAGTCATGGAATTGCCGCACTGGCCATGTGTGAAGCTTATGGCATGACCCAAGACCCAGAACTCCGGGATCCCGCTCAACGCTGCCTCAACTACATTGCCAGCACCCAACACAATGAACGTGGCGGTTGGCGTTACACCGCACAGGTGAGTTCTGACACGAGTGTGACGGGCTGGATGATGATGGCACTGAAGAGTGGTCAATTATCAGGGCTGGAGGTTCCGGAGAAAACGTATCAAGGTATCCAGCGTTGGCTAGGTTTGTCGCAGGTACCCCAACAACCAGACCGCTATCGGTACAACCCATTCGCCCCTGACACTCCTACACAGCGGCATGGTCGGATGGCCACACCAACCATGACCTCAGTAGGCATGCTGATGCGGATGTACTCTGGCTGGCAGCGTGACAACGAATCGATGAAATCAGCTGCTGAATACCTGCTCCAGTACCCACCCCAGATAGGCAGTGTTCAATCGCCCCAAAAAGACACTTATTACTGGTATTACGCCACCCAAGTTATGTTTCATATGGGTGGCGATTATTGGGATCGTTGGAATAAGGCCCTGAACCCGATCTTAATCCAAAGTCAGATCAAAGAAGGTGTGAATGCTGGCAGTTGGGATCCCGCCGGAGCCATTCCAGATCGCTGGTCTGCTCATGCAGGACGTCTATACGTCACGACGATGAACCTGCTCAACCTAGAAGTTTACTATCGGCATTTGCCGATCTATGAAGAAACCGCTGAGTAATGACCTGGTAGGGACGGGCAGCGACACTCTGCACACCAGTATCCTTTTAGCGGTGGAAAATTGGCAGCGTCTCAACCCCCGCCTGACCTACGCCTGCAAACAATAATCGACATCAGGCAGCAGAATCGTCTTTTGGCGATGTAAATTTCAGAAGTAACCAATCTCCCAAGCGTGGTGATGCGTGCCCCAGCATGATCAGTAGGCGTAGATAGCGGGGTAGCACCACGTCTGGTTTGCGGTGTCGAATCGCGGATAAGACAGCATCTGCAACTCTTTCAGGCGGCAAGCCTTTGACCCTTGTTCCTCCACCAGGCCTGGCTGCCTGTGGAGGAAGACCATCAATCGATTTTTGATATCGTTGCCCTGCATCCTCGCGACGAATTGGTCCGGGGTTCAGCAGACAAACATGAATTCCCCGTGGCTTCAATTCCAGCCTCAGTTGTTGGGTCATGCCAGCCAAAGCATGCTTGGCAATTGCGTACGCTCCGATGTAACGAGCGCCCACCTTGGAGGCGAGTGATCCTATATTCACGATCACGCCCCCAGTTGCCTCCAGCGCGTCGAGAGATTTCTGCGAGCAGTGCAGGGCAGTGATCACATTTTGCCGGAACAGAAACTCGGCCCGCTCAGCTTCCAGATTCTCGATTAAGCCTCGATCACTAGCTCCAACACAGTTCACTAAAACATCCAACCTCTCATTGGTTTTCAGCGTATCAGTGACAAGTTGCTCGACAGCATTCCCATCAGTTAGATCACAAGAAAACCTGGTGAGCCTTTGTCCGAGCGGATCTGTGCATGCATAGCAATCATTGGGGTCCAATCGGCCCACCGCATCGTCAAGCCGTTCAGAATTTCGCCCCACAATAACCACGCTATAGCCGGCATTCAGGAGTTTTCTCGCAATCGCGAATCCCAAGCCAGCGGAACCGCCAGTAACGAGTGCAACCGGAGGTCGATCAGAAACCATGAATCCACAGTAAAAGAGGGCCGAAGGGATGAATGAGCGATGCCTACGGGATAAATTTTAGTACGATCAGTCGCCGACTGGTATCACTGCACTGTATTTATTGACGGAATCCGGCGTGAAACCTTCGTCATCGGCACCAGCACGAATCAACGTTCTTCACCATCAACTAGCGAGTACACTGATGCCCCGGCCCTCTCTTGATGATGCATGCACGAAAATTGTTGCCACGGTTGGACCAGCCTGTGACAGCGTCCATCAGCTCGAAGAATTAATCGAAGCAGGGGTTGATGTATTCCGCATCAACACGGCCCACGGCAACCGTGAACAACACGAAAGCATTGTGAGCCGCATCCGCGAAGCGTCCACAAAATCCGGATTTCCAGTCGGGATTCTACTGGATCTCGCCGGTCCAAAAATCAGACTTGGACAACTGCACCACGATCCTCTGGTCTGCAAAGAGGGAATGAAGATCACCTTCGTCACTGAAACGACAGATCAACCAACCGAGCTGACGAGCACCTATGAACGTTTAATTGAAGAACTTCAACCCGGCGATCGAGTGATGCTGGCTGATGGCACTGTGTCGTTGAGAGTCGAACAAGTGCAAGCCAACCGCGCGGAATGCATTGTCACGGGTGGCGGGAGTGTGCGCAGCAGACAGGGTATCAATCTACCGGGTGTTCAACTGTCCGTTCCTGCAATGCTTGAACGTGACGTAGAGAATGCCATCTGGGCAGCGCGAAACCAAATCGACTTCATAAGCCTCTCCTTTGTCAGATCTCCTGATGATGTGCGACAACTCAAGGGACTGCTTCACTCGCATGGTTCAAAGGCGCTGGTCATCGCGAAAATTGAAAAACCCGAAGCACTCGAACACCTGGAAGATATTGTCGAAAATGCTGATGGAATCATGGTGGCGAGGGGTGATCTGGGTGTGGAGATCGATGTTGCTAAAACTCCGGTCGCACAGAAGCGTATCATTCAGGTTTGCCGTGAAAAAATGAAACCGGTGATTGTTGCGACGCAGATGCTTGAATCCATGCACACAAGCACGAGACCAACGCGTGCTGAGGCAAGCGATGTTGCCAACGCGATCCTGGATGGAGCAGATGCTTGCATGTTAAGTGGGGAAACAGCAATCGGTGATCATCCTGCACTCGCAGTGACCATGATGACCCGCATCATGAAATGCACCGAGCAGGAGATGATGTGTGACCCGGACAGAAACCACCAACGAAGCTACCGAGTTCATCCCATCACTAGCGCCGTCACTCAGGCGGCGACTCATGTGGCTGAAACCATTAAGGCCAAGCTAATCGTCATTGCAACTCGCAGTGGAAACACGGCTTGGGTCAACAGCCAAAGCCGTAGTCTCATCCCCACCATTGGAGCGAGTGAATCGCAAGCAACTTTACGGCGGATGAATCTGCTATGGGGAATCAAACCACTTGCGTCAGAACACCTTGAAGACACCTCAAGTTTCATCGACCAAATGTGCCGCTGGGGGCACGAGCACACCCACCTTCGACAAAACGACCACATCGTTTTTGTTACGGGTACTGGGGTCGTTGATAAAGCCCACAACCTCATGGTGGTTCATACAATCGAGTAAAAATCGAGCCAAAAAAGTAATGACGGCAAGTATGTTCAGTTCGATTCTTCCTGAATTCGCAACACAATATCGCCAGTGATACGGGGTAACTCCCCTGACTTGGACGTGAGTGTTATCTCAATCTTGTTGAAGCCCAACAGGATTCCGGATAAATCGAGCACCAAAGGTGCCTTTGCAGGCGAGAACAAAGTCTCATTGATTTGCACAGATACCAGTTGCCCCTGCCAAGCACTGATGCATATGCCGACCTTATCTGCCTTAGCTAAACCAGTGGGGGAATTGAATCCTCGTTGATAACGAACCTGGTCACCCGCAACCACCCGCGAGTCAATCAGGACAGATGAATCCGGTATATCAACAACCACCGACTGCCGATCCATCTTGGACACCCGATCCCAAGGTCGCCTAAGTCGAATTTCATGCATACAAAGACGGTCCAATGAATGTACTGCCACAAAAAAAGCCCGAAACAAAGTCTCGGGCTTTTCTTATTCAACCTATAAGTAAGACTTCGCCTCCCCGTGAAGACATCCCCACTCAGTAAACGATTCCTATCGCCTAGGCATCGTTGTTATTGTCTTCAAAGTCATCAACGGCGGTACGGAAGCTATCAAAGTCAGTACTATCAGTTGCCCCTGCCTGTTGGAAGACATGGTCATTTAGGCTCCCAAAGAATTGAATCCCACATTTGTCACTACTGATCACGAAGAAATCATCTGCCAAGACAGCCGAAAGCCGTTCTCCTTCATCCGTAAGAATTGTCAGTAATGCGGCGTCATGGGCCTCATTGAGTTCCAGTTCGGCGAATTTAATATTATCGAAACCGGACCCCAGCACAATGAAACTCTGCTGACCACT
>Ga0315320_10004782_pt1 | contig 11078 bp, 8 predicted proteins | sample M140m21515metaG_FD_203458 | JGI IMG/M metagenome (GOLD analysis project Ga0315320, IMG submission 203458) | Ammonia-oxidizing marine archaeal communities from Monterey Bay, California, United States - M1 40m 21515 | ecosystem: Environmental > Aquatic > Marine > Coastal | place: USA: California...
TGGTGCCATGGTGCACGTCGATGATTCGCATTCGACAGGTTTCATGGGCGCTAACGGCAAGGGCACTCACGAGCACTGTGGTGTGATGGGGCGCGTTGACATTATCACTTCAACTTTGGGTAAAGCTCTCGGCGGTGCCTCGGGTGGGTATACCTGCTCTTCCAAAACGATCGTCGATGCGTTGCGCAACCGTTCGCGCCCGTATCTGTTTTCTAATTCTCTGGCGCCACCTATTGTTGCCGCATCGCTTGCGGTCTTCGAGCGTCTTAGTAGCACCACCGAGTTGCGTGATCGCCTTGAAGAAAACACTAAACTCTTCCGCAAGCTCATTTCGGAGGCTGGCTTTGATATTAAAGAAGGCGTGCATCCGATTGTGCCCATCATGCTTGGCGATGCCAAGCTGGCTTCTGATATTGCCGCTGACATGTTAGGCGAAGGTATTTACGTCATTGGCTTTAGCTTCCCAGTGGTGCCGCGCGGACAGGCTCGTATTCGAGTGCAAATTTCTGCGGGTCACACTCCTGAACAAATTGAAAAAGCTGTAGCAGCGTTCATTAAAGTAGGGAGCAAGCATCAAGTCATTACTTAAATGACAGGACCTCTTTGGCAGCCTAGTAAATCCGCGATTGTACAATCGCAGATGGCCCAGTTTGCTGAACAAGCGGGCGTTGTTGCCGCGGCTGCCGATGTTGCGTACCAGCAACTGTGGCAATGGTCGGTCGACAACCGCCAACAATTCTGGAAAGAAATTTGGCAACAGTTTGAAATCATCGGCGAGATGGGCGATGTTGTTCTTGCTCATGATGAGATGCCCGGTGCACAATGGTTTCCGAAAGCCAAATTAAACTTTGCCGAGAATTTGTTGCGCCGTCGCGACCATGCAGACGCCATTGTTTTTGTCGCTGAAGATGGCAGTCGTCGCGCAATAACTTTTGCCCAACTAGCTGAGCAAGTGCGCTGCCTGCGCACCTCACTCATGCACGCAGGAGTAGGTGAAGGTGACCGTGTCGCAGCATATTTGCCCAACGTGCCTGAAGCCATTATTGCCATGTTGGCGACCTCAAGTTTGGGCGCCGTTTGGTCATCATGCTCACCAGACTTCGGAGTCGCTGGTGTTATCGATCGCTTCGGGCAAATAGAGCCGAAGGTGTTGCTCGGATGCGCGGCTTATACATACAAATCAAAAGTCATTGACGTCAGTGATAAATTGCGCGAAATAGTAGGTGGCCTGCCGAGTGTTGAGCAGGTCGTGGTCGTTCCTTACGCTGATGCTATTGCCGCTGCAAACTATGTTGAAGATGACTTGGCAACACCACATGCTCTGTTTGATGATTTCATAATGGCTGGCATGAGTGGCGCGCTCGAATTTGTAGCGCTCGACTTCAATCACCCCTTGTACATCATGTTCTCGTCAGGCACTACGGGGAGACCAAAATGCATTGTTCATGGTCAAGGCGGCACCTTGTTGCAGCATCGCAAAGAACATTCCCTGCACTGTGATTTGCGCCCGGATGAAAAGATATTCTATTTCACTACCACTGGTTGGATGATGTGGAATTGGCTAAGTTCGGCGCTCGCAGTTGGCGCTACAGTAGTCCTTTACGATGGCAATCCTTTCTACCCCGATGCTTCGAAGATGTTTAATCTTATTGATAGTGAACAGATTAACGTCTTCGGTACTTCGGCAAAGTTTATTGACGCTTGCAAGAAGGCCCAAGTAAATCCGCGTGGTGATAATGACCTTAGCTCGTTGAGATGCATTTTGTCGACAGGTTCTCCACTGATAGCTGAATCCTTTGATTGGGTCTATGAAAACATCAAATCAGATTTAATGCTTGCTTCAATCACCGGCGGTACTGATTTGCTGTCATGCTTCGCACTTGGTTCTCCTATTTCACCGGTGTGGCGCGGCGAAATCCAGCAACGTGGCCTTGGCATGGATGTAGCTGTTTATGACTCGGAGCAAACGAAGTTGATCGGCGAGTCCGGAGAATTAGTTTGCTTGCAATCCTTCCCGTCGATGCCAATCGGCTTCTGGCAAGACGATAACGATGCACGTTACTTGGCAGCTTACTTCGAGTTCTTCCCCGGTGTTTGGCGACACGGAGATTGGGTTGAAATGACCGAGCACGGTGGTTTGGTCATGTACGGTCGCTCAGATGCGACTCTTAATCCTGGCGGAGTGCGTATCGGCACCGCCGAAATTTACCGCCAAGTAGAATCTTTTTCCGAGATTCTTGAAGCGGTTGTCGTAGGTAAAAACACTAGCGATGGCGATCAAGAAGTGATGCTGTTCGTGGTGATGTCCGGCGACACTCCACTTAGTCAAGAACTACAACAGCAGATTGCGCAGCGCATCCGCGAGAATACTACGTCGCGCCATGTCCCCGCTCAAATCTCGGCAGTGAATGATATCCCGCGCACGCGCAGCGGAAAAATATCCGAGATGGCTGTACGTGATGTCTTGCACGGGCGCGATGTAGCTAACAGTGAAGCCTTAGCAAATCCGGATTCGTTAGACGCGTTTAGGTCATGATGTATGGGATGGCACTCATCCCATATGTTCCTATTTACTAATCGCTTGGTCAATATCAGCCCAGAGGTCGTCTTGATTCTCAATGCCTACAGCCAAGCGCAGCATACCTTCAGTGACGCCGCCTGATTTACGACCGTCTTCGCTGACGATGCGGTGAGTAAGCCCGGCAGGGTGCTCAATCAGGCTGTCCGTTGAGCCTAAGCTCACTGCTGGGATAAACAATTTGGTGCTCTTCATTGCTTTGGACGCCGCCTCGTAACCGCCAACCATCTCTATGGAGATGACCGAGCCTGGACCTTTCATTTGCTTTGCCACCAAACCGCGTGGGTCTGATGCAGCAAGCCCTGGGTAGTGCACCTTGGCGACTGCTGGATGTGCCTCGAGCTTGGTCGCCAAGTGAATCGCGTTTTGTTGCGCGCGCTCTACACGCATCGGCAAAGTAGGCAGACTCCGTAGTAGTAAATAAGCTGCCATCGGGTGCATGTTACCGCCAGTCAAAATTCTGATTTGACGAATGTGCGCTGCCCAACTTTCATCAGTGGCAATCATGCCCGCAATAACATCACCGTGGCCGCCTAGATACTTGGTTGCACTGTGAATAGAAAAAGTCGCGCCCAAAGCCAGTGGCGACTGCAGCAACGGCGTAGCAAAAGTATTGTCAACCATTACCGGTACAGTACCCGCTTGCTTAACGACATCTTCGATGTCCACTAAACTTAGCGTCGGGTTCGCAGGAGTTTCAATGATTACTAAAGCAGTGTCTTCACGCACCGTGCCTTTGATTTCGTGCTCCTGCACCCAATCTACATCAAAGCCGAGCAAGCCACTTGACAGCAAGTGATCAGTGCAGCCATAAATAGGGCGAACAGCAACAATGTGATTGCGCACAACAGCATCTTGCATTGCGCGAATTTTTAGTGACATTAACACCGCATGAATGGCTGACATGCCTGAAGCGAAAGCGATACCCGCTTCAGCGTTTTCAAGTTTGGCAAAAGCACACTCGTAGCGGTGAACGGTTGGGTTATGCAAGCGCGCGTAAATAGGCGAGCCAGCAGTGGCGCCGCCAGCGGCAAGCGCATCAATACTGTCACGACCTGATTCGAGATCTTTTACGGGGTAAGTCGAAGAGAAATCTAGCGGTGCAGAATGTACGCCCAATTCTTGAAAATCTTCGCGCCCAGCGTGGACGGCAATGGTGTCGATGTGTTTGGTCATAGAGGATATTTTCCGTATATTCTTCGTAAAGTCCATCGAATACATGCGCAATATGCGCTATAATTGGGGCTATGGACAGAATAGACTTCGAAATTTGCCGAGAACTGCAGAATAATGCTCGGTTGAGTAATAAAGAGCTCGCCTCCAAGATTGGGCTAGCGCCTTCCAGTTGTCACGAGCGTTTCAAGCGCTTATGTGCTGATGGCGTTTTAACGGGCTTCCATGCCACCGTCAACCGAGGAAAACTAGGAGCATCCATAGAGGCAATGGTGCACGTACGCCTAGCTAAGCATGCACGTAAAGAGGTGGATTCATTCTTTGAGCATTTACACCAGCTGCCTGAAACAATCGCCTATTATCACATTACAGGCGAGTTTGATTACTTAGTGCACGTGGCCGTCCGTGATGCAAATCATTTGCGCGATCTAGCCCTAGATGCCTTTACAACACGGGAGGAAGTGGCCCAAATACAGACATCCTTGGTATTTGCTGCAAAAACTAAGGCACAACGACCTTGCTTTATTGAGTTTTCGTAGTAGGGTATTAATAAGGGGTAATATATATGACACAACTTAAGGATTTAATAGGAAAGCAAGAGCGGGTGGTTTCGATAAGCCAACACGCAACTGTTAGGGATGCAGCCAAAGCTATGGCAGAGGCCAACGTCGGTTGCGCCGCAATAATGGATGGCCTGAAATTAGTCGGGATATTTACGGAACGTGACATTCTTAAACGCATACTGTTGAAGAACCTCGACGTCGATACTGTGCTGATTAGTGAAGTCATGACGCGCGAATTGATTTGTGCCGGCATGTTGCAATCGGCTAACGATGCCCGGGTATTAATGGAGCGCCATCACATCCGGCACTTGCCAGTGCTTAATGACAATGCCGAACTAGTCGGTGTTTTATCCATTCGTGACTTAGTTCGAGATCAGGTTACTGAGATCAAGAACTACATTGCGATGCACGAAGGCTAGTTCTTAAAGAACTTGCCGTGCCAGCGTAAATTACGCAATACATCTGGATGAAGTAGAGCCAGGATTGTTACCAATTCTAGGCGTCCCATCCACATGCCGATTGATAATATAATTTTAGATGCTGATCCTATATCGGCATAACTGCCCATGGGGCCAACGCTCTCAAATCCAGGACCAATATTACCAACACAGGCTAGAGAGGCACTAAAGGCGGTCACGAAATCTGATCCCAGAGCCACTAATAAAAGTGCTACTACCAGATAGGTCAGAACATAACATAGTACTAAGTTTAAAATACTTCGCAGAGCAGTGTTAGGAATAACTTTTCCGCGATGACGTAACGGCAATACTCCTCGTGGGTGCAAAGTGCGAGTCAGTTCTGCCCACATGTATTTTAGCGAGAGTAGATTTCGTATTGCTTTAGGGCCACCAGCTGCTGAACCAGCGCAGCCACCAATTAACATTGCAACAATTAAGAACGCGCGCGCCGATTCAGGCCATGGATCTGTAGCGTAATCTGCGACAGCAAAGCCAGTCGATGAAATAAGCGATGCGGATTGAAATAGTCCCATGCGCAAGCTTTCAAGGCTAGGGACTCCTTTGCTGAGGACTAATGCAACGCCAATCGCTGCGAATAACATTGTCCCTAAGTAAAACCTAAACTCTCCGTCCTTAATGATTGCTAATGGTCGACGGCTAAGGCCAACATATAGCAACGGGAAGCTCATCCCACCAATAATCATGAATGCGATTAGGATCCACTCAATTGTAGGGCTATTATATCCAGCAATTGAGTGCTCGTGAGTTGAGAATCCACCAGCGGATACGGTGGTTAAGCCATGACATATTGAATCAAACATACCCATGTGGCCAACGAAAAACAGAATAAGAATCTCAGCGCTAGTGAGAAGCACATAAAGTAGCCACAGGTTGCGTGCCGATTTCTGGACTGATGGGCTTACTATATCAGTCGTCGCATCGGAGCTTTCAGCGAACATGATTTGTCGACCTGCAACTCCGAGTTGTGGCAAGATAACAACAAAGAGGGCAATTACGCCTAACCCCCCGAACCATTGACTCATTGAACGCCATAGGAAAAAAGATTGCGTGTGCTCAAAGTCGCGAAGAATAGTTGCTCCAGTTGCCGTTATGCCAGAAGTGGCTTCAAAAAAGGCATCCACTGGGGTCAGCCCAAACATAACATATGGAATTGCTGTGAAGATAGAGATAACGAGCCATGCACCACCGACTACGCCTAACGCTTCAGAACGACGAAAGTTTTGATCTTTCTCACTAGCCAAATTTAATAAAAAGCCACAGCCCAAAGTCGCCATCGCCGCCACGGCAAAGCCAATAGCTGCCGAGTAGTCACCTTCAATTTCATGATAAGCATTGTATGTGGCTAACAGTAGCGGAGGAATAAACGCTACGCTGTAAATGCGCAGAATTTTTCCGATAACTCCGAGTACTAGGGCGAGACGCATGACCTATAGATTGTTGAAGAATTCGCGAGTTTGTTCGACGTGTGTAGTTTGGCAGAAGACCAGCAGCTCGTCGCCAGCCTGTACAACATCTTTGCCTTGCGGGATTACAACCTTCTCATCACGCAGGATGGCGCCCACAATCGCAAATACTGGCGCACTCATTTTAGAGAGCTCAACGGGTTCAACGTTCTCAGCCATACGGAGGCGCAGAATGCGGACATCACCGTGATTAAACTCGGCCATGAAGTCACGCTCGGACCTTAATACTCCGCGAAGAACTGCGGTGACTGCGGCACCAGTAGTAGAGCGCACTACATCAATGCCAACTGATTCGAACAATTGTTCGTTAGTGTAGTTTTCCGCTCGCGTAAGAATACGCTTCACGCCTTCTTCTTTAGCTAGCAATGAAACTAAAAGATTTTTCTCGTCGTTGCTGGTAACGGCAATGAGTACCGGTGTGTCGCCAACATTTTCTTCGCGTAACAGCGATAAATTGGTGCCGTCGCCATGCAGTACTAAGCCTTTTAGCTGACCAGCGATTTCTTCAGCGCGCTGGCGATCTGATTCGATGACCTTTATCTTCCAGCCGTGGTCTTCAAGTGATTCGGCAATTGCAAACCCAACCGAACCACCACCAACAATGATTGCGCGTCGCGGGTCAGGGCCAACGTCAGTGTTGGCCATATAGCGACGAATCAAACGCTCGATGCCACCGATATTACCCATCGCTGTTAACTTGTCGCCAGCTTGCAGTAATGTTTCACCATGCGGGATATATCTTTCGGCGTCGCGTTCACACATCGTCAACACTACTCCTTCAGGTACGCCGACATCTTTAAGCAACACTCCGTCAAAACGAGAGCCAGCTTCAATGCGTCGCTTCACTAAGCGAACCTTGCCGTTCTCGAAGGCATCAGCCTCTAGAGCGCCCGGCACCATCACAATCTTCTGAATTTCTTTAGCTAGGCGTAATGCCGGAAGAATTACTTTATCGATACCCAAGGTCTTGGCTAATTGCGCAGCATCGTTTTCATTGGTTTGTACTGCTTGACCACGCAAGAAACACACTACTTTTTTGGCGCGCATTCGTTTCGCTTCTGCGCAAGCAACCAAGTTGGTTTCATCCGCTTTGCCACAAGCAACAAAAAGGTCAGCGTCGAAGATGCATGCTTCTTTCAATAACTTTGATGACGTTTGCGAGCCACGGAATGTTTGCACATTAAGGGTGTCGAAAACAGGGTTTTCAACACTCTTAGGAATGATCATCGTGACTTCATGTTCGTGCATCAATGCTTCTGCAAGGCGCACTGCGATAGTGTCTTCACCGCTGATGGTAATCTTCATAGGTTAAAGGGTAACTTATCCGTTTCGGCGATTCCCTCTGCTCAGCTTGCTTAAGTTGTTGCGGGCGTCGCGAAGGGCTACTTTAACGAGGCTTAAGTCGTCACCGGCGCTGTTTTCAGCACTCAGAATTTCTTCAGCGCGGACAATTGCGTTCCGGTAAAGCTCAAGAGCGATTTCGTCTTCCGTTTTTAAGTAGTAATGATAGATTACCGCAAGGTCGTTCATGATTTGCGGATCATCCGGTTGAATGCTCAAGGCTTGCTGGTAGGCCGCAAGAGACTTCTCCGATTCGCCAGTTTCTCGATAAAGGAAAGCCAGGTTGTTCCAAACATCTAAGTAGTTCGGAGCATTTGAGGTAGCCCATTCAAGAATGAGGATGGCATGGTCGTAGTCTGTAAAACTCGCCAAGAAATTCATGCGTTGGCATTCCGCAAGCAGGCCGTCGTTCTGCGAAACGGACTGGGCATGGTTAGCGCCAAAATCTTTGAGGTACAAAGCGTAGTACTTGCCAGAAAAATTGTATGCCTTTTTCGCTTTGTCATCGTCCTTGGCAGTTGATTGCATTACACCGCGCTGGAAAGCACCATCGGCTAAAAAGAAGAATGCGTTGGTGAAGGCAGGGTTCAGCTCAATGACTTTGTTGAAGTCACTGTGAACGTTGCTCCAGAATTCGGCTCCCTTGTAGTAATAGGCCATGCCGCGATACCAGTAAAGCAACACGTCTTCGGGTTGCGCTTCAACAAGCACATCGAGAACTGCAATCGAATCTGCTTGCAGCCAGGCATAGACGGTACCCGGGTCAACGCCCGCGGCATCTACTTCAGCGGCTTTAATCCACCACGCAATTGCAGCTGTTTTCTCTTCCGCATCTGCACCGCCACCGTTGACAAAAGCCGTCCATGCTACTTCGCCAAGTCGTAACAACGGTGATGCCGTTTCCGGCGCGTTTTCGTTAGCAGCAGTGAAAGCCGCGACTGCTGCCAGAGTAAGCTCGGCAGCTTTTTCTTTATTGCCCATGGATGCTACAGAGCGTGACTCAACGAGCAGGAGGCGTCCGAACTGTTCGAAGAGGGGGGCATCGGTAGTGAACGTTTCAAGACCATTCTCGGCAGTACGGATTGCCTTGTCGGTGTCTCCACTGTTAAGCAATGCTTCGGACCAGTTGACCCATACGGTGGCTGGTGCGTCGTCAAGGATAGAGATGTCTTCCCACGCGTAAGCCACATCGCTCCAGGCATCGACTGCGTTTAAGCCAGTGATTTCGCCTGCAGTAATACCGGCCTCAATTTGCTGGCCGAGGGTCACGGCAGCAGCTATTTGCTCTTCAATGGATTTCGCAGACTCTGATTGCGAGAACAGTAAAAGGGTGGTGCAGATTATCATGGTGTGTATTATCGTATTTGCTCGAGTTTGTTGCGTATCATTTTTACGCCACCTCGCTCTTGGAACGGGTAGTGTGCACTGCTAGCTTTCAGTAGTTTCTCAGCATTGCCCACCTGATTTAGGCGGAAAACCTGGTAGTAAGCCAAGTTTTCGTAGGCATCGCCGACAGCTTCGTCGACAGAGCGGTGTTCTTCTTCTGGAACGTTTTCGTCCATTTCAGCTAGTAAAACCTCGCCAATGCTAATGACCCTATGCAATTCTTGTACCGCAAATGCGTGGTGCTCGTCTAAATAATAGACTGCAATCAAGGCGCGATCATTTACCGAGCGTGGATGCTCCGGGCGGAGCTCAACTAACCTCGAGTAAACATCCCATGATTCTTGATACAGTTGAGCGGCCTCATCGTGCTGCCCGCGGCGGCTTAAGGTGCCGGCCAAGTCACGAGTGAACAGTCCCAGATTGTTCACAAACACGGCCACGGTGTCGTCGACGAGACATACCTTGCGCAGTAAATCGATGGCTTTGCGCATGTCGCCGGCCGAGTAAATATCGGCTATTAAATAGTCAATAGCGTTGGCTAAGCTTTGATCCTCGAGCGGATCTTTCAGTGCAGATGGATTGTAGTCCATTACTTCAAAAGCAGCGGCGATAGCCGCATCGATGTCTCCCTCGTCGCGCAGCATCCATACCCGTTGAGTCTTTACGATGCTAATCCATGCGCGACACGAAGACTCGAAGTTGGCGTCGAGGGCGGCAGACTCTTCAAAGGCTTGTTGCGATTTGTCTAATGCGGTCATCGCCTTAACAAAATCGGATGCCACTCGCGCATCACGCGCTTGCAAGTAAAGTGCTTCACCGTAATACCACAGCACAGTTCCTCGGCTTGCTACCGCGTCGCACAACTCTTTGAGTGTGGCAGTGTGTAGATTGCGGTCGCCAAGGCACAAAGTCTTTAAGCGTTGATAAGCCACACCATAATCAGGAGCAGCTGTAATGGCCCCTTTTAGTACAGTAGCAGCCATTTGCTGGCGTTGTTGCCAGGTGTGAAAGTCAGCCAATTTAATACGGCTGTTATAAAGACTAGCATCGATAGCTATTGCAGCCTCAAGAGACTCAATAGCCAAATGCGGAGCAGCCATCTCGTCCGCGCCAATTTGGTGCTGAGCGACTAGTCGTGCCAAGCCTATTTCCCCGAGCAATAAGTGATCGTCTAAGTTGAAGTCATTGTATGCGATTTCATGCCAAGTCAACGCAAACTCCCAAGCATCAACGAAGCCACCTTGGCGTTGCTGCATTCGGGCTAGGCCACGGAATGCGGCGGGGTGGTATTCTGATTGCTGTGAGCTAGCAGCGAGGCTGAAGGATTCTTCGGCATTCGTAAGCAAATCGGCAGCAAGGGCAGGCCCAAGGGCGCCGGCTGCCTGGCGCTGCTCGAGAAGGTTAAGTGAAGCTTGCCCAAATAAAATGTTCGTTAGAACATCTTCAGCAATTTGAGGATTATCGCTGTAGATCAAGTCATCGAGTGTGTTTAGAGCCCGCTCGGGCGCATTGACCACATCGTTCTCGAGAACGGTAAAATCAATCTCTAGGAGACGCTCACTCTGCGCCTCAGGGCTTGGTGCTGCGTCGGTATGCGTTTTTTCGGAAGTAGCGCAGCTGGCAAAAAGGGCCATAGCTGCACAAAGAAGAATAGCTGTAATATTATGGCGGAAACTCATGGTGGAAAGCGTCTATATTATAGGCACATACGATGACGATGCACCCACACGCTACCTTTTTCGCAAAAACGTTTACCGCCATAGCTCTGCTACTTAGTTTTGGCTTAGTAGGGCAAACCTGCTCAACCCAATCGCCTGAGGAAGTTCTCGAGGGTGGTGGAGGTGACAATGGCGGCGGCGGCGGAGGGGGCGGCGGCGGAATCCCATTGCCCGACCAAGGGGCGTCTTCGCCTGAGCATGGGGCATTAATCTTAGACGGACGCCCGTTGATACTCGACGCACAGCCCAACGCGAAAACAGTTGACTGCCATTCGGTGATTTCGATTTACTATAGCGAGAGCATGAAGACAAAAACAATCGCGAATTCTTCATTCGTATTGCGTGAAGAATTGTCAGGTAATTCTGTCTCAACTAGC
>Ga0315320_10004788_pt1 | contig 11076 bp, 8 predicted proteins | sample M140m21515metaG_FD_203458 | JGI IMG/M metagenome (GOLD analysis project Ga0315320, IMG submission 203458) | Ammonia-oxidizing marine archaeal communities from Monterey Bay, California, United States - M1 40m 21515 | ecosystem: Environmental > Aquatic > Marine > Coastal | place: USA: California...
CCGGATCGAACCCGGGGAATTGCTGGTACCCGAACGCCTCGCCGCCGACCCTGAATTTTACGATTTGTTTGCCGACTACCGCGACGCGATTGCCGCGCAGCCGGATTCCCGATCCGACAGCACGGCTGGCCGCCGAAGGCTGGAGGAGATATTTGCTGTCAAAGCGCTTGATGCTTTCGGCGATTACGGCCGCGCCGAGCTTTCGGCCTGCGGCGGGATCGTTGCGTATCTTGAATTGACGCAAAAGGGCAAGCTGCCGCGTCTGCAGCCGCCGCGCCGGCTGTCGGGCGGCGAAGCGATGGAAATCGATGCCGCAACGCGGCGCAATCTCGAATTGGTGCGCACCATGTCGGGCGCGCGCGACGGATCGTTGCTGTCGGTGATCGACCGCACGGTGACGGGGTCCGGTGGCCGCCTGCTGGCGGCGCGTCTGGCCGCGCCGCTTACCGATGCCGCTGCCATCCGCGCGCGCCACGATGCGATAAACTGGTTTGTCGATACGCCGCGCGTGCTTGAAGATGTGCGTGCCCGGCTTCGCGCCGCACCCGATATGGAACGTGCCCTGACCCGGCTGACCATTGGCCGTGGCGGGCCGCGCGATCTCGGCGCGATCCGCAACGGACTGTCAGTCGCCGTCGATCTGCGCGCCCTGCTGCAAGCCGCCCCGGATCTGCCTGCCGATATCGATGCAGCGGCGGCCGGTCTGGGCGACCATGCGGTTCTGATTGATCGGCTTACTTGGGCGCTGGATGACGAGCTGCCGCTGATTCCCCGCGACGGCGGGTTTATCCGCGCCGGCTACGCGCCGGAATTCGACGAATTGCGCCAGCTCCGCGATGAAAGCCGGAAGCATATCGCAGCCCTGCAATCGCGCTACGTCGACGAAACCGGGATCAACTCGCTCAAGGTCCGCCACAACAACGTGCTCGGATATTTCATCGATGTCACCACGGCCCAGGCCGAAAACATGCCGAAAGGCGATGACAGCCCGTTTATTCACCGCCAGACCCTCGCCAGTGCGATGCGCTTCACCACGGTTGAGCTCGGCGAGTTGGAAGGAAAGCTCGCCCAGGCGGGCGAACGCGCCCTAGCGATGGAGCTTGAACTGTTCGACGACCTGGTCACCGAAACCACGGCGCGTGCCGAACAGATTTCCATTGCTGCCGGCGCGCTGGCGATGCTCGATGTCGCGTCGGGCTTCGCGGTGCTGGCCAACGATAGCCGCTATGTGCGGCCGGTGGTGGACGAGTCCACGGCGTTCAAGGTTGAGGGTGGCCGCCACCCGGTGGTCGAAGCGGCGCTTGCCTCGGCACGAGACGGCACGTTTGTCGCCAATGACTGCGACCTCGCGCAGGACCACCGGCTATGGCTGTTGACCGGGCCAAACATGGCGGGTAAATCGACCTTCCTGCGCCAGAACGCGCTGATCGCGATCCTCACTCAGGCAGGATCGTTCGTGCCTGCGGACGCTGCCCATATCGGTATCGTCGACCGCCTGTTCAGCCGTGTCGGCGCCGCCGACGACCTGGCGCGCGGCCGCTCGACCTTTATGGTCGAGATGGTGGAAACCGCGACGATCCTCAATCAGGCTACCGACCGGTCGCTGGTGATCCTCGATGAAATCGGCCGCGGCACGGCAACCTTCGACGGCCTGTCGATTGCCTGGGCGACGTTGGAGAACCTGCACGAGGTTAATCGCTGCCGCTCGCTGTTCGCCACACATTTCCACGAACTGACGTCACTGACTGCTCGGCTCGATGCGCTCGCCTGTCATTCGATGCGGGTGACCGAATGGGAGGGCGATGTGGTGTTCCTGCATGAAGTTATCGCCGGCGCGGCTGACCAGTCCTACGGCGTGCATGTCGCCAAGCTGGCCGGTCTGCCGCCAGCCGTGGTTGCCCGTGCGCAGGAAGTGCTTCGTATTCTGGAGGAAGGCGAACAGTCGGGCGCGCTGGCCCAGCTCGCCGATGACCTGCCGCTGTTCTCGGCCAATCCGCCGCTGGCCGTCACAGCGGATGAACCGTCTGCGGTCGAAGAGGCGCTTGCCGACGTAAACCCGGACGAGCTCAGCCCGCGCGATGCGCTCGAAATACTATACCGCCTGAAGGGCCTGCTTTAACCGCCAAGTGTGCCGGATCAAATATCGGCCCAGCCCGGCGGCGGTTTGCCCTTGCCGGGATGGGTGGCGCCGCAACTGTCGCAGGTGCGGGCTGCTTCGTCGGCGTAGAACGCTTCGTACAGCGGCGGCAGGTCGTCGACGATATTATTTACCGGCACCTCGATGCGGTGGATGCAGGCCATGCACTCGAAACAGTACCATTCGAACGCATCCAGCATGCTGGCCATTCGCGGCGATTCCACGACCAGCCCGTATGAGCCCGGCACCGGGGTGAATGGCGCATATGGGGCGGCTGCATATCGTTGATGCGGATGCTTTTGATCTCGCGGTCATCGACGACCTTCAGGATCATGCCGCCTTTGATCTGTTAGAAATTTCCTGCACCGGGTCATCGTGAAAATCGACCCGCGTATTCGGCCCGCCGATAATCTGCGCAATCATCCCGTCTTGTTCGTAAAGCAGCTTGTTGCTGACCGGCGGTTTAAGCTGGTCACGGAATTTTTCGACCCAGTGGTCGAGGTTGAACGGGCTTGCAGGCATCATGGAAGGCATTCTCAGATTGTCCGATTGCGTTCGGATCAGGCTGAGCGATTGGGAGTCGGCTCGCCTTGATGCAGATCAACCATCGTGGTTCGTCGGGTTTCCATGGTTATTCGTCCGTGTTCAGCCCTCAGGCGCCCCGAACTCACCTTGCGAACGCGGGCGTGCAACTTCAGGCGGACATGCACTATATTGATCGCTTCAGGATCACGGAACGCAGTATGCCTTCGATATCGAAACAGCGCCGGATTATCGACCGCGCCGCCCTCGTCGGTGAGCTCGACCAGCTGATTGACGGCGATACCCTGCCGCAGGAAGCGCGCGGTGCATTTCTAGACCTGTTGAAGGCGGCAATGGAGCGCGGCCGGGCCGAGGTGCGCGGGCGTTTCGATGCCGGCGATGCAAATGGAGAAGAAGTCGCTGAAGCGCTGTCTTTCCTGGCCGATCAGGTTATCCGCCTGATCTACGATTTTGCGACCGACTATGTTTATCCAGCGGCAAATCCGACCGAGGGCGAACGCCTATGTGTCGCCGCCGTCGGCGGCTACGGACGCGGCGAACTGGCGCCGTTTTCCGATATCGATCTGCTGTTCGTGCTGCCTTACAAGGAAACCGCCCGCCAGGAACAGGTCATCGAATACATCCTGTACATGTTGTGGGATCTGAAACTGAAAGTCGGCCAGGCGACGCGGTCGACCGACGAATGCGTGCGGCTTGCACGCAGCGATCTGACAATCCGCACCGCCATGTTGGAATCGCGTTATTTGTGGGGCGATCGCAAGCTCTACAACGAACTCCGCCGTCGGTTTTACGGCGAAGTCGCGGACAGTACCGGGCCAGAATTTGTTGAGAAAAAACTCGCCGAGCGCGATGCCCGCCACGAGAAAATGGGCGGCTCTCGCTACGTGCTGGAACCGAATATCAAGGAAGGCAAAGGCGGCCTGCGCGACCTGCAGACGCTCTACTGGATCGCCAAGTATCTGTACAAGGTGGACGAGGTCGCGAATGTCGTCGATCGCGGCGTGCTGACAAAGAAAGAAGCCCATCGTTTCGACCGCGCCCACCGGTTCATGTGGGACGTGCGCTGTCATCTTCACTATCTGGCCGGTCGTGGCGAAGACCGGCTGACTTTCGATACGCAGTCTGAAATCGCCCAGCTTCTCGGGTATCGTGACCGCGCCGGCGCGCGCGGCGTCGAACGGTTCATGAAACACTATTATCTGATCGCCAAGGAGATCGGCGATCTGACGCGGATTTTCTGCGCCGCCCTCGAAGCGGAACATCAGCGAAAACCCAGGTTCCGCCTGCCGTCTATCGGGCTGTTTCAGAAATCGGTCGACGGGTTCGATGTCGAGGGCGGCTGGCTGACGGTGCGTCGCGGCGAAATCCGCAAGGATCCCGGGAAGATCCTGCGTCTGTTCCATGCCGCTCAGAAGGGCGAACTGGATATCCATCCGAAGGCCCTGCGGGCGATTACAAGGAATCTGCATTCTATCGATGGCATCCGCGACGATGCGGAAGCCAACCGGTTGTTTATAGAGATGCTGACATCCAAGCAGGATCCGGAAACCACGTTGCGTCGTCTGAACGAGGCGGGCGTCTTCGGCCGCTTCGTGCCGGATTTCGGACGTGTCGTCGCTCAGATGCAGCACGACATGTATCATGTGTATACCGTCGACGAACACACGATCTTCGCAATCGGCATCGTCCACGGCATTGAAAACAATCGCTTCGGCGATGAGATGCCGATCTCGACTGACATCGCCCACAAGATCCAGTCGCGCCGCGCGCTCTATGTCGCCGTCCTTCTGCACGATATCGCGAAAGGCCGCGGCGGGGATCATTCCGTGCTTGGTGCCGAAGTCGCGCAGGATCTTTGTCCGCGCTTCGGTCTATCGGACGAGGAAACAGAAACCGTTGAATGGCTGGTGCGCCATCATCTGTTGATGAGCAATACCGCATTCCGGCGCGACATCAACGATCCGCAGACGATCACCGATTTTTGCGAGGTCGTGCAGTCCATGGAACGGTTGCGTCTGCTACTGGTCCTGACGGCGGCGGATATCCGTGCTGTCGGCCCGAACGTCTGGAACGCGTGGAAAGCCGGCCTGCTGCGGGATCTGTATAGGGCAACCGAGGAGCGCCTGACCGGCGGCCATTCCGCGCAGGGCCGCGAAGCACGTATCGAACATGCCCAGCAGGAAATGCGCGACCGCCTGGCCGACCTGCCGGTCGCCTCCGTCGATGCCCACATCGCCCGCGGGTATCCGTTCTACTGGCTGTCTTTCGATCCCGATACACTGGCCTGGCATGCCCGGATCGCGCATGAATCCGAATCCCGGTCGGAGCCGTTGACGGTCAAGAACCGTGTCGACAGTTTCAGAGGCGTCACCGAAATCACGATTTATGCACACGATCATCCCGGCGTATTTTCACGTATTGCCGGCGCGATGGCCGTCAGTGGTGCGAATATCGTGGATGCGAAGATTTTCACCATGTCCGACGGCACGGCGCTCGACACATTCTGGATCCAGGATGAGAACGGCGCATCGTTCGACCGGGCCGACAAACTGGCGCGTCTCTATGCCCGTATAGAGCAAACTCTCGCCGGCCAGTTGCGTCCACGTGACGAACTGAAGAAGGATGACGGCCTGCCGAGCCGGATGCGCGTATTCAAAGTGGCGCCGCGTGTGCTGATCGACAATCGCGCAAGCCGAACCCACACCGTGATCGAGGTTAACGGCCGTGACCGCAAGGGCCTGCTCTACGATCTCACGCGCGCCCTGTCCGGGCTGAATCTGCAGATTGCATCTGCCCATATCAGCACCTTTGGCGAGGCGGCCGTCGATGTGTTTTATGTGAAAGACGTCTTCGGCCTGCAGATTACCCATGACAGCAAACTGAAACAGATTCGCGAAGCGCTTCTCGACGTAATGAAAGATGACAATGCCGATGGTGATGCCGCCGCCCCGACTCCCGCGGTCGTGGAAGCGACGGCGGCGGAATAGAGCATGCCATCGTCCTGCCCTATCCGGCCCCGTACTTGACCGCCCTCCGGCCCCCAATTTCAACAACCCGCATCAAGGAGCGATAACGACGGCATGGCGCTTCTCCGGTCCATAGCCACTGTCGGTGGTTACACGATGATCAGCCGTCTGCTCGGGTTCGCCCGCGATATCCTGATCGCGGCGACACTGGGTGCCGGGCCTGTGGCGGACGCGTTTTTTGTCGCGTTCAAGCTGCCGAATTTTTTTCGCCGGCTCTTCGCCGAAGGCGCGTTCAATGCCGCCTTTGTGCCGTTGTTTACCCGGCACATGTCCGAAGGCGGCCGCGAGGCAGCGCGCGGTTTTGCCGAAGAAGTACTGTCAGTCTTTGTCGTGACATTACTGTTTTTCATGACCGCCCTGCAGATCGCGATGCCGTGGGTGATGTATGGCTTTGCGCCGGGCTTTGCAGACGATCCCTACCGGTTCGGGCTGGCAATCCAGCTCGCGCAGGTCACGTTTCCCTACCTGCTGTTTATCTCTCTGGTTTCGCAATTGGGCGGCGTCCTCAATGCGCTCGGCCGGTTTGCCGCCGCCGCGGCGACACCTATCATTCTGAACCTATGCCTGATTGCGGCGATCCTTGGCTTGTCGCCCTTCGTTGAGACGCCCGGGCATGCGCTCGCCTGGGGCGTGGCGGCGGCCGGTGCGGCGCAGTTTGTCTGGCTGATGTATGCCTGTCACCGCGCGGAATTCCGTCTGCGCCTGTTGCACCCACGGCTGACCCCGCGGGTCAAACGGCTGCTGATCCTGATGCTGCCTGGCGTGATCGGCGCGGGCGTGGTCCAGATAAACCTGTTGATCGATGTGGTCATCGCCTCCCTGCTGCCGCGGGGGTCCGTGTCGTTCCTGTACTATGCCGACCGCGTCAACCAGTTGCCGCTGGGGGTGATCGGCGTGGCGGTCGGCACCGCATTGCTGCCGCTCCTGTCACGCCAGCTTCGTGCGGGCGACGATGCAGCCGCCGCCGGCAGTATGAACCGCGCGCTCGAATTTGCCCTGTTGCTGACCCTGCCGGCGGCCGCGGCGCTGATCGTCATGCCGGATCTGATTGTATCCGTGTTGTTTGAACGCGGCGCCTTTGGTGCAGCGGAAACTGCAGCGACATCGGCGGCACTTGCCGCCTACGCTGTCGGACTGCCCGCCTATGTCCTGATCAAGGTCCTGGCGCCCGGCTTCTTCGCCCGCGAAGACACGGCGACGCCGGTCAAAATTGCCGCATTATGCGTTGCCATCAACCTGGTACTGAATCTCGCCCTGATGGGCCCGCTGCAGCATGTCGGCATCGCCCTTGCAACGGCGGTTTCGGCCTGGATTAATGCCGGGCTTCTGGCGTGGATGCTGCACCGCCGCGGCCATTTCGCGGCGGACGGACGGCTGAAGCGTGCGCTCCCTAGGACGCTTCTTGCAAGTGCTGCGATGGCCGGCATTCTATGGCTGTCGCTTGGCGCACTGGCGGATTTCGCGTCCGCCGATACAGCGCGCGCGGTGGCCGTGTTGGCAGCGCTGGTGGTTCTTGGCCTCGCCGTGTTTGCCGGTGCTGCGATTTGTTTTGGTGCCGCGCGCCGCGCCGATATAAAGCGCCTGCTTGACCGTTCTTCGCGTTGAGGCGATAACGCGCGCGCCTTTACATCACGGGAAATATGACGATGAACCGGATCTTCTCCGGCGTGCAGCCGACCGGCAATCTTCACCTCGGCAATTATCTCGGTGCAATCCGGAATTTTGTTGGGCTGCAGCAGGACTATGAATGCATATACTGCGTCGTCGATTTGCATGCGATCACGGTGCGGCAGGACCCCAAGGAACTGGTCAACAATACACGCGAAGTGACGGCCGCGTTCCTTGCCGCGGGGATCGATCCCAAGGGCAGCATTATCTTCAATCAGAGCCAGGTGGCGGCACATGCGCAGCTCGCCTGGATTTTCAACTGTGTTGCCCGACTCGGCTGGCTGAACCGGATGACCCAGTTCAAGGAAAAGGCCGGTAAGCATCGCGAAAACGCATCTGTTGGTCTGTATGCCTATCCCAACCTGATGGCCGCCGACATCATGGCCTATAAGGCAACGCATGTGCCGGTCGGCGAAGACCAGAAACAGCACCTCGAACTGACGCGCGATATCGCGCAGAAATTCAACAGTGATTTCGGCGTTGAATTCTTTCCGCTGGTCGAACCGCTGATCTTTGGCGAAGCGACCCGCGTGATGAGCCTGCGCGATGGTTCCAAGAAAATGTCCAAATCCGACCCGTCGGATCAGTCGCGGATTACGTTCACCGATACGGCGGATGAAATCTCCAAGAAAATCCGCCGCGCGAAAACCGACCCGGAACCCCTGCCCTCGGATATTGACGGGCTCGAGGGCCGGCCCGAAGCTTCCAATCTGGTCGGCATCTATGCCGCCCTTGCCGGCGTGACGTCGAACGATGTTATTCAGGAATTCGGCGGCCGCGGGTTTGGCGATTTCAAACCGGCGCTTGCCGATCTGGCGATCGACAAGCTGGCACCGATTTCGGATGAAATGCGCAAACTGATGGCTGATCCGGCCCACATCGATTCGATCCTTGCCGACGGCGCTGTTCGCGCCCGGGCGATGACCGATCCGATCCTGCGCGAGATCAATGAAATCGTCGGCCTGATTTCGGCCTGATCGCCCTATCATTGGTTCCGACGGGGCCCGCTATACAGTTTCGTCGGGCAGTATCCTGACCGGAATGGTCTGACAACGCTTGCGCCGAAGGGTCGAACGGCGCAAAAAGGCCCTGCCGTCAGACAGTTATCAAGATTCATACCATGCAGATCTACCTGCCCATTGCCGAAATGTCGCTCAACGCGCTGATGCTGCTTGGGCTCGGTGGTATGGTGGGCTTCCTGTCCGGCATGTTCGGCGTTGGTGGCGGATTTCTGATGACGCCGCTTTTGATCTTTATCGGCGTGCCGCCGGCCGTGGCCGTGGGTACGGAGGCAAATCAGGTGGTTGCGGCATCCGTGTCGGGTGCTTTGGCACACTGGCGCCGCGGCAATGTCGACATCCGCATGGGTGTCGTGCTGATGATCGGCGGCTTTATCGGCTCAACCCTCGGCGTCTATTTATTCACATTCCTGCGAGGTATCGGGCAGATCGATTTCGTGATCGCGGTGTCCTATGTGCTGTTTCTTGGCATTGTGGGGGTACTGATGGTCGTCGAAAGCGTCAGGGCCTGGTTCCGCAGCCGAAACCCGGCAGCGCCCAAACGCAAGCTCCATTATCACACTTGGCTGCACGGCCTGCCGTTCAAGATGCGGTTCCGCCGGTCGAAGCTCTATATCAGCGCGCTGCTGCCGCTCGGCATCGGCGTTTTCGTTGGCATTCTGGCGGCGATCATGGGCGTTGGTGGCGGTTTTGTGATGGTCCCGGCCATGATCTATCTGCTCGGCATGCCGACGTCGATCGTTGTCGGAACATCGCTGTTCCAGATCGTCTTTGTGACCGCGAACGTCACCTTTCTGCAATCGGTGAACAACCAGACCGTCGATATCGTGCTGGCGATGCTGCTGGTTGTCGGCAGTGTGATCGGTGCACAGATTGGTGTCCGGGTCGGCAGCCGGCTTAAGGGCGAAGAAGTTCGTGTGGCCTTGGGCCTGATCGTTCTTGCGGTCTGTGCCCGCGTCGCCTGGACCCTCGTGGTCACGCCGGACGATGTGTTCTCGCTCGGCATCGGGGGTGGGCACTGATGTCTGGTCTTGCCCGTCTTCTGTCTGTCCTGGTTGTGCTATGCGCCGGCGCGCCGCTTCAGGCGCAGAGTATTGTGGCCGATCTGTCGACCCGCGAGGTTGCAATTTCAACCGGGTTTACCGGTGCCGACCTTCTGTTGTTCGGCGCGACCGAGGGGTCGGGCGATATGATCGTCACCGTCGTCGGCCCGGAACGGGACGAAATCGTACGCCGCAAGGAACGGATCGCGGGTATCTGGGTCAACGGTGCCTCCGTCACGTTTAAACAGGCACCGGCCTATTACCGGATCGTCGCCTCCAAACCCCTCACTGAGATTGCCTCGGAAGAGGTTTTGTCGCGGCTTCAGATCGGTTCCGACAGGATTGAGCTGTTTACCCATTCCAAGCGGCCGGCTGCGTCTATCCTGACCTTTCGCGAAGCATTTATCCGCAACAAGAAAAGACTGCAGCTCTACAGCGAGGATATTTCCGATATCAAAGTTGTTCGCGGTCGTCTCTTCCGCTCAAATATACCGTTCCCGGTCAATGTGCCGATCGGGGAATATCTCGTTACCGTTCACCTGTTCAAAAAGGGCGAGCACGTCAGCAGCGAAGAGACGCCGCTGACGGTCCATAAAGTGGGCCTTGAAGCCAAGATTTTCGATTTCGCCCACAACCAGGCGCCGTGGTATGGCGCGATTGCTATCCTGATTGCCCTTGTGGCAGGCTGGTTGGCGGGTGTCATTTTCCGGAGGGCCTGATCATGGCAGACGAAACCACAACGATACCGGTCGATCCTGCGGGCGACGCCCGGGCGCCGCCCGATCCGGCGCAGCGCAGCGACCGTGTGTTCCTGTGCGTCGTCGACAATACCGAAGAATGCCGGAACGGCATTTACTTCGCTGCCTGCCGCGCACGGCGGACAGGCGGCCGGCTTGCGCTTTTGTACATTATGGAGCCGGCGGAATTTCAGCACTGGATGTCGGTCGAAGAAAAAATGCGAGAAGAGGCCCGCGCAGAAGCGGAGGGCTTCCTTCAGAAATATTCGTCCGAGGTTCAAGAGTGGACGGGCGAATTGCCGTCGCTGTATGTGCGCGAGGGCAAGCCCGCAGAGACAATCCTGGCGTTGATCGAGGAAGAGCCGCGCATCTCGATTCTTGTGCTCGGTGCCGGCACCGACAAAAAGGGACCCGGTCCGTTGGTGTCGTCGATCGGCGGCAAGATGTCGGGCAAGTTCCCGATCCCGATCACCATCGTTCCCGGGACGCTGACGCCCGATCAGCTCGATATGCTAACCTGATCGTCGTTAGCCGGATCAACAATGCTTCGTAATATCTGGTATTTCGGTCTCGCCGCGCGCGATCTTCGCGCCGGTAATCTGGTGCATCGCCAGATTTGCGGCGCCCCGGTCGTGTTCGGCCGCACGTCGGACGGACAAGCTTTCGCATTGCGTGATAACTGCCCGCATCGCGGCGCGCCGTTGTCAGAGGGGTGTATGCGCGGCGACGTTGTCGAATGCTGTTACCACGGCTGGACTTTCGACCGCGATGGGAAGTGCATGTCGGTCCCTGCTCTTGTTGCGGACGACCCCGTCGATCTCGGGAAGATTACGGTTCAGGTATTTCCGGTGCGCGAACGCCAGGGATTGATCTGGGTCTGGTTCGGTGATGGTGATGGTGCGG
>Ga0315320_10004789_pt1 | contig 11074 bp, 9 predicted proteins | sample M140m21515metaG_FD_203458 | JGI IMG/M metagenome (GOLD analysis project Ga0315320, IMG submission 203458) | Ammonia-oxidizing marine archaeal communities from Monterey Bay, California, United States - M1 40m 21515 | ecosystem: Environmental > Aquatic > Marine > Coastal | place: USA: California...
ACTATTCTAGAACCATATTGTTAATAATTCTACTTGCATAAATCGTCATTATGGTTAAACTTGCTACGGAAAAATGTTATGATCGTTTTATTTCAGAATCCTGAAACCATATTTCGAGAGCGGTGTAGTTTTCAAAGAAATGTGATTAGCGACTTATTAGTTAGGAGCCGGGAGATGACATTGGACATATTTACTATCTCATTATTAATATCGATTTTATTGTGTTCATTGGTTGCAGGTTTATTGTTTGGATTTGCCGTGGTTGTGATGCCCGGTATTGCTAAACTTTCAGATAGAGAATTTCTTATGTCATTCAAAAACATGGATGGAATTATTCAGAATAATCAGCCAGTCTTTATGTTTATTTGGTTGGGTTCCGTAGTGGCAATAATGGCTACAACAATCCTTGGTTTTCAAAATCTGGTTACTAGCCAAAACAATCTCCTTTGGCTGGCATCAGCATTTTATCTTATAGGGGTTCAATTAACAACTGCTCGTATCAATATCCCCCTTAATAATGAGTTACAAAATATGAATTTATTTACGTTAGAGGAATCTGAATTAGCAATGTTTCGTTTGAAGTTCGATACACAATGGAATCGTTGGAATAGATTCAGGAGTTTTAATGCAATTATTTCAGTGTCGATAATGCTTTATCTCTTATCCCAATTGTAATCTAGAGTCTATTATGACTCACTTATTCAAATTAATTAATTCCCTATCAATTTGTAATCCGGCGAAAGTGGTGTGGCACCAGTTTCCATAGAAATAATTTGACCATCTTTGAATCTCATAAATGACATAACTGCCTCAGAATCAGAATCATTTGCAAAGTGAACTATTGAATGAGCAACTCCAACTTCCTCATTTTCATATAGGATTCGATTATTTTCTGACGTGGGTTTATTTTCATTTTTTACGAACCCTAGAATATCTGACTTACTCATAGTCACGCCACCAACATGTGGGTTGAATACACAATCATCATGAATGATTGCTTCAAGTTTCTCGGCATCTCCCATTTCCCAGGCTTCGTTATATGCTTGTATTATTGACATAGTTGTTCGAGTTAACTTGTGGATATAAAATTCGCTCTATAGTAAATACTCTTTGAAAGTATAAATTAAGTCATAGTATGATGCTTGGAGATGAACATTGGTTACTTTTTTCCCCATTCTAGGTATAGGTTACCGTCAGGGTGAACTCTCAAAAATGGTATCCAATTCGTAGGTTCGTAACTCTTATTTGAATCCATCATAATTTTATTCAAATTGTCTATTAATTCTTGTTCAAGTACGACCTTGAAAGAAGATTCTTTCGCATCAAATACGGGATGGCTAATGATTCCTGAAGGGATTTTGATATCAGCAATTACTTCTTTTTCGATTATCTTAACATTCGATATTTCATCGGCAGAATCAGCGGGTTGAATAGTTTCATTAGATTCATTATTTTGAATTTCATCGCCGGGATCAGCGGGTTGAATAGTTTCATTGGATTCATTATTCTGGATTTCATTTGGTAAACCTATCATAGACAATATTGGCTCGGCACCTTCGATTGTACTTCCAATCCCCAGACCTCCTTTTGAGGAATACAAAACGGCTTGTCCAATCAAAGTTAAAGCTGCTAAGAATAAAAACAGTACTAATATCAAATCTCCAAATTGAATTCCGAGAGAAACCAATCCTAATGGTAAACCAATTAAACCGAATAATCTTCTCCATCCTTGATCTCGCTTGAAGCCTAATATCATATGGTGTATAGAAAGCACTACGAGAGTCATTTCAATTAGATATTCTGAATTAATTTCATTTTCAAATGGTATAATAAAAAATAATACTAATATTGAACCTAATAATCCGAACTCATACTCGTGATTGTAATCCGATATTTTTTCTTCGTCCCAATTATTGAAAAAATTATACTTTTTCCATGAACAAAGAATCAAAAACAACCCGATTGTAATCGGCCACAAGGAAATATATCCGAAACTTATAAATTCAAATAATGTCGAAAATGTATATAATTGTAGTAGAATTGAAGCATAGAATGCCCTATACAACGAATACTTATATGTATCATACATGATTAGTATACTGGTGATAAATGGTACTAAATCTGAAAAATCTCCAGATATTAGTAGGAATGAATAACCCACTACTCTAGACCAAATTTCTAGATGGAAATTTTTATTCAAAAATGACTCGCTAATATTTGCGTATAACAAATTATTCTTCAACAAATAAAATTGAGCGATACTAATTAATCCAGCTATGAATGAAACTACACCTGTGAAATAATTATCACTTATATCTATTAGTTGAGCCAAGTTTATTATCGCCCAATAGGTGGCAAAAGGATTTATCCAGAACCAATAAATCAGCCCATATCTCCAAGATCCATATGTTAGTATTGTAACTATAAATACTGGTGCCAATTTTTCATCAGGAAGCAAGAAGGAAAGCCCCAGTAGTATTGCAATAATAGGACCGAAAAGTTGTTCTGGACCGTACCTAGAACCTTCGGGCCGTTTATTTTCTCCAGGTATATTGTAAAATACCATTAATGGTATTGATAGTAATAGCAACGAAACCCATCTGGGAGTTTCAAAAATTAGTAATTCTGAGAAATCACCCAAATATGGTAAACTCTCTAACATGGACCATAAGATAGAATTGTCCGAGTTATTATTTCCAAATATTGTAGCATAAATAATTGCCATTACTGGGAGAGTTAGTAATATTGGAGTTGAAACATGTTTTGTTGCCCGAAATACTGCCAATGAGAATACGGGTAAGGCGAGGAATCCTCCTGAAATGTCGGTTAATCCAATAAATAATAGAATTAATAATGTAACAGTACCTATCGTTCTAGCTTCTTCAGAAATATCGTGTAATTTCTTAAGTCTAAAATTTACAACTAAGGGTGCAGATAGTATCAATAAATCATGTAAAATTAGATATGTGATACTGGCATCTACCTCTAGTAAAATGTCAGATGAAATTACCGCTACTGGTAGTAAATATATAATTCCGAACAATCTTTCTATGGGGGTTGTTCGCCTTACACCACCCGACTCATTGATTAGTAGAATTACTGAAAGTATTACAACTAGTAATATTAATGAAATTGTTTTTTGAATATTTTCATTGTAATCATTAACATTTTCAATAATAAAAATTGGAAGTAATAGCATAGCAAAAAAGAACTCAGGTGTCATAACTAAATTTTCTTTACTTTCTCTGTATAAATAGGACAACGAGTAGAATGCTATTAATACAAGTATTGGTAAAACATTGATATCATAAATCACAATAGTTTCTGGGATTTGTATTGTTAACAGAAATGTCGGTAAAAGTAAAAATATTGTGTATAAATTCCTATCGACTAAGGTTTTTCCACCTCTATCGTTAACTGTGAAATCGTAAAACTGTAATGCACTAATGACCATTAATGTAATCGGGAATATTATATTTGATTCTGCGATTAGAAGTAAATTCAATGATGCAGATAATATTAATGCAGAATACCAATATTTTTGAAATCTGCCTCTACTATGACCCCAGTAAGAAAGCCCTAGCAATATTGGAAAAAGTAGGAATATTGAACCAGTAGTATAGTCTAATGTAAATTCTCCGATACTAATAAGGTCTGATTCAGTCATAACTCCTATAATACTTGAAACCCACCAAGCAAATATCATTGTTGCAAATGTTGATTTAACAACCCAATCTCTAGCCTGTTCTCTTGTCTCGAGGTATATGAAGGCGATTATTGCGACTAACCAACCAATTAATGCAGCCTCAGATGATAGAAGTGTTAGTGAGAATGCCAATGCTATAGGCATAGCAGGAGTTCTGAGCATGTATGTAGGAGCAAACCAACCAATCAACAAAGATACCCATAACCAAAACGTCAATCCAAACGGAGATGGACTTTCAAAGAGTTCTGCAAATATATAGTTCGTCTCGTTACCAGCAGATATCATCTGTGCAAGTAAAATTGCACATACAACTACACCCGACCCTCTTTCGATCATTTGTCGAGAAAGACTTCGGTCAGTAGCTGTTATTCCTATAATTATTACAAATGGTACCAATAAACCTAGATGTTCAGGATTACTCATACCCAATAACAACGGTAGCAAAACAGCCAATCCCGATGAAAGAAGATACAAAATCGATCTTTTTAACCGGAGTGATGCTACAATAGAACTTCCCATCAATAATATGAAGGATATTGTAAGAAAAATATCTAATTCATTTCTAGAGTAATCTAACCAAATAGTAATTGCACTGAATGCTAAACTTATAGGAGCTAATATTACAATAGTTCTAGGAAGTGTGCCTAATGAATGTCTATTAATCAATTTAATACTAACTTCCATAACTATGATCAATGATATGGTTTGGAGTAAGGAAAGCCAAACTGGAATCCAAATTTCTCCATCTTGAATTTCAACAACATCAATTACTTTACCCAAATAATATACTAAAAACCTTGATAACCAAATTACCGATAAAGATCCCATTAATACTGCAGTAGCAGAAGAGTATTCTTCTATTGCATTTTCTTCTCTGGAAGGGCCATTAGATCTCCTCATCCATTCATGAAATATAGCACATGATAATGCAATAATCCCCGTCATTACACCTAGTGTCAAGTAGGCGTAATCACTGGAAACATTCACAATTGTCACATAATATATCGCATATGCCAGAAGAAAACCACCTGCTGCAAGAGATGCATAAAAACCGTAAAGAGAAGTATCATTATTTCTGTTCAAAGTAGTTCTTTCACGGTATTCATTCATACGCTACGATTAGATACTAATGATTTAGAGTTACCTACGGATTAATAAAAAAATATTACTAATAATCACTACAATAAAATTTGTAACTGCCTTCCAAGTAGAAACAAAATCATTCGTTATACTTCCAGAGGAATCGGATGGTAATTTAATAGAAAATTATTATTCTAGATAAGATAATAAATCATCAATAATCTCATTTTTCTTTTCAGAAATTAATGAAATGTGACCGTGTCCATATTGTAATTTAGACCTAGCCTTAGGGATATTTTTGATTAACCATTCTGCATGTTTGAATGGCACCATTAAGTCGAGATCTCCTTGCCAAATAGTTACTGGAATTTTGATATTTTCAGTTCTGAATCCCCAGTCCTTACAGAATAATAAACTATCATCTATATATCCGTCAATACCATTATTTAGCGCTCTTCTGATACTACTTGCCCAGATTTTAGCCTGTCCTTGCTCATTCAATGCTTTTACATCAATTTCAGGTACTAACCCACCCAAAGCTCCGGCTAATTCCTCGTCAGTAATTGTTATCCAAGGTGTCGCATTAACTTCAGCCCATTTCCTTAGAGCGGTTTCTCCTTGTAAAGTGACTTTTTTATGTTCAATATTTTCTGGTCCCATATCTGAAATCGAATCAAGATCAGGTTCTCCATGAGGCCCAACACCTGCTAATATCGAGGCGGCTATACAACGTGATGGTAATAGAGCGGCACAAGCTAGTGCGTGAGGACCTCCTCCTGACCAACCAATAGCGAGAAATTTTTCTACCCCTATTTCATCCAATACATCAATTACATCTTCTACGACGTCAGAAACTGATCTTCCTGGATTTCTATCAGAGAAAGCATATCCTGGCCTCGATATGGATACAAGTCTTAAATTATTGATTAATGCATCTCCCCCCCAATCATTCCAAAGTGTAGAATCACTGGGCGTACCATGATGGCAGACTAGTGCTACTTTAGACTCCATATCTCCTGAAATTAGAACGTCAAGTTTGCGCCCATCTCTTGTTTCGATTAGTGTTTGCATAGTTTCTGTTCGAAGTAATTGTTATGATTCTTTACTATCTAAGTCTTCAAATTTCGAATGCTATATTTTACTCTCACCATTTGATATCGACATCTTCAATTATTTCAATTAAATAATTACTAGTATTGCCGTCAAATTCAATTTTAGAAATTATTGCACTAGCAATTCTTTCTTCAAAAGGATCTTTGAATAAAATACCGCCTTTTCTGAACATAATGAGTATTTGTCGATACTCTGATACTGGCATTTGCCCTTCAATACTGTAAACTACACTTTCAGCTCCCTCATCTAGAATATCGTCCCCTTCATTTCCCCTTACTATAGTACGTTGAATTCTTCTTGTTACTGACATACTAACGGAGCAATCATTTATTTCCATCCATATTTCATCATCTTTTGCTTTCATCGAGCATTCATTAACAGGCATGTATCATTTCTAAAGATAATTTATTGATAAAATTTTCACCTGCAAATAATTTCTTATTCGATTTTTAGATAATGAAATAATTAGATATTATTTATATTCCAAGGTCAATTTTACCATAATATCATTAATAGCAAGTCATTGGTATTAATGTAGAGTCTAATTAGGTGGTTAAATTGGTGAACAGAAGTGAAACCCCAATAACTAAACTTAAGGCAGCTGTATACCAAAAAACTCCTGCCCCATGGTTACCAAGTAAACCTAAATTTTTGACTTTGTTGATATTTCTACAAATATTTGCGATAGCAATTTCTTCAGAATGGAGAGATACTAGAGTTGCTTGGTTTGTATTCGGGATATTTATCCCAATAGCGGCCTGGTTGGCTATGAGGTGGAGGATATACTCATCAGTTTTTATCACACCACCTAGGAGTGGAAAAACAATCAGTGACGATAGATGGAATGAATTTTATTTCACCGGATGGGGTGAAGAGAAAATGAAAGCCCATTACTTAAGATCCAGTACTGGAGTAAAAGACACTGTACTTTACTTACATGGATATAACTCTAGTCTCGGTAATGGTGAAACAAGATGTCAACATATTAATTCTTTAGGATTCAATGTCATTGGACTAGATCAAAGAGGATTTGGAGAACAAAAAGGAAAATATGAGTGGACAATATTGAAAGTAGTTGCCGATATTGAAATGTTACTAGAAAAAATTCCTAACGAACTCGGATTTACACCAGAAAAATTTTGGATTTATGGTCACTCCTTGGGAGGTTTTCTAACAATTAGGCTTTCCTCTTATCCTTCGGGGTGGTGGAAAAAGTCATTCAAGGGCATTATACTTGAGTCTCCTGCAACATCCTTTCCGTTAATTATTGAGAAGAAATTACCTGGCAGAGCTGTAATGGCTAGCCCTTGGGTCCGACATATTCTAAGGAGGGAATATCAGAGGATTCATCCTGACCTTAATGTTGGTTATGCAAATGCTCAGATACCTTTTTGGGGCACTCCTGAAGTTCCAATTCTAGTATTGCAGGCTGCAAATGATGAGACTCTTGGTGATGATCATTTTATACTATTAAAGGAACATTTTAACGAAATTTCCGATATCCATGTTCTCGATGATATGCCACACACATCTAAAGTTGATGTTAAAGAAAGAAGAGATATTTTAGAAAAATGGATTTTAGATGCAAATGATACATGAAATTATTTGTGATTTGATATATTCTATAATTCATAGTTTATCGAATCTATATCAACAAATCGACCCAATCTCCTTATGTTTAGACTACTAATCGCATGTGTATGCATACGAAAGCAATCGCCCTAACATTATTGATTATCGCCTCTAGTCTTGCTGGTTGTACGACATCTGACGACATAGAAACTATCGATCAAGATAATAGAATTACTGAACTTGAAAATAAACAACTCGAATTAGCATTATCATTAGCCGAACAAGAACAAACTAATTCAGATTTGTTGGCATCCATATCTTTGATTGAATTTGCGAATATGCAGGCAATAGAAGCACTCGAAGAAGATTATCTTGATAGTTTAAATGAATTAGAAACTAGTTATCTGGCTGCTATGGAGGCAGCAGCTATCATAAATAGCCAATCTCTAGACGATATTAATTCTACTAATGCTGAATCATATGATAATTTGTTATTATCGATGAATAACTTACAATCGAATCTCCAAGGGAGTCAGGATTCCATTAATGCAATTATACTGACTATTGATGACATGGACAGTAATGATTCAGGAGATTCTTTAGCCCAAATCTTACTACTGCAACAAGCGTTAGAAGATTTACAGTTAGATTTAGAGTCTTCCATAGCGAATCTTGATTCAAGATTTAATGATACACGAGCAATAAATGATTTTTCTTACTTAGATTTCCAAGATGCACAACTGTTTAATTTCAATAATGGTTTGGGAATAATGATGGACCCTCCAATCTTTGATTTTGCAAACTTGCTCAATGCGAGTTTGAGTTACTCAAACTTTTCCGACGCTAGTTTCAGAAACGCAAATATTGCCGGTGGAGACGGCCTGTTTTCAACATTTCATAACACTGATTTTTCCGGTGCTTCAATGAACGGTGGATTATGGAGACAGAGTGATTTCAGTAATGCTAAATTCGTCGGTAGTCTGCTAGCATATACAGAATTCAGATGGAGTGATTTGTCCGGTGCCAACTTATCGGGTGCATCTGCATATGGTGGTAGTAATTGGATGGGCGTCAATCTTTCAGGTGCCGACCTAACAAATACAATGATGTATGATGTTGATTTAAGAAATGCCGATCTAACAGGTGCTGATCTTACTGGTGCAAGACTAGCCTATCTTAACCCATCATATGGACCTGCTGATATTACTGGTGTTACTTGGGACTGGGCTATATGTCCAGACGGTACAGCTGCATACTATCACGGACAGACTTGTGAGAATAATCTTTGAACCAAGGCATGTGTTGAATAACATGAGTCGCTTATCAATAGTTCTGATATTCCTAGCGGTACTGTTGAGTGTAACGATTATTGAAGTGTCTGCAGAAGATGTTGATAGCGACTTAGATGGGTGGTCGGATTATCATGAAGATTCATGTGGTACAGATTCTCTAGATTCGCAATCCGTACCTGAAGATTCTGATTCCTCTGGAATTTGCGACTCTCTTGATCCTGATGATGACAACGATGGTTGGTGGGATAATATTGAAATTTTGTGTAATTCCAATCCGCTTGATAGTAATTCAATTCCAAGAGATTTAGATAAAGATGGTATTTGTGACGCATTGGATAAAGATACGGATGAAGATGGATGGAGTGATTTTGAAGAATATTTATGTGAATCATCTCCAATTGATAATAGTAGTGTCCCAAATGATTTAGATGGAGATGGTAGATGTGAATTACTCCCTATTTCTCTCCCAATTATTCATGAACCAATCGATAGTAATGTATTCCTTCAACAAAATTCTATTCAGGTTGCTGTAGGAGCCTCGGCTGCAATATTTGTAATGAGTACAATTTATACTAATGAACCAATTAGATGGGTAATGTCAAGGAAAGTTTGGTTAAGTTTGATGCTCATGGTTGGTATGGTTCGGAAAACAAAAAATGGAGATTTTCAGAGGGGCCGACTTTATGGGTTTATTGAGAGTAACCCCGGGATTCACCTATCGGCTCTAACTAGACTATCGGATCTAGGCAACAACCATGCTACCTATCATTTGGATAAATTAGAGAAAGAAGGACGAATTTGGTCACGGAAAGAAGGAAGATTTTTGATATTTTTTGCAGATTCTGTGCCTAAAAGTTCGGGGTTCTCCAGCCCTCAGATAGACATTAATTTCAGTAAAAATTCTGTTAAACGTTCTATCTTAATGCAATTAAATCAATCCGACTTGTTAGATCTTGCTGGGCCCAGCGGGACTGATTTGTCTAATATGATAGGGGTCTCTGCTCAAGTTCTTTCTTACCACATACGTTCACTAATTGATTGGAATATGGTCGAAAGAAAGCGAGTCGGGTTGAAAGTATCTCTATACATCACCGAATTGGGAATTCAAGCTTTAACTAAAGATATAGATGAAATGTGATATTCAAATAGGCTTAGTTTCCACAGCCACAGCCTGGTTCTTCGCAGGATGGTTCAACCTTTTTTTCGGTACTTTGTTTGTTTTTAGAAAACATTTTTCTAGCTTTGCTCAAACCCTTGATGCCCCTGTTAGCCATGTCTCTTCGTAAACAATTACACTAAAGAACGTTACTCAATTTCAGATTAATGTACGGCATACTACTCGCTAACTTCTAATTCAGGAGTTTTCGATCTGGCATCTTCGTCCCTCTTTTCTTTATACACAGCAGAAAAATATGCTATCATCGGCAATATAAGGAGGAGTGTAAAACACCCTACTAACGTTGCAAAACTATAGATCGATTCTTGAATAGGGTCCAATTTAAATTCTGTAACTGATAATAAATTATGTGTAGTGATGGAATTGTTAACTTCAATCCCCTCTGAACTAATTATCTCACCCTCAGAATTTATTAACGAAATTTTCCAAGTTATCGTATTTGTATTATCATCTAGTATTTCTTCAACACTTTCGTTCGCAGCATCTAGGTCATCTGCTTGCAGTGAACCAAGACCACCTATAGGAAGTTCCGTAGATACTAAACCTACCATAATATTTTGATCATCTAGTAAAATTTCGTGGAATGACCCCTTGATACAAGTTTCTATTAAATCAACATAGTCAGGAGCGAATTCCTTACAATTGAAGTCTTTTTCATTTTGTCCTAGCGATGGGGTGTGATACCATTCTACACCTGATGCATCAATTACTAGAGTAGTTCCTTGAGGAGCTCCCTCAACTGTAGTATTAATCCAAGTAATGGGTTCATTGGAGATAAAATACCATTCTGAGGAGTTTTCTTCCAATTGAATTAATTCAGTATTTTGTTCCGAATTAGTAGTTTCGTACATGTAATATTCTGAATCTACTGTGTTTGAATGAACCGCATATCCAAGTATAATAATTAGTACTAAACCTAGTCCAATTAAAGTACGCAACATATTTGGGTTACGCGACATTGACTTCTCCATAATCTGATGCGATGGGAGGTGGGTTTTGAATACTTGTTGTTCAATCTTACTCTATTCATCTACTGTGACTGTGTGCTCTCTTGTCATCACGGTTAAATACAGACTCTAGGACGGGCGGTCCGCACAAAGGTGATAGTATGACGACATATTACGATGTACCGGC
>Ga0315320_10004793_pt1 | contig 11070 bp, 10 predicted proteins | sample M140m21515metaG_FD_203458 | JGI IMG/M metagenome (GOLD analysis project Ga0315320, IMG submission 203458) | Ammonia-oxidizing marine archaeal communities from Monterey Bay, California, United States - M1 40m 21515 | ecosystem: Environmental > Aquatic > Marine > Coastal | place: USA: California...
CATGGTTTGCTGTGTTTCTGCGGTTAAATAATGAAAGACAACGGCATCCAATATTTTAATCGTTACACCGGTAAGGTGGAAACCGAGGTTGTGTATGGCGAGCGGTGGCTGCGGTTTATTCTATTCAATCCCTTCGGCAAGATTGCCCTGCACACGGTGGCCAAGCGGGCGTGGTTCTCGCGCTGGTACGGATGGCGCATGAGCCGGCCTAGTAGCGCGGCGCGTGTGCGGCCGTTTATTGAGCAGTACGGGATTACCAAGGAGGAACATGTGAAGGCGGCAGATGCGTTTACGTCGTTCAACGATTTCTTTTACCGCAAGCTCAAGCCCGCGGCGCGGCCGGTGGATGCGGCGGAATATTCGGTGGTGTTTCCCGCCGATGGCCGGCATCTCGGATTTGCCAAGGCTTCGGAAGTGGAGGGGGTGTATGTCAAAGGGCAGCGCTTTGATCTTGGGCGATTATTGGGGGATGACAAATTGGCGGCGCAATTTACCGATGGCGCGGCGGTATTTTCGCGGTTGTGTCCGGTGGATTATCATCGGTTCCACTTTCCCGTGGCCGGAGAGCCTGGTAATGCGCGTTTGATCAATGGGCCGTTGTATTCGGTGAACCCGCTTGCCTTGCGCGATCGGTTGGCGATTCTTTGGGAGAACAAACGTTACATTACGGAGATCGAGACCGAGCAGCTGGGCCGCGTGTTGATGCTGGAAATCGGGGCGACCAATGTGGGCAGTGTGCATCATACGTTTGTCCCCACGCGGACGGTGGAGAAGGGTGAGGAGAAAGGCTATTTCGCCTTTGGCGGTTCGGCTGCGCTGACACTTTTTGAGCCGGGGCGTGTGCAATTGGCGGAGGATTTGCTTGAGCAATCCGCCCAGCAGCGCGAGCTATACGCGAAGGTCGGTGACCGGATGGGCACGATCCAGTCTTGATAAACTCCAATCGCAACGGATAGTAGGGATACCGATTACTCATGCGAACGATTCTTATTCTTTTCCTTACCGGCGGCCTTCTGGGGGCCGCGGATTATCGGCCTGGGCCGGATGCGCAACGGCGGGACGGCGTGCCGCGCGGCAAGGTGATCCAGGGTGCATGGAACGACTGCAAGGCGTTTCCCGGTACGACAAGGTCTTACTGGGTGTACATCCCGGCGCAGTATGATCCGAAGCGGCCGGCAAATCTGATGGTATTTCAGGACGGCGGCGGGTTTGTGCGCGAGAACGGGCACACGCGCGTGCCGATTGTGTTTGATAATCTCATTCACCGGAAGGAGCTGCCGGTAACGATCGGGTTGTTTGTGAATCCGGGCATTATGCCAGGTGCGGAGCCGGGAAATCAGCCGCGGCGCAACCGGGCGTTTGAGTACGATACGGTGAGCGCGGATTACGCGAACTTCATCATCGACGAGCTATGGCCAATAGTGGCGAAAGAGCACAATCTGATGATCGCTGAGGATCCGTGGGCGCGCGCGATCTGTGGCAACAGCAGCGGCGGCATTGCGGCGTTCACGGCGGCGTGGCATCGGCCGGATTTCTTTGGCGGCGTGATCAGCCATATTGGCAGCTTTACCAATATCCGAGGAGGCTATGTCTATCCGGCGTTGATTCGCAAAACGGAAAAGAAAAATCTACGCGTGCTATTGCAGGAAGGACGGAGCGATCTGGATAATCTCCACGGGCACTGGCCGCTCTCGAACACGGAGGTATCGGCCGCACTGAAGTACAAGGACTACCAGCACAAGATGGTTTGGGGTGACGACGGCCATAGTGGACGGCACGGGGGCTCCATTTTCCCAAAATCTGCGAAATGGATTTTTACCGCGCCAGACATCAAGAATGAGGAAAAGGCCAAACCGAAGATTCCGGAGTATAAGCTCACGAAGGATTCCGAGCGCCAGGAAGGGGTGCCGCTCGGTCAGGTGACGACGCATATCTTGGAGAGCCAAATTTTCGAAGGCACGCGCCGAGAATACTCGGTGTACGTGCCCGCGCAGTATCGGGCGAAGAAGCCGGCCTGCGTGATGGTGTTTCAGGATGGACATGCCTACGCGAAGGAGGACGGCGATGTGCGGGCGCCGATTGTGTTTGATAACCTGATTCACAAAGGCGACATGCCGGTGACCCTTGGTATTTTCGTGAATCCCGGCCATCGCGGCGATGCGTTTCCCGAGAGCCGTTGGAAGGCGAATAATCGCAGTTACGAATACGATTCATTAGGCGACGAGTACGCGCGGTTTCTCTTGGAGGAACTGCTGCCTGCCGTGGGCGAGAAATACAACCTCTCTGACAAGGCCGTCGACCGCGCGATTTGCGGCGCGAGCAGCGGTGGGATCTGCGCGTTCACCGTAGCGTGGGAGCGGCCCGATGCGTTTAGCAAGGTGTACAGCATGATCGGCAGCTTCACGAATATCCGCGGAGGGCATGTGTATCCCAGTTGGATTCGCAAAACAGCCAAGAAGCCGGTAAAGGTGTTTCTGCAAGGCGGTCGCAATGATCTCGACAACGATCATGGTCATTGGCCGCTGGCTAATGAGCAAATGGCGACGGCGCTGAATTTCATGGGATGGGATCACAAGTTCGTGTACGGCGACGGCAAACACGATCTGAAACACGGCGGCGTTCTGTTGCCCGACGCCCTCCGATGGCTATGGTTGGACCATGGAAAGGATAAGTAACTCAATGAAACGTTTTTTACTTACCAGTTGGGTCGCGCTGGCCGGCATGCTGGTGGCGCAGGATATGCCACTCTCTCAAGTGCTAATTCCGGGGGAGGATTGGCAGCTGACCTCATTCCGGCACGAATTCACAGATGCGCCAACGGCGGACGCGACGGGAAATTTTTATTTCTCAGACCTCCGCAGTGAGCAGGGGCTGTATCAGATTATCCCACAGGGCAAGGTGGTGCTATATCTCAAGGGGATGACGGGAATTAGCGGGATGAAGTTTGGGCCGGACGGAAAGATTTATGCGTGCCGGGCAAGGACGCGGGAGTTGGTGTCGATCGATCCAGTCGCAAACAAGCTCACGGTGCTGGCGAAGGATGTGCGGCCGAATGATCTGGTGGTGACGCACAAGGGTTACTTGTATTTTACCGAGACGCCGAAAAAGCAGGTGACGTTTTACAACACCAAGACCGGCAAGATGAAGGCGGCCGATGTGGGCATCACCGCGCCCAACGGGATATGTCTTTCGCCCGATCAAGGCACCTTGGTGGTATCGGATTTTCGTGGCAAACATTGCTGGGCTTTCCGCATTGAGATGGACGGAACATTGGCGCACAAGCAGCCGTACATGACCATGCGTCGTAAGCCGAAGCCGTCGCAGAAGCGCTTAATTCTGCCAGAGTTTCAGCCTTCATGCCGTGGGGACGGCATGATCACGGACGCTTACGGGCGTTATTTCGTGGCCACGGAGTTGGGGTTACAGTATTTCGATCCGACCGGTCGCATCAGTGGCGTGATTCCGGGACCGCCAGGGATCAAGGGGATTACGAGTGTGGCGTTTGGCGGCTTCAACATGGAGTACCTGTACATTACTTGTTTCGACAAGATTTACCGGATGAAGACGCGGACGCGCGGCATTGTGTATCAGACGGGGCCGCAGACGTATCCGCCGAAGAAAAAGTAGTTAGAGGTACTTCTTCAGAATTGGCTCGAGCGCCTTTTTGGTTTTGGCGGTCCAACATTTCCGATCGGTCATAATCGCGTTTTCTAATGCGGCGTGACAGGGCCAATCGGCCGGTTCAGCGGGAATGCGTGGCAGCACATCGGCGAGCACGGTCTGGGCGGTGGCGGCGTTGCGATTGAGGTTATTGATCACCATCTCCACAGTCACGTGGGCCTCGTCGGTTTTCCAGCAATCGTAATCAGTGATCATTGCCATGGTAGCGTAGGCGATCTCCGCTTCGCGTGCACATTTGGCTTCGCCGAGATTGGTCATGCCGATCACGTCGTACTTGAGGCGGTGATTGGTGAGCGATTCGGCACGCGTGCTGAAGGCGGGGCCTTCCATATTCACGTAGGTGCCGCCGTTGTGGACGCGAATTTTTTTGCGGCGGGCGCTCTTGAGCACCAGTTGGCGAAGTTCTTCACAGATGGGATCGGCAAATGCCACGTGGCCGACAATGCCGTTTCCGAAAAAAGTGTGGTTCGCAGATTGCTTGGTTCGATCGAGAAATTGATCAATCAGAACAATGTCGCACGGCTTGTATTTCTTTTGCAGGGAGCCGACGGCGCTGACGCTGATGATCCATTGCACACCCAGTTTCTTCATCGCCCAAATATTGGCGCGATGGTTGAGTTCGCTCGGTAGGATTCGATGGCCGCGGCCATGGCGTGGCAGAAACACCACTTCACGGCCGGCCAACTGGCCGGTCAGGAGTTGGTCGGAAGTCGCCCCGAAAGGCGTTTTTACCGTCCGCCATTTTTGGTTTTCAAAGCCGTCGATATTGTACAGGCCGCTGCCACCGATGATACCGATGCGTTGAGTGAGTGGAGCCATGGGTTTTTTGTCGCTTCTGGAATGGATTTGGGTTTAAGGTGAGCCATCCCAACGCTTTGCGGGGCGTCTGCGCGTATCGTGGACGAGCCCTGTGCCGTGGGCAAGTTGATTTCATGCCGGAAGATCACGATCAAAGTCTAGATGCCTCCCGCGTGTTGGCGGTTATCCTTGGAGGTGGCCGGGGAACGCGCTTGTTTCCGCTGACCCGTGAACGGGCCAAGCCGGCGGTCCCCTTGGCTGGTAAATACAGGCTGGTCGATATTCCCATTTCTAATTGCATCAATGCCGGCATCAAACGGATGTATCTGCTCACGCAGTTCAACTCTGCATCGTTGCATCGGCATGTTTCGCAGTCGTACAAATTCGACCACTTCTCGCGCGGGTTTGTTGAGGTGTTGGCGGCGGAGCAAACATTGTCGGACTCCTCTTGGTATCAGGGAACGGCGGATGCAGTGCGGCAGCATTTAGGGCACTTCCTCAATCATCGGTTTGATTACTTTCTGATCCTCAGCGGCGATCAATTGTACAATATGGATTTCAGTAAGGTCATCGGGCAGCACATCAAGAATGATGCCGAGGTGACTGTGGCGACCATTCCGGTCGATCGCGAAGCCGCCACGGGATTCGGGATCATGCAGATTGATGCCGACCGCCAAATCCGTGAGTTTGTGGAAAAACCGCAGGACCCGGAGGTGATTGATTCTCTCCGAATTCCCGCGGAGACCCGTAATGATCTCGGACTCGGCGATGACGAGGATCAGTACCTTGCCTCGATGGGCATCTATGTGTTCAACCGTGATGTGATGCTGGATTATCTCGACAGTGATCACATTGATTTCGGCAAACACATCATACCTGAAGCGATTGATAAATGCCGATCTTTCTCCTACGTGTATCAGGGATACTGGGAGGATGTGGGGACGATTCGAACGTTTTTCGACTCAAACCTCGATGCGGCCAGTGAATTGCCGAAGTTTAATTTCTTTGACATGGAGGCCCCGATCTTTACCCGGCCACGTTTCCTGCCAGCTAGTAAAATTAATGGAGCGGCCATCGATCATGCCGTTTTGAGTGATGGCTGTATCATTAACCGTGCGCAAATTAGCGACAGCATCGTAGGCGTGCGAAGTGTGGTTGGTGATGGCACCATGATTCAGCGAGTGGTGATGATGGGCGCGGATTATTATGAATCTACCGATTCAATCGAGCGTAATAATACATTAGGGCGACCGCCTTTCGGAATCGGGAGCAACACTCGTATTCAGAATGCAATTATTGATAAGAACGCACGTATTGGAAATAATTGCATCATCAGTCCCGCAGGCAAGGACGAGAATTGTGACGGTGAGGGCTATTATGTTCGCGATGGTATTGTAATCATTCCTAAGAACGCGATCATCCCGGATAACACAGTCATCTAAGAATGGGCGACATCTATCAAATTCGCACACGCGGCGATAGTCCAGCAGGGCAATTGCCGATTACCGAAGAACAACTCCGTGAATCACCCAGTGGCGATCTCTTCGGCCTCACACAAAGTGCCGGAATGGGTTGGGATCCGTCGGCTTTGAGGGGTGATCCTTATCTGATCCTTAATACGCACGGGGGAGTTCGGGCGGATGATGGGGCACCGGTTGCCCTTGGCTATCATACTGGTCATTGGGAGATTGGGCTCCAAGTACAGGCGGCTGCTAATCAATTGAAAGAAAATGGCAAAGTGCCCTATGCAGCCCATTGCTCAGATCCCTGTGACGGTCGTACACAAGGTACTGACGGAATGTTCGACAGTTTACCGTTTAGAAATGATGCGGCTATTGTGATGCGTCGGCAAATTCGCTCTTTGCCTACGCGTAAAGGTGTGATTGGGGTGGCTACTTGCGACAAGGGTCTGCCTGCGATGATGATGGCTTTGGCAGGTTCAGGGGATTTCCCGGCTGTCTTGGTACCTGGTGGAGTAACCTTGCCTCCAAGCGAAGGAGGGGAAGATGCGGGTGCTGTGCAAACTATCGGTGCGCGCTTTTCGCACGGAATGTTGTCTCTCGATGAAGCGGCAACATTGGGTTGCAAGGCCTGTGGGTCGCCAGGTGGAGGTTGTCAGTTTTTGGGTACAGCCGCCACCTCACAGGTGGTGGGGGAGGCATTGGGATTAGCCCCATTCCATTCGGCTCTGGCACCATCAGGTTCAGAGGTGTGGTTGGAGATAGCTACACGTGCTGCCGATTTGATCCAGGATTTAAAGTCTAACGGTTTCGGCGTAAATCAAATCATCACCGATGCGGCCGTACGGAATGCCATGGTGGTGCATGCGGCCTTTGGGGGGAGTACTAATTTATTGCTTCATATTCCGGCGATTGCACACGCGGCTGGATTGAGGCGGCCAACGGTGGCGGATTGGCAGGAGGTCAACGCTGTTGTGCCTCGCCTGGTAAGTGTTCTTCCGAATGGTCCAGAGATGTATCCCACGGTGAATGTTTTTCTTGCTGGTGGTGTGCCGGAGGTGATGCTGCATTTGAGGGATTTGGGATTACTGGATACGTCTGTAACTACGGTGGAAGGTCAATCTTGGGATACGTTGCTGGATGAGTGGGAAGATTCTGAGCGTCGGCAAAGATTTCGAGCAGTGTTGCAGGAGCAGGAAGGTGTGAACCCTGATTCCGTCATCATGAGTCCTGAACGGGCGAAGGAGCGAGGTCTTACAAGTACGGTTGTATTTCCCACAGGTAATCTTGCACCAGAAGGGGCTCTCATTAAAGGCACGGCGATTGATCCGACGGTGGTGGATGATGATGGAGTCTACCGAAAGGAAGGGCCGGTCAAGGTATTTCCCAGTGAACAAGCTGCGATGGCAGCGATCAAGGCGGGTGAGATTAAGGCGGGCGATGTGATGGTGCTGGCCGGTATCGGCCCGATGGGCACTGGTATGGAGGAAACGTATCAGGTTACCTCAGCGCTCAAGTTCTTGCCTTTTGGGAAACACGTAGCGGTGATCACTGATGGTCGTTTTTCCGGCGTCTCCACCGGCGCCTGCATCGGGCACTTGGGGCCGGAAGCCTTAGCAGGCGGCCCGATTGGTAAGGTTCAGGACGGGGATGTAATTCGAATTGAGATCGATCGGAATAATAATATTGGCACAGTGAATATGGTTGGTGTTGGTGAGGAGCGATTTGATCATGAAGAAGGGGCGCGCATTTTGGAGGGGCGATCTTCACGGCCGGACTTGGCACCGCATCCGCGTTTGCCAGAAGACACCAAGCTTTGGGCAGCGCTTCAGGCGCAGAGTGGTGGTACGTGGGGTGGTTGCGTATACGATGTCCCTGCACTGACGGCAAAATTGGCGGGCTAGTTCTGCACGCCCTGATACATGCGGAATTGATCCGCCCGACGGCGGCCCTCGGCTAGCATGTTGGGGGGATAGGATTGTTCCAGTGCCTGTCGAGCAGAGATATGCTGGGTGTTGCCGGCTTCCGCGGCGAGATAAATCCATTTGTAAGATTCCATGGGATCCCGCGGCACGCCACTGCCTTCCTTGTAGGATAGGCCGAGCAAGAACTGGGCATTCGGGTTATCAGCCTGAGCGGATTTCGAATACCAATCGGCGGCCTCCATAAAATTCTGGGTGACGCCGTGGCCGTTTTGGTACATGCAGCCTAGGGCAAACTGCGCTTCGCTGCTGCCGTGGTTGGCGGCCTGGCGAAAGAGATTAGCGGCCTTTGTGTAATCCACCGTGCGACCTTCGCCGGTGTAATATTCAATTGCCAAGGCGACCTTGCCGGCCGGTGTAACAGGCATTTCCTCAGGCTTGGGATCCGGCTGTACGATCTTTGATTGGGTGCCATCAACGGAGTCGGCTTCCTCCTTGCCGCCGCAACCGGCACAGATCAGTACGCCGAAAATCAACAATCCCACACCCCAAATGGAATAGATTCGCTTGTTCATGATGTGATGCCCCTCCTTGACAGGACTAGTTCTATAGTTACCGGAATTATCGAAAAGTCAAGAAAACGCCATCGACGCGCCGGCTTTATTCGTGAACAAGCACAAACGCGGTGGCCGCCTGGGCGGTTTCGATATGGGCTTCATAATTGGCTGTGCGCGTCAACTGCGGGGCGGGTAGACGCGTTTTGACGAGCGGCAGAGTGGACAGAAACGCTTGGATCTGGGAGTTCTTCAAGGCGTAGTTGACGTTCTGCGGTAAACTGCCCGTGAGCCTGAATGTCTTCAGGTCATCGAGCCGAACGGTAATCATCCCAACCACTTGGCCGGATTCGTTCACCAACGCGCCGCCGGAATTGCCCGGCTGCACGGGCACGCTGATCTGCATCATGCGCGGGTCATCCTTCACGCCGGTCAGGCTGCTGATGCGGCCTTCGGTGAACTTCAGCTTGATGCCCTGCACGGCGGGGTTGGGGTAGCCAAGCGTAAACACACTCTGGCCCAGGCGCGCCGAAGGCAGGGCACTGAGACGGAGCGGAGTGGATTCGGTTTTAATGCGAAGCAGAGCGAGGTCGTTGCCCGGATCGGCCTTGATAAGTTCGGCGGGGAAATTCCCTTTTTGGGTCCGCACCTCAATGCGTTGTCCGTTGGCGATCAAGTGATGGCTGGTTAGCAGATGGCCTTCGCTCGAAATGAAAAATCCGGTCCCAGTACTTAGGGCGGTTTGGGTGCTATCCGCCTCCGCACCGGCGAATTTTGCGCGGAACTTTGAGGATTCCCGGAAGGCTTGTTGGGCCTGCTCGGGGGATAATTTTTCTGCAATAGCCGTGCGGTGTTGGCGCGCGGCGGGGTTGCCGAGGTTGGCGGAAAGATCCATCCATTGATAGGCCTTCACCAAGTCGCGTGGGACACCCTTACCAAAGTAATAGGCGGCCCCAAGGAGAAACTGTGATCGGGGATGTCCTTGCTGGGCCGCTTTGGCATACCATTCAGTGGCGGCGGCCGTGTTCAGTGGCACTCCCCGGCCCGAGGCATAAAGCTGGCCTAGGTTGCACTGGGCATTGGCTAGATTCATGCGGGCGGCCATTTGATACCACTTAGCGGCTTCGGTAAAATTCTGCGGCCCTCCATGGCCCTGTTCGTGCAACGCACCAATATTGTTCATGGCAGCCGCGTGCCCCTTGGCGGCGGCCTTGAGGTAAAAACGTAATGCCTGAGCAGGGTCGCGTGGGACGCCTTCGCCGGTGGCTAATAGGGTGCCGTACAGGAAATGTGCAATGGGATCCTCATGCTGGGCGGCGCGTTGAATCCAGTGGGCGGCTTTGGCGCGATCTTTATGGACGCCTCGACCGTTGCGGTAGCATTGGCCCAGCATTCCTTGGGCTTGGGAATGATTTAGGTTGGCGGCGCGTTTGAAATGATCCACGGCCTTGGCGTAGTTCGGTGGCTCGCCCAAGCCGTCGTAATAGTTCAGCCCCATGTGATAATGAAACGCGGCTTCATCCCGGTCTTTGGGCGCGCCGGCTGCCGGCGTGGCCGATTGTGCCCAGACCGTCAACGACAGCATCAGCATGATGCTTATTTTTTTAAAATTCATGTCCCCCTCCTTTGGACGAACGTCCTAGGGAAGGTTAAATCGGGTTTGGGGATCGGCAAGCGGCAGTTATGCACAAGGCGGTTGTTTGACTTGGTGCCGAGGCACCCCTAATTTGCGCCATGCTTTTGTGGCGCGCAACGATACCGAATGATTGGCTGCCCAAGGTGTTGGCCAATCTGGATGGGGTGTTGCTGGACCATTGTCATCTGGAGCGGAAGGCGGCGACCAGCGCGTTGAATCTCATCAAGTATCCGGAGCTGGCCGGGCACGCGCGGGAGCTGAACGCGATTGCGCTGGAGGAACTCAGTCATTTCGAATTGTTGATGGAGGTGTTGGATCAGCGCGGTGTTCGATTAGGTTTATCGCAAAGTAGCCCTTGGATTAGCGGGCTGATGCGGTTTATTCGCAAGGGCAGGCGGGAGCAGGTGATCGATCATTTGATCGCCGCTTCGTTGGTGGAAGGGCGCAGTTGCGAGAAATTCCAATTGTTAGCCGAGGCATTGAAGGAGAGGGAGCCGAAGCTGGCGGCGATGTATGCGGAGCTCGTGGAAAGTGAAGGCGGCCATTATTCGCATTTCTGGCTGATGGCCTGTGGGATCAACGACGCGGAGGCGCATCGGCGGCTGGATGCTTTTTTAGATTTGGATGCGGAACTGATCCGGCAATCACACGATCTACCGATTTTGCATTAGGCGTTTTTCTCGCCAATGGACCGCAGGGATTCGTGGGTGTACAGGCCGGTTCCGTGCCCATCCTGCCAATGGATTTGCACGGCGTATCCGCCGACAGGGTGGAGGTGCTTTATCTGAAAGGAAGCGTCAGTCAGTTTCGCGTCCGGACCTTTGGCTAAATTACCCATAATATCCATCTCGCCGGCACACGAAGCGCAGGGGCAGGCCCGACGCAGGGCTTCCAGGGAAATAAAGTGCTCCACGCCATCTTCCCACTTCAGGGCTAATTCAATTCCTACAGGCTGTAAATCCACCAAACGCATACGGTTTTATACCTAAAATTGGGCTCACTGTAAAAAGTTTGTTTAG
>Ga0315320_10004795_pt1 | contig 11069 bp, 11 predicted proteins | sample M140m21515metaG_FD_203458 | JGI IMG/M metagenome (GOLD analysis project Ga0315320, IMG submission 203458) | Ammonia-oxidizing marine archaeal communities from Monterey Bay, California, United States - M1 40m 21515 | ecosystem: Environmental > Aquatic > Marine > Coastal | place: USA: California...
CCGTGCTTAATGGCCTGTACCTGCCACGCTCCGGTCAGTTGATCGATCACCACATGGTGGTGCATCACGCCCAGCCGCATTGCGACAGTCATGAGTATTTCAATGGCATTCTCGATGACGACGCGCGTGCGGTGTTTCACGGTCGCATTCACGTACACAAAGGCGCGGATAAAACGGACGCGAAGCAGACCAATAAAAATCTGCTGCTATCCGACCGCGCCACGATCGATACCAAGCCGCAGCTCGAGATTTATGCCGATGACGTCAAATGCACGCACGGCGCCACGATCGGCCAGATGAACGCCGAGCAAATTTTCTACCTGCGCGCCCGTGGGCTGGATGAGGAATCCGCGCGCCGGATGATCATGCACGCCTTTGCTGGCGAGATCGTCGAGCGCATCCAATGCGCGGCTGCACGCGAGGAACTGGACCGGTTGGTGTGGGATCGCCTAGAACGGATGGAAGGAGTCGGCGCAGCATGAGTGCCACGGTGCAAAGCATTGATGAGTTGGTCGAGAATTTCGAACTGCTCGGTGATTGGGAATCGCGCTTTGGATACCTCATTGATCTCGGCAAAGAACTGCCGCCGCTCGATGCGGCGGATCAATGCGAGGAAAACCGCGTGTACGGTTGTCAGGCGCAGGTGTGGCTGAAGTTGGAGCCGGAGTCCGACGGTCGCATCACCATCGCCGCCGATAGCGACGCGTTCATCGTCAAGGGCCTCATCTCCGTGTTGTTGGCGGTGTACTCCAGCAAAACGGCCGAGGAAATTCTCGCGATTGACGGCGAAGCAGAACTGGGCCGTTTGGATCTCGCTGCGCACCTCAGTCCCACCCGAAAAAACGGCCTGTTTGCCATGGTGCAACGCGTTCGCGAATTGGCCGCCGCGCAGGAGGCCATGCCATGATGGGTAGCGAACAAGTGGCCATTGACCGCGATGTGGAGGCGTCTGTCGTCCCATCTGGCACGCGCGTAACGCTGGAGAAAGGCGAGACCGCCACGATCACCCAGTCGCTCGGCGGCACGTTTACCGTGGTGGTGAACGGCAATATGTTTCGTATCGACGGCAAGGACGCTGATGCCATCGGGCAGGAATTGCAGCTCACGCCCGCCGAACAGGCCGGTAAGGCGGACAATGCCGAGGACCTCGAGCAACAGGTGTGGGAGCAGATGAAAACCTGTTACGATCCGGAGATACCCGTGAACATTGTGGACCTCGGATTAATTTACGACTGTCACCTCGAGAAGCTGGATGCGGGCAGCCACAAGGCCAGCGTGAAGATGACGCTCACGGCGCCGGGTTGTGGCATGGGCCCGACCATTCAGGCTGATGTGGAAAATAAAATTCTGTGCGTCGAGACGATGGACGAAGTGGATGTGGAACTCGTCTGGGAACCACAATGGACGCGCGAGATGATGACTGAAGCCGCGCGGCTGGAGTTGGGCATGATGTGATGAGCGCGCCGCCCTCCATCGCCCGCGTTGACGAGATCGCTGAAGGCAAGGGTAAGGCGTTCGATGTCGGCGAAAAGCGCATCGCGATTTTTCAGGTGGACGGCCGATTCCACGCCATTGACGATGCCTGTCCGCATGCCGGCGCATCCTTGGCAGAAGGCTACCTCGAGGACGGTAACGTCGGTTGCCCGTGGCATTATGCCGAGTTCGAACTGGTCTCTGGCAAACACCGCCACGCCCCCGCCACCTGTGGCGTGACAGTATATCCTGTCACCGTCACCGACGGCCAAATCCACGTGGAGGTTGCATGAGCACCATTCCATCGTCCATCCGTGAAGACTTCCCGGCGCTTGCGCAGGAGATAAACGGGCATCCGTTGGTGTACTTCGATAACGCCGCTACTACGCAAAAGCCGCGACCGGTGTTGGAGGCGATTCAGCGTTACTACGAGTGCGACAACGCCAACGTGCATCGCGGGATCCATGAACTAAGCAATCGCGCCACGGCGGCCTACGAAGGCGCGCGCGAACGCGTGGCCCAGTTTCTAAACGCGCCCTCGGCGAAGGACATCATTTTTACGCGCGGCACGACGGAGGCCCTGAATCTTGTGGCCGCCACTTGGGGCGCGGCCAATCTCCGCGAAGGCGATGTGATTCTGCTGACCGAATTAGAACACCACAGTAACCTCGTGCCGTGGCAGTTGCTTGCTCAACGCACGGGCGCCCGGTTGCGGTTTATTCCGGTGACAGGCGATACCGGTGAACTGGATCTTAGCGATCTTGATGAGCGCTTGGCTGATGTGAAGCTTCTGTCTCTCACACATATTTCCAACGCGATGGGCACGATCAATCCGGTGGCCGAACTTTGCGCCAAGGCCCAGGCGGTTGGCGCGGTGACGCTGGTGGATGCCGCACAGAGTGCGGGGCATATGCCGTTGGATTTGCAGACCCTTGGTTGCGATTTCTTGGCGTTCTCCGGTCATAAAGTTTGTGGACCCACGGGAATCGGGGTGTTATTTGGCCGCGCGGAGTTGCAGTCGGCCATGCCGCCGTATCAGGGAGGTGGCGAAATGATTTCCAAGGTGGAATTTCAAACGTCCGAATACCACGTGCCGCCACATAAATTCGAAGCCGGCACCCCGAACATCGCCGGCGCGGTGGGGCTGCATGCGGCGTTGGATTATCTGGATGCCCTCGGCCTCGAGGCTATCCACTCACACGGCACCGACCTCGCGGCGTATGCCAAGGAACGTTTGGCAGAGTTTGATGGCATTCGCATTTTTGGGCCAACCGAGGACCGCGGTGGGTTGGTGAGTTTTGTGTTTGAGAACGTGCACGCGCTCGATTTGGCCACCATGGCCGATCAACAGGGCGTGGCCATTCGCATCGGGCACCACTGCACGCAGCCGCTGCACGACAAGCTCGGCGTGCCTGCCACGGCGCGAGCTAGTTTTTATTTTTACAACACGCGCACGGAAGTGGATCGGTTCATTGAAGTGCTGCAAAAAGTCATTCAACTGCTAAAGTAACCGCATGAGCGCGATCATAGAAATCAACGGCGACTCGACGATGGAACAGGTGCTGATGGAATACCCCGGCGCGCGTCGGGCGTTGTTTAGGAAGTATCACATTGGCGGGTGCTCAAGCTGCGGGTTCCAGATGGACGAAACGCTGGGCGGTGTGTGTGAACGCAATAATGCGCTGAAGGTCACCGAGGTGCTGGCGGAAATTCAGGCAAGCCACGCGGCGGATGAGAAGATTTATATTGAGCCGAAGGCACTAAAAGCCGAGCTGGAGTCGGCGCCGGGATTGAAGCTGCTGGATGTGCGCACGCAGGAGGAGTTTGATGCGGCGCGCATTGAAGGGGCTATTCACATGACGCGCGAACTGATGCAGGAGGTCATGGGTAAGTGGAATCCGAATGAGATGTTTGTGATCGTCGATCATCAAGGCCAGCAAGGGCTGGATGCGGCGGCTTATTTTTTGGGGCACGGCCAGAATCAAGTGCGTTGCCTGCGGGGCGGGATTGATGCATGGAGTCTGGAGGTAGATGATTCGGTGCCGCGCTACGAATTTTCATAATTGTCATGGACGAATCGCTGGAGAAAAAAATCAGGGAGGCCATTGCGGATCCCAAGAACATGGGCGAGCTGGCTGATGCCGATCGCGTGGGCACGGTGGGGAATTCCGACTGCGGCGAGATGCTGCGCTTGTGGGTGAAGTTTAAGGAGGATCACGGGCGCAAGGTGATTGACCAGGCAAGCTTCCAATCCTTTGGCTGCGAGACGGCGATTGCTGTGGCCAGCATGGCTACAGAATTGATCCGCGGCAAAACCGCCGATGAAGCGTTGGCCCTGCGGCATGATGAATTGACCGGGGATCTCGGCGCGTTGCCCCCCATGAAAATTCACTGCGCCCAACTGGTAGAAGGGGCGCTCAAGGCCGCGCTCGACGCCGATGAGGCTACCGACAAAAAAACAGCTCCGGCCGAAACCGGAGCTGCTGAAAATATTCCCTCGCTGATGGACAGCCTGCAGGCGGATCAAAAGCCAGCCCAAGGCAAGCTGCGCCTGCTCGGAGACGAGTAGGGTTTACCAATCGCGGTCTTTGCCGCCGCGTTTGCCGTCCCAGCCGCCGCGACCACCGCCGCCGCCGCCGCGACCACCGCCGCCGCCTCCACGACCGCCACCGCCGCCGCCGCCGCCGCGATAACCACCGCCACCGCCGCCGCCGCCGCCGCGGAAACCACCGCCGCCGCCGCCGCCACCGCCACGATCTTCGCGCGGGCGTGCTTCGTTCACAGAAAGATTACGGCCCATGTACTCAAAGTCGTGAAACTTTTCGATAGCCGCCTTGGCTTCCTCATCAGAAGAAAACGTCACAAAACCGAAGCCTCGTGATCGACCGGTCTCCCGGTCCTGAAGAATGACCCCGTCGGTCACCGTTCCGCACTCTCCAAACAGTCCTTTCAGATCATCATCCGTGGCGTCCCAGCTCAGGCCGCCCACAAACACTTTATTTCCCATAACTTTAGTTTTTTTTGATTGCGCTCACCGTTGCGGTTTTCGCGCCGTGCAGAAGCTGAGGCCATTTAGGGTGAATGGCAAGTGAAAATCGCCTAAATTCCAGTGATTTTCGTGTACGCCTCGCCCTCGTTAATGGTCGGCGTTTCCGGTCGGCCCTTGTAACGGTACACGAGGTCGAGGTTGTGAATGCCCAGCAAATGCAGGACAGTGGCGTGCAAATCATGCACGTGGAGACGATCCTGCACGGCCCACAGGCCGAGTTCGTCCGTGCCGCCGATCACTTGGCCGCCTTTCACGCCGCCGCCGGCCATCCACATGGTGAAGCCGGTGGGATTATGGTCGCGACCATCGCCCTTCTCGCTCATGGGTGTGCGGCCGAATTCACCGCCCCAGATCACCAGCGTATCATCCAGTAACCCGCGCGCTTTGAGATCCTTCAACAGACCTGCAGTGGGCAGATCGCTTTGGCGGCATTGCCGGCCGTGATTGGCTTCCATTTTGGAATGCGAATCCCATTTACTGCCGGCGCCGTGATAGATCTGCACAAACCGCACCCCGCGCTCCACCAACCTCCGCGCCATCAGGCAGCAGCGACCGAAGGGTTCCGTGTCCTTGTTGCCAAAGCCGTACAGCTTTTTGGTCGCCTCCGTTTCCTTGGAGAGATCCACCGCTTCGGGTGCCGAGGCCTGCATACGGTAGGCCAGCTCGTAGGCGCGGATGCGGGCCTCGAGTTCGCTTTGGCCTTCGCGCGATTTGAGGTGTTGCTCGTTCAGTTGACGCAACATCTCGAGTTGGCGCCGGCGCGTTTCCGGGGTCACTCCCTTGGGTAAATTCAAATGGCGAATGGGCGACATCCCAGGATTGAGCTTCACACCCTGATGCGTGGCGGGCATGAACCCGGCGCTCCAGTTGCGCGGGCCGTTGGTGACCGTTGCCGCCGTGTCGGTCATCACCACAAAACCGGGTAGGTTGGCATTCTCCGTGCCGAGCCCGTAATTCACCCACGATCCCAGGCTGGGTCGGCCGCCGAGCGGTTGGCCGGTGTTCATTTGGCACACTCCGCCACTGTGGTTGATGCCGTTGGTCCAGCACGAACGAATTACCGCCAGATCATCCGCGCATTCGGCGGTGTGCGGCAGCCAATCGCTGATCCACAGGCCGCTTTGGCCGTGGCGTTTCCATTGGCGTTGGCTGGCCAGGATGGGCGATTCCGCCTCGCCCATGGGCGTGATCGGCCGCTTAAAACTGTCGGGCATGCGTTGGCCGGCCAGCTTTTGGATGAGCGGTTTGGGATCAAACAAATCCATGTGGCTCGGTCCGCCTTCCATGAAGAGAAAAATCACCCGCTTGGCCGTGGGCGCGAAGTGCGGCTGCTTGGCTGCATGCGGATTGGTGGCGGCGAAGGCCTGATCCCGCGCCAGCATGCCTGTCAACGCCAGCGCGCCAAAGCCGGCACCGCCGCGCAGTAGAAATTCGCGCCGTGAGGCTTCGCTTAATTCGGTGGACAGTTGTGTTCTCATATCAATCAACGTATAGGAACCGGTTGGCGTTGAAGAGCACGTGGCAGTATTCCGCGAGACGCGCGATGGCCGGTGGTGTGTGCGGATTGCCTAGTGGAGTGAGGGAGTTGTCGTGCGACGAGCTGTCGGCGTGGAAGGCGTCCTTCTCGAATTGATAAAACGCCAGTGTGTGCGATTGCACGGTTTCGCCCTTGATGACCAACGATTGTTCATCCAGCGCAGCGCTGCTCAGGCGCACATTGTCCACCAGACCATCCCAGCCGTGGCGGCTGCCGCCGGTGCGCCCGCCGATCACCAATGGCAGGGTGCTGGCGTAATGTTTGTTGGCCCGAAATTTTTTCTTTGCCACCTGTAGCTTGCCGTCTGGCGACGAGAAATCCTTCAGGTAAAACGTCGCGGTGCCGGCGCCCTCCTCATCGAATTTCACGCTCACGGCGGCGTAATAAAATTTGTTCAAATCCGGCCGCAGATTGGAGGCGATCACCTCGTAGCCGTGGTCGCCACGCTGCGGGATGCCAGTAAGTTGCAGGATTAGATTACGCGGTTGATAGGCGCTCTTCGTGCTCGTGACGCCCAACGCCCAACCGGGAGTACGTTGATGGCTGTCCCATTGCGAAACCAGAGTGCGCACGGAGCCATCGGCATACAGCGAATCCAGGCGGAGGAATGCTTCGGCGGTAAAATCTCCGGTGGGCATCTTGCCTGACTTGGCGGTTTCCAAAGCGCGCTGGTCGCCGTCGGGCTGAATCCACGCCGCCGGGCTCGGTGTGCGTTTTCCGAACATTCCAATTTTGGGCGGCTCAGGATTGGCGGCCACCTCGCCGCCGAGATTCAGATAAGCGATGCCCGATGCCAGATGATCCACCGAAGGTTCGCGGCCAAACGTCAGTTGATGCGCAGCGAGTATCTGCGCCTTAGGATTGCCCGGATGCAGCTTGTGCAGGCGCCGGGCAAAGGCATTGGCGCGTTGACGTGCCCAGTCGCTATTCAGCAGTAGAAGCGATTGCGTGGCGGTGGTGGTGGTGGTGCGTTGCGGCATGTGTGAGATGCGGTCTGGCGCGTCAAAAGCCGCCAGCACGGCGTCGGGTTTGTTGCGCATCATTTTCAAATACACCGAGCGCCGCACCGAGCCGGCGCCGTCTTCGCCCGCTCCACCGGTTTTCAAATTCAGTTCGCCGGATGCGGCCAGTAGACTGTCGCGGATTTGCTCGGCGTCCATGCGCTGTACAGTGGCGCGGGCAAACCAAGTATTGGCCGGATCGACCTGCTCGGCGGCGGGATGACTAGAGGCTTGCCGGTAGGTGGCACTGGTGACCATCAACCGATGCAGCTTTTTGAGGCTCCACCCTTCGGCGACTAGTCGGGTTGCGAGCCAATCGAGCAGTTCGGGGTGCGTGGGCGGCGTGCCGAGTTTGCCGAAATCGCTGGTGTTGGTGGCCAGCCCTCGGCCGAAATGTTGCTGCCACATGCGGTTGACCATCACGCGCGCGGTGAAGGGGTTGTTGGCGCGCGTGATCCAGTTGGCTAGGGCCGTGCGGCGGCCGGTGGATTGCAGCGCAACGGGCGGCGGTGTGATGACGGCGTCGCTGGGATCGAGCAGCGTGAGAAAACCCGGCTCTACCACAGTGTCTTGCTTGGGAATGCGCGTGATCGGTGCCACGGGGCCGGCGTCGCTGACCACATATTTCACCGTCGGCAACGGTTTCGGGCGTTTGGCTTCGAACGATTTCAGTTCCGTGTGCAGCCTTTCCCACTCCGCCTTGGTGACGTCCTTGAGGCGCTCGGGCAGCTTGGATTGCTCTAAATCAAATTGTCGCGAAGCCATTTCGGCAATCTGCCGTTCGTATGCCGTGCGATCCTCTGGGCGTTTACGGATCATCACCTTGATCTTATCAATGAACTTCTCGAATCCCTCACGCGTGGCGTGCTTGAGCAGCACCGGATGCTCAATGGCGTGCAGTTGACGCCGTAATGTTTCGGTGTTGCGCTGCCATTTTTGGTCCGCCTCGAAAAACGCCGTGCGCTCCGCCAGCGTACCCACGGGCATGGACGCGCGCGGTAGTAACGGCGCGAAAAAGGCCTGCATGCGGTAGTAGTCCTTTTGCAGAATGGGATCGAACTTGTGATCATGGCAGCGCGCGCATTGCATGCCGAGTCCGAGAAAAGCGTCCGCCGTCACGCTGGTCACATCGGCGAGCACTTCAGCCCATTGAAACTCCACGTCGCGCTGATTGTGCTCATAGATCCAATGGCGCATGAACATGGTGGCAATCAGAGCATCGCGGTTACCCGGATCAATCTCGTCGCCGGCCAGTTGCTCGCGCACGAATTGGTCGTACGGTTTGTCGGTGTTGAAAGAGTTGATGACGTAATCGCGATAGCGCCATGCCTCAGGCCGGAAATGATCTGCGCGGTAGCCATCGGAATCCGCATAGCGCACAAGATCGAGCCAGAACGCCGCCTGCCGTTCACCATAGCGCGGACTGGCCAACAGGCGGGCGACGAGTTTGCCGTAGGCCTTCGGAGAAGGATCCTTCAGGAACGCTGTCACCTCCTCCGGCGTGGGAGGTAGGCCGGTGAGATCCAGTGTCACACGCCGGATCAACGCGCGCTTGGTGGCTGGCCCGGCCGGGGTCAGTTTCTGTTCGGAAAATCTGCGCGCGATGAAATGATCGATTTCATTCGCCGCCCAACCGGTGCCGGCCTTCGGCACGGCCGGTTGGCGTACGGGCTGGTAGGACCACCACGCAAGTTGGTCCTGAGTGAACTGCGCTGCGGACAGCGGCAACAGGCCCACGCAAAGCAGAATGACGGCACGCCAAATCACGGGCCATTTGTAGCACCGCCGCCGGATTCGGGGTAGAAAATTATCGGGGCAAAGCGGCCCGTACTACGTCCAGCAGCGAGGTCTTGCCGGTGGCGTCCTGCCCCAATTCCCAGATCATGACGCCACCGTAACCACCGCGCACGGCGTGTTGGGTTTTGCGGCGAATGGTGGCGGCACCATTGAAATGAAATCCGCCGGCAGAATCGGTATCGGGCGTCGGTTTGAATTGTTCCACTAACTCGCCGTAGGTGCGCGCCGTGTTTTGTGCGTTACGCCCATAGAACGGCAGGCCAAGAAGCAGCTTGGTTTTGAGTGCCCCTTGGTCCTCCCAATAGCGCAGAGCCTTTACGGCACCCGCAAACGGCGCGTGGGGCGTGCCTTGGTCGTACGCCATCACGTGAATGCGGTCGATGAACGGAAATGTTTCGCGTTTCAAATGTTTACCCCAACCGGCGGCAGCCACCGTGAGCCAAAGCCGGTGCGGCGCAAAGGCCCGCTTGAGCTCGATCAACAGTAATTGATAATTGGCAATCTCGGCTGCTGCCTTGGGATGTTCCCAATCAATATCCGCGCCTTGCAGGCGATGATGGCGGACAAATGCCGTGAGCTGTTGAACAAACGCGGTCCGCGTCTTGGCGTTAGCCGTCATCGGCGCGAAGTTCGCGGATAATCCCCAACCGCCCACGCAGATGTGGACCCGCACTTTTTTGGCATGAGCACGGGCCGTCAGTTTGCGGAGCACCTCCGGGCTGGCGTTTTTTGTGTCCAGCGAACCATCCGCCTTGGGAGCGATGGAAAAGAAAATGATGTCGGTCAATTTTTCGACCGGCAATGTATCGATTAGGTTCGCGCGATAATGGGGTAAATACCCTGTGACCGCCGGGGCCGCATCCACCGACCACCAGCCGGTCATGAAAACAATCCAAGCCAGCAGAAAACGTTGCATCAGTCGCCGATAATTTTGACCAACAAACGCTTGCGGCGTCGGCCGTCGAATTCGCCGTAGAAAATCTGCTCCCACGGCCCAAAATGCAGTCGGCCTTTCGTGATGGCGACAACCACTTCGCGGCCCATCACCTGGCGTTTCATGTGGGCATCGGCGTTGTCCTCGCCGGTGTCGTTGTGGCGATATTGCTCGATCGGTTCATGCGGAGCCAGCCCTTCTAGCCAGCGTTCGTAATCAGCATGCAGTCCGGATTCATCGTCGTTGATGAAGACACTCGCCGTGATGTGCATGGCATTCACGAGGCACAACCCCTCCTGCACCCCGCTCTGCTGCATCAGCTCGGTCACCTGAGGTGTAATATTGATAAATGCCCGGCGTGTCGGGACATCAAACCACAATTCCTCGGTGAGGTGCTTCATCAAACAGCAGCGGCGATGGCGTCGCCCATCTCGGTGGTGCCCACCTGACGGGCGTTGGGATCGTCGGCACTGAAGATATCGCCGGTGCGCAGGCCATTGGCAATTACGGTTCCGACGGCTGCGTCGATGGCTGCCGCCGCGTCGTTCTCGGCAAAGCTATGGCGCAGCATCATGGCGGCAGACCGGATCTGCGCGATGGGGTTGGCCAGATCCTTGCCGGCAATATCCGGCGCCGTGCCTCCGGCCGGTTCGTAAAAGCCAAACGTGTGCTCGCCGCTGGTGGTGCCGAGGCTGGCGCTGGGCAGCATACCGAGCGATCCGGCCAGGGCGGCGGCTTCGTCACTGAGAATATCGCCAAACAAATTCTCGCACAGCACCACGTCAAACTGTGTGGGCTGCAGCAGGAATTGCATCGCGGCGTTGTCCACGAACATGTGCTCGAGTGTGACGTCCGGATACTCGGCGGCCACCCGCGTGACCACGTCGCGCCAGAGTACGCCGTTCTCCAGTACGTTCGCCTTATCGATGCTCATCAGGTGATTGCGGCGGAGCTGCGCGCTCTGGAAGCCGACGTGCGCGATGCGCTCGATCTCGCTCGTACTGTAAACCATTGTATCCACCGCGCGCAGTTGGCCATCCTCCAGTGTCTCGGTGTTCTTCGGCTGGCCAAAATACATGCCGCCGGTCAACTCACGGACTACCAGTAAATCGATTCCATCGCCCTGCCTTTCGGCCTTTAACGGGCACGCGTGCGCCAGCTCAGCCGGCAGCTTCACCGGGCGCAGATTAGCAAACAGGCCAAATTCTTTGCGCAGTGCGAGCAAGGCCGCGCGCTCGGGGCGTTCCTCCTTCGGAATGCTCGGGTCGCGATCGGGCA
>Ga0315320_10004797_pt1 | contig 11067 bp, 4 predicted proteins | sample M140m21515metaG_FD_203458 | JGI IMG/M metagenome (GOLD analysis project Ga0315320, IMG submission 203458) | Ammonia-oxidizing marine archaeal communities from Monterey Bay, California, United States - M1 40m 21515 | ecosystem: Environmental > Aquatic > Marine > Coastal | place: USA: California...
GCTTTCACTTCATGATCATCGATCAACGAGAGATCGAACCGCAGATATGCCTTTCGATCAAATCCTTTCGCGTAACGCTGCTGAGCTGTCCGCTCGCCAAGAGAGTTTTTCAGCAGCAGCAGGGTTGCCGAGGTGTGCTGGGCATCGGCAAAAAGTTGTCGCTGAATATACGCATCTTGTCCGCGACCGAGCGCGGTTGATATTTGGATGGTGTTTTTATCGGTGGCAACACCTTGTCGGATCTTCCCGGGAATGCGATCGTCACCCTCATCCAGAGAGGTGACGTTGGCCGACGAGATCCGGATCCGTTCGCCGGTCTCAAGGAATCGAGAGTCTCCCGTCACGTCTATCTGCGCTTCAACCAGCCCGTCGAAGACCACAACATCGGAAACACCGTCGTCTCCCACCACGACCCCAAATTCCGTCCCTTGGTCAATCAGCTTTGCCGTCGGCGTTCGGACCGTGAAACCTTCGGCCCCCCGCTCCGCGGTCGCAACCAGTCGACCGAAATTCAGGCAGATTTGGTCGGTTGCCACAATCTCAAAATCTGCCGGCGCCTCCACATTCACATCCACTCCGTGATCAAACCTGATCGTGGCGAGCCCCTCGACAAGAGTCATTCGCCCTGAAAAAAGTCGCGAGCCATTTGCGGTCGGCAAATCAGTAGCACGCCAGAGGCAGTTCTTTGTGCTTGCGAGGGAGGCAACGGTTTTGTCACTCCCGCCACCGTCAACCCAAAAGAGCGGAGTCAGTAGCGTAATGATGACCGTTGCCGCTATAGCGATTGCACCGACAGGCCAATAAGCCCGGCGGCCTGTTTGCGCAGATGTGACTTTCGAGTTGAGGCCGACGATCGGAATTGAACTCGCGTCGGCGACTGATTTGGGCGGCGTATCGAGTGGTTCACCCTCAACGACTGACCACGACAACGATGCATGCTGATGCACCAGTTCAACGTATTGTCGCTTCAAGTCCGGTGACGACAGGACCAGTTCCTCAAGCTGCTGGACCTGCTCGGGCGTCGCGCGGTCGTCAAAGACCGCGTCGCATAAATCGCTTAAGTCAGACGATTCGTGCTCAGTGGACATCAGCATTCCCCTTTCGCTAGCGAACTGGTTACGCAGTCATGGAGTGTGTGACGAATTCGACTGAGTATTCTGTAAACGGCATCGGGACTCTTGCGTAGATGTTCGGCGAGGCGGTCCACGGCGTCACCCGATTGATAGCGTCGCTCAATGAGTTCGCGGTGGTGCGGTGGAAGTCGCTGCACGCAGTCACCCAACGCGACCGAACGCCGCTCCAATCGTTCGGACTCAGCAGTCAGTTCCTTCGAGATCGCGTCGAGGAAGGACTCGCTAAAAACAAGTCGGTCGCGTTGCTGGCGTTTGCGGGCAGCACGCACCTGATTCTCGGCGATCCTGTACGCCCACGCAGTGAAATTGGTCCCCTGCTTGAACGAATCAAATTCGCGCCAAAGTATGACGTTCGTTTCTTGGAGCAGATCGTCGGCGTCACTGCTGCACGGCATGCGGCTCTTTAAATAAATAAACAGTTGCCGTTCAGTCTGGCCAAGCAGGCTTACAAACTCGTCCATGCGTTCGGACTTGCGCACAAGGCGGTCTTTGGCAGGATCGTCCTTCAGTTGCTTCGGCTGATGATCGGTTGGGGACATCAGTACTCCGGGGGAAAATGAAGTCTCAATGACGATAGAGCCAAATTGGCGAATTTTGGACATCTTATTCACCACTTTTCGTTTTATTTTGTGATTCACTCGATTTCCATTGTCCAATTTCGACTTCGTTGGCTCTGAGCGTATAGCGGATATGTCCGAATGCAAACCGAAGCGGATGTGCTGCGTGTGTACCGGTATACTCACGGTCGGACGTGGCCTTCATGGTGTCATGTGCCGGTGCCAAGGCACATAGTTGGCAACGCAAGTTGACCATCTAAGAGAAATAATGAAAACCATCATCTACGGTGAGCATACCCAATGACGAGGCACATACGATGACCCGACTCGCGCCCTTACTAGCCGTTCTACTGGTCGGTCTTGCAGTACTGCCGGTTGCAGCCCAACGGCCCCCGAAGATAGTGCCACGCCCCAACGCGCTGGTCGCCAAGCAGGAACTTCTCAAGTTAACAGGGAGTAAAGACGCCGCACCCGAGAGAGATATTCACATTCTCTGGCTCTACGGTCCGGAAGACCATGGTGGCGGTGCCCACGACTATATCCGGATCAAAGAGCTGTTTGTCCCGATGTTGAAGACCATTCCTCGAATCACCGTCGACGAGGCCTTTCGGTTTCCGAGTCAGACGCAGTTCGATAAGGCGGACCTGCTGATCCAGTTCCTGCACATGCCGGACCTGACAGAGAAGCAATTTCAGATGTACAGGAGCTTTGTGGAGCGTGGTGGTGGTGTCGTGTCGATACACGAATCTTGCATCATGCGTCCCGTCAATCGCGCCGCGACGTACGCAGAATGCATCGGTTGTTCGTGGAAAGGCAATAAAGAATCCAAGTGGAGCAAGTTCGATCATAGCTATCCACTCTTTCTCAACACCGAACATCCAGCCTTTGTCGGCTTACCCAAATCGATTCGCTTCAATGATGAGTCCTACTGGAATTTACTCACTCGCGAAAAGGTCGAAGCCATTGCGGCGCTTGCTCCCAAATCCATTGAAAGCGACGTGTCGTTTTCGGAGGTTTTGAAAGCTGAAGATGCACGCAGTCACGCTTTTTGGACCTATCAGTCCGGCAAAGGCCGAGTCTTCGGTACGACGACGGGGCACTACACCTATACCTACTACGACCCGATGTACCGTCTCTTGTTGATGAGGGGATTGGCCTGGACGCTCAACGAAGATCCTGCGCCGTTTATGCCACTGGTCTTCCATGGGATCACCAACGACAAAGGCCTCGTGGGAACGACAGATAGCATGTTGGATTACAAGAATCGTAAACGATGACCGAGAGTAACGATGACCGAGAGTAAGGAATGTTATCATTGAAATTTATATCGCCGTGATTTGCATTGTATCGATTCGCGTCTGCGGGCAGGCATCGAGGAACACGAAGGGGCTACGAATGCAGTGGACCTTCGCCTGGTTTCTAGGCCTCCTGTTAGCCTGTCCCGTCATGGCAGCTGACCCGTCTTCGCCAAAGAGCTTCGACGCGGCAAGCCGGCCAAACATCATTTTCATTTTGTGTGACGATATGGGCCCCGGTGATATCGGCGTGCTTTGGCAAAATCAACGGTTAGGCAAGCAGAAGTTTGCCACACCTAATCTGGATCAGTTTGCCAACGAGGGGATGACCCTGACACGGCATTATTGTCCAGCTCCTGTTTGTGCGCCATCCCGCGGATCGCTTTTGATGGGACGACATCAAGGGCATTGCGCTATTCGTAATTCCCAATTTGATAAGGAAATTCCGAACGAGCATACGCTTGGTTCCGTTCTACAAAAGGCTGGCTATGCCACGGCGGCCATTGGCAAATGGGGCCTTCAGGGCGGGAAATATAAACTGAAATGGCCGGGCCAGCGTGGAGATCGTTCTCCTGAACTGGAGCCGTCGCACCCATTGTTGCGGGGCTTTGATTTTTACTATGGTTACACCGGTCACGTCGATGGTCATTACCATTACCCGCTGAAGGGTAATCGTCCCATGTACGATGGCTACACGGATATGACAGATAGCCTGGCCAAATGTTACACAACGGATCTGTTTACAGCACGAACCAAAAAGTGGATTACTGATCATCACAGAGCACATCCTGAACAGCCCTTTTTCACTTATCTGGCGTATGACACGCCACATTCTCCGCAACAGGTCCCCACAACATCACATCTAACCAGGACAAGCAATTATCCTCCCGGGCGAGGCCTGACAGGCGGGGTGCAGTGGAACGCCGATGCCAGCGGCGGTCAGATAAACACGGCCAAAGGCAATATCGATAAAGGGATGCATCCTGCATATGTGAATAGGCTGGGAGATGATGGGAAGCCATGGCCCGATTTTGCCATACGCCATGCGACCATGGTACGGCGCATCGGCGATGCGGTTGTGGATATCGTGCAACTGCTGAAAGACTTAGGCATCGATAAGAGTACGTTGATCGTTTTTACTTCAGACAATGGAACGCATCGTGCAGGTGGCCACAGGCCAGATTATTTTGATACCTTTGGACCTTATGATGGATTCAAGAGAGATATGTGGGAGGGCGGTGTGCGGATGCCAACATTTCTGCGTTGGCCATCGGTGATCGCCTCCGCAAGCAAGTCGGATGTCCCTTCTCAATTTCATGACTGGATGGCCACTTTCTGCGATCTGGCGGGCGTGCAAGCCCCGGCACTCACCGATGGTGTTTCGCTTGCCCCAACGTTAACAGGAAAGGGTAAGCAAGCTCGAGCTACCGTTTACAGCGAGTTTGTCCACGGAGGGAAAACGGCTAATTACAAAGAATATGAACCGTCCCGTCGTGGTCGTAAATGTGGCCAGATGCAGAGTATTCTTATTGGCGACTACAAAGGCGTGCGGTTGGACATCAAGGACCACCGGAGCGTGTTTGAAGTGTATCACACGCTGAACGATCCCAAGGAAACGACGGACCTGGCTGGCAAGCCCGGCGTCCCAACCCAGCAGCAATTTCAAGCCGCCGTACTTCGCACGCGTCGCATCGATCCAGCGGCGCCGCGGCCTTACGACAACGAACTGATTCCCGCATTGGCAAAACAGACAACTCGCCCCGGATTAATCCGCAAGGAATTCCCCGGCCAATTCCCTTGGGTACCTCAGTTCAATCAAATCAAGCCTTCCGGGCAGAGTGTGGTGGACGGGCTGCAAGCGGCACCTGGAGCCCAGCAATTCACCGGATATCTGCGCGTGCCGAAAAGCGGAGTGTACTACTTTGCGCTAACCACAAGCGGCAGCGCCGTTGTGCGGCTGCACAATGCCCTGTTGATCGACGCCGATTCACACGACAAGGCAGGCTCTGAGGCGTTGTCAGGCGAGATTGCCTTGCAGGCGGGCCTTCATCCACTTCGGATTAACTATCTGTCCGCCACCGACGTCACCGGACTGTCTCTGAAGTGGCAAGTGCCCGGCGAGGAAATGAAGCCGATACCGGACGCTCAGTTTTGTGTCAAAGAGGGCGGTAATAATGTACAGGAGCCCGGTCTCACCGAAATATTCAACGGCAAGGACCTCACTGGTTGGGAGGGGAACAGCGAATACTGGTCCGTGAATGACGGTGTGATTGTCGCGAACTCGACGAAGAACATTCCGCAGAACGAACTGCTGTGGTCCACCATCCAAGTGAAGGACTTTTATCTGGCCCTCAACGTCCGGCTGGTACCTCACGACCGGAATGGCGGAATACAGTTTCGTTCAAAACCGGGCAACAGGCGGCCCCGAGCGATTGGTTACCAGGCGGATATGGGACAGATCGCCCCACACGGCAACCTGTGGGGCCGGTTATTTGACGAGGGGGGACGCGGAAAACTCGATTGGAATACAAGCGGCGCCAAAGTGGTCAAGCCGGGCGAGTGGAATCGCTACGAGATACTCGCTGTCGGGCATCGGATCTGGACCGCGGTCAACGGCACTCTCTGCACAGCGATTGAAGATCCAGCCGGCGAATTGTCGGGTCAAATCGGCCTTGAACTCAATCGCGGGCCGGCGAAGAAGGTGGAGTACCGGATTCTCGCCTTCTCGCATGATCCTGCGATCAAGCTGGCGGGACTCAATGAAACGCAACTCATCACAGCACTAAGAAAGCCGGGAACCAATGAATTGGTCAAGGCAGATGGGTTCACTGCCGCGCGAAAAACGGCGGCTGCATTTCGCATTCCCAAGGGTTTCACCGTCGATGTATTTGCTGCCCAGCCCCAACTGAGCGAGCCTGTCGCCCTCTGCCTCGACGATCAGGGGCGAGTTTACGTCGCCGAAGATCATCGATTCCTCGCGGGCACGCCAGAGAATCGTAGTCACAGTTTTATGCTGGAAGATGACCTGCAACTCACAACGCTTGAGGATCGGCTGGCGATGCAGAAGAAGTGGGCCCACAAGTTCGACAAAGGCTTCGACTGGTTCACTCAGACATCTGACATCGTGCGAAGATTGGAAGATAAAGATGGCGATGGCCGGGCCGATGATTCGCTTGTGTTTGCTGATGGCTTCGACGGTCCACTCGATGGACTGGGTTCTGGGCTGATCGCTCGCGATGGCAAAGTCTGGTACACCTGCATCCCCAGTCTGTGGCAACTGGAGGACACGAATGGCGATGGCAAGGCCGAAAAAAAGAAATCGCTCCTGAGGGGCTTTGGCGTCAACGCCGCCTTCTATGGACACGACCTGCATGGGCTGGCATGGGGAGTCGACGGCAAGTTGTACTTTTCTGTCGGCGACCGTGGGGCTCACGTCGTAACGAAGGAAGGCACGACGATTTCCAATCCTCGACGAGGCGCGGTGTATCGCTGCAATCCTGATGGGACGGAACTGGAACGAATTCACACAGGTCTCCGCAACCCGCAGGAACTGGCGATCGACCAGTTCGGAAACGTGTTCGCAGACGACAACAACTGTGATAAGGGCGATGACTCGCGGCTGGTCTACGTCGTTCCCGGCGGCGACAGCGGTTGGAACATGGCCTACCAGACCATCACCAAGCCTTATCTGACAGGACCATGGCACGCAGAAGGGATGTGGCATCTTCAGCACGACCTGCAGCCCGCGTTCATTGTTCCGCCAGTGGGCAAAATTGGTTCGGGACCTTCGGGATTTGTGTTCTCGTCGGGTACCAGTTTGCCGTCTCGCTACAGGAATCACTTTTTCTATTGCAACTACAAAGGCAGCATCGGCGGTATCGAATCGTTCGCAGTCGAAGGTCAGGGTGCAGGATTCAAGATGGTGGATTACCACGACTTCTGCAAACCGGTTAAGGCGAGCGATGTCGATTTTGGCTACGACGGAAAGATGTATGTCGCCGAGTATCCAACCAGCCCCTTCAAGAGGAGTCAATCCGGGGGGCGCATCTTTACCATCTTCGATAAGGAGAGTCTCAACAAACCCGTGGTCGCTGAGACTCGCACGCTGTTTCAAAAAGGCTTCCGTCATCGAACGGTGGAAGAACTGGCATCGTTGCTTCATCACGACGATATGCGAGTTCGCCTGCGTTCGCAGTTTGCTCTGGCGGAGCGCGGAAACGCGTCGGTAGAGATCTTTACTTCGATCGCAAATCGTGATGATAACCAACTGGCACGACTTCACGCGATTTGGGGTCTCGGGCAGATTGGACGAATTGCTCCAAAAAACCTTGCCCCCGTCCTCGCTCTGCTGGAGGACCCGGACAGCGAAGTCCGCGCTCAAGCGGCGCGAGTGTTGGGCGATGCTCATTACGAGCCTGCCACCCGTGCACTTGCGATCATGTTGGCGGATGAATCCCCGCGAGTTCGCTTCTTTGCGGCTTTGGCGTTGGGGTCGTTGCGATCCGAGGATGTTGGCGAACGGGTCATCTCGATGCTCCGCGAAAACGATGGAAAAGATCGCTACCTCACTCATGCTGGCGTCGTCGCGCTGGAGCAAATCGGGGATCGCGAATTCGTGCAGCAGTGGGCCGGCGACAAGTCAGCGGCAGTGCGAATGGCGGTGTTGCTCGTGCAGCGTCGCTGGTCCGATCCGCGTATCGCTCAGTTCCTGGACGACGCCCAGTTGGAGATTGTCACCGAGGCCGCGCGAGCGATCAATGATCTGCCGCTACCGGCCGGTCGAGAGAAACTCGCGAATCTGGCACAGCGTTTCAAGAACGCGTCCGGCGAAAACGTTGTGCCTCTAATGCGGCGGATCATCAACGCTAACCTCCAGTTGGGCCGTCACACCAATGTTGAAGCGGTAATCGAGATCGCGAGCAGCGCCGGGCAGCCAATGGTCATTCGCACGGAAGCAGTCTCCGCGCTGTCTATCTGGCAAGGGCCGACAAAGCGCGACCGTGTGACCGGCTTCTGGCAACCCATTGCCGCTCGTGACCCGGCCACGGTTCGCGATGTTGTTCAGAACTCAGCATCGAAGCTGCTCGCAACTGCGCCGGCGGATCTCCTAGTCGATGTCACGAAACTGCTGACGGCGCTCGATGTACAAACAGACGATGACGCATTCGCTGCTTGGGTCGCCGACTCCAGTCGTTCCGCAGACGTTCGCATTGCCGCGCTTCGCCTACTGGAAAACCGGAAGTATGGCGGGCTTTCGGAGATCATTGATACTCTGCTCATTACCGATAGCGCGGAACTACGCGCCGAGGCACGCGACCTGTTGGCCAACAGAGACGATGCTCGCGCCACATCAATCTTTTCAAAGCTGCTGGACGATCAGAACAGCGAAACCACAGAAAAGCAACGAGCGATTGCTTCGCTCACAAGATTGAAATCGCCGGCAGCCGGTCAAACGCTTGACGATTGGACTGACCGTCTCCGCCAGGGCAAGGTGCCAGCCTCGCTACAACTCGATTTGATTGAGGCGATCACGGCGTCGCCCAACGAAACACGTCAGGCGGCGATGCGACAGTTCAACGCATTGGCCGACGAGTCCGATCCCCTTGCCGCTTACGGTGTAGCACTTTCTGGAGGCAATGCAAAGATTGGACGCGACATTTTTGTAGGTCATGCCTCTGCGCAATGCATTCGCTGCCACAAAGTCGACGATCGCGGCGGTTCTGCGGGACCTGACCTGTCGAACCTCACAACTTCAGAGCGGAAGATCGATCGTCGGCATTTGCTAGAATCGATCGTTTTGCCAAATGCGCAGATCGCCAAAGGATTTGGTACCGTCACAATTCTGCTTGATGATGGCAGAGTCGTTGCCGGCACCATGAAGGCCGAAGACCCAGCGACGCTCACGCTTGTGACGCCGGCGAACAAAACGATTCGCATCGATCGCAATGACGTTGAAGAACAGACCGCGATGAGGTCTGCAATGCCTGAAATGACGAAGGCTCTCACGCTCCGCGAAATCCGTGACCTTGTCGAATATCTCTCCACGCTGGGGAAGAACAATCAGCCATAAAGCACGATTTAAACGAGGAAGAGTAGAACCAGTTTCAAGACCGGTTAGTGGTGAACGACATTCCTTTCACACGAGGACGGGAGGCGAACCCACAGAGCTTGTAAAACGACTTCTAGATCGAATATCTGACTGCTACGGATGCTGTGTCTGTGGAGTGGTAAGTCCCCGGCAGGGAAATGAAACCGATACCGAACGCCTAGTTTTGTGTTGAACAAAGGAAACGAAAGAATGAACAGAAGTAGGATATCTCCCATCGGAACCTTGGTTCTGGCCGCGGTAGTTCTGGCAAATACCGGTGTCGTCCACGCCCAATCGGCAGCCGACTCCCGCAAGCCCAACATCCTCCTGATTCTTGTGGACGATATGGGTTATGGCGACCCGCAATGCTTCAATCCAAAGTCACGGCTCAAAACTCCTGCCATTGATCGCTTGGCCAGAGAAGGGTTGATGTTCCGGGACGCACATGCACCTCATGCGACTTGCATTGGGTCCCGCTATGGTTTGCTGACGGGACGCTATCCGATACGGGATCGCTACACCCACATCAAACCTGCCAAAATAACCGTTCCTAAATTGCTTAAGAGAAACGGTTACAACACGGGCATGGTCGGTAAATGGCATGTGGGCTTTGATGGGTACAAGAATAACGGAGGCAAAGTAAAACAGACCATGACCGGAGGGCCAGTCGACCGGGGCTTTGACGAGTTTTTTGGTTTGGCGGGATCCCTTGACCAACCTCCCTATTTCTACATCAGAAACAGGGAGCCCGTCGAAATGCCCACGGAGGACGGCAAGGGCAAACATTACTTCAGCCAAGATCGATTCTATAACGGCAACTGGTTGCCGGGAAAAATAGCTCCGCATTTCAAACACGTGGAGGTAACACCACGCTTGACGACCGAGGCCATCAAGTACATTGATAAATCAGCCAATACAGAGAAACCATTCTTTCTATACTTTGCTTTGCCTTCTCCCCACGGACCCTGGGTGCCCACCGACGAGTTCAAAGGAAAGAGCCCGATAGGCGTGTATGGTGATTTCGTCATGCAGGTTGATCACAGCATCGGGCAGGTGCTTCAAACGCTGGACGACCATGGAATCACAAAGAATACCCTCGTCATTTTCACCTCTGACAATGGCCCTGTGTGGTATAAAAAGGATCGACTCAAATACGATCACAGTTCGGCCTCTATCTATAGCGGGATGAAAGGTGACCACTGGGAAGGTGGGCATCGCGTTCCGTTTGTTGTCCGCTGGCCATCCGTGATTAGACCCAGTATCGCCAGTGACTCGATGATTTGTTTCACTGACATCATGGCCACTTTAGCGGCTGTTGTGGGGGACGAATTTTCTGAGGCGGCCATCACGGACAGCCAGAGTTTTTTCCCCGTCATGAAGCGTGATAGCGCCTATGAAGTTCGGAAGACTCTCCTCCTGAATGCGAAACACAAAGCGGCGGTTTTTCGTCATCGCAACTGGAAATTGATTACAACGAAAGGCCCCGGGGGATTCACCCACTGGGAACCCCGAGAGAACAAGAAGAACCTGCCGGAGGGGCAACTCTATGATTTGTCCAAGGATCCGTCTGAGAAAAACAATCTATGGGACACCATGCCCGAGAAGGTCAAAGAACTTCAATTGAAGCTGGGCGCGGAAAAGTTCAATAAGAAAAATGACCTGATTCTGCAATAACCAGATGGCTGGAACATATTATTAAAATTAAAACCGCTTTTGAGAATAGAAAAAACGAGACGGGTGCGCGCAGACGGTCATTCATCGGAGCCTTGGCTGTGGCCGCGGCCGTTCTGGCAACCACCGGTGTCGCCCGTGCCCAGGCCGCAACCGACACAGGTAAGCCCAATGTCATCATCATTTTTGTTGACGACCTGGGGCTGGCACGAAAACGAGCAAGCGGCCCGCGACGCCAAGGATCGCTTCATCGTGGTTCGCACGCCCAAGGAATCCAACCCGATCCCAACCGGCCTGAACTGGGATCTGTGGCAGGGGCCGGC
>Ga0315320_10004800_pt1 | contig 11063 bp, 11 predicted proteins | sample M140m21515metaG_FD_203458 | JGI IMG/M metagenome (GOLD analysis project Ga0315320, IMG submission 203458) | Ammonia-oxidizing marine archaeal communities from Monterey Bay, California, United States - M1 40m 21515 | ecosystem: Environmental > Aquatic > Marine > Coastal | place: USA: California...
TACAAAAATAAGTACTCCTAGAGCCGGAATAATAATTGAAACAAAATTTCCTAATGCAATTGCTAGTGCAGGGATTCCAACGAGTTTATATTTTATTAGATTTACATTTATTGAATAGCACAAGGTTGCTGCGACGACTAAAAAGGCATATAAACTATTTACACCAGAACGAACAGTAAATTCATTTGAAACCAAAACAAGTGTACCTCCAAAACCAACAAGAACACCTAACATTTTAATCCATTTGAATTTTGTATTAAAAAATAAAAGCCCCAAGATAAGAGTAAACAATGGGGTCATTCCATTTAACACTGCAGCCACAGAGCTATCAATCACGGTTTCAGCAAAAGCAAACAAATAGCTGGGGAAAAACGTACCAAAAAAACCGGTAAACACGATCCATTTCCAGGCCTTTTTTGGAATTTTTTGGAGGTGTTTCCACCCAAAAAATGAAAGGATGAGAGTTGTCATCACTATTCTAATTGAGCCTAATTGAAGCGGAGTTAATCCAACTAAACCTTTCTTAATTAAAATATATGAACTCCCCCAAATCATGGAAAGTATAATAAGGTATACCCACTTTTTAATAGTAATAGTCATTGATACAAAATTGCACTTTTTTAGAATGCTTATTACACTTATATTTGTCTTTTTAAAAGAATTATGAAAACACCCTTTTTTTCAAGTTTATACATACTCTTTCTTTTATTAGTAAATTGTCAAACAAATCCTAGGCCCAAAACGATTATAGTCGATACCCCAAAGGAATCTTCAAGACAAATATCTACTGTGACTACAAAAGATTTTGCAAAAATGAAAATTGAAGGAATGACTTGTGCTATTGGGTGTGCAGCTAGTATCGAAAAAAAACTCAATCGTACCACAGGTATAGTTTCTGCTACGGTAGACTTTGAATCAAAAACTGCGTGGGTTGCTTATGATGCCGAACACCAAACACATGAAGGTCTCATTGCTATAGTAGAATCTGTAGGTAAAGCTTACAGTGTTTCTAGCATAGAAAACACAGTAAACCCCTCCGAGAAATAAATTACTTCCATTGTAAGGATTCCATCAGGTGAATGATATCCTTCTCTAAGTATTTCACTGCAGGTAAAATCGAATCATAATTGGGTCTTGCGTAAAAATAAACCGACCCAACCAGAAAATGGTCTATACTGTCTGTAAGAAAAAACTGATATTGTGATGCTGCATTTCCTACAACTGAAAAAAGAGTTCCATATACCCTATTTACGGGGTTTACAAAAACTTTTTCTGGTATAGATTCTGCTTTGGAAATATGTTTGTAAGGAAGTTTATACGCGTCATTTAAAAGTGAATCAAGATTTTTTTCTACAGCATTATAATTGAGATAAAGGGTTGCTTTCATTTCAGGATAAACCACTTTAGAGTTGGCATTGTTTTCTGCTAAAAATACTTCTGCAAAATCATTGAATTCAAATGAAAAGCTAGGTGATTTAATGAAATATTGATAGTTAGGTTCAGGATAGTTTAAGCTTAAATATCCCCAAGGTTTTGGCTGAATGTCTGAAGAACAACCTAAAAATATAGTCAGACTGAAAAAAAAAATTCTATTGATCATAGCTGTCTATTTTTTTGGAAGTTGAACTTTGACTTGTTTGATACGCATTTGATCAAGTTCCTCCACAGTGAATACGTACCCTTCAAAATTAATTTTCTGTCCTTTTTTGGGGAATTTTTTTGCAATTTCAAGGAGTAAGCCTGCCAGCGTTTCAGAATCTCCTTTTATAGATTCAAAAATTTCTATTTCCTCAAGATCAATAACCCTAAAAAAATCTTTTAAACTAATTTTTGCTTCAAAAACAAAGGTTGTTTCATCTAATTTAGAATAGCTTAAATCCTCCTCATCAAATTCATCACTAATATCACCTACAATTTCCTCCATAATATCCTCAAGTGTGATTAATCCTGAAGTTCCTCCATATTCATCCACTACAATTGCCAAATGAATTTTTTTCTGTTGGAATTCTTTGAGCAAATCATCAAGTTTTTTGTTTTCAGGAACGTAGATTGGAGGTTTTAAGATGTCTTGCCATACAAAATTTGGATTGTCCAGATTGGGCAGCAAGTCTTTGGTGTACAATATACCTTTGATATTATCCTTCTTTTCTTGGTAAATTGGAATTCTAGAATAGCCCTGCTCTAGAATAGATGGAATAATCTCTTCAAGACTTGAATCATCTGAAAGTGCAAACATATCCATTCGAGGACACATCACTTCTCTTGTGTCAGTATTTCCAAAATTTACAATGCCCTCCAAAATTCGTTGTTCATCTGAAGTTGTTTCATTATCTCCAGTAAGTTCCAAAGCTTGAGAAAGCTTATCGACAGAAAACTGGTTTGATTGGTCACCTAAGCGTTTTTCAAAAAAACTTGTAGTTTGACTCATCGGATAGGTTATCCAAAACAAAATATAACGGTCTAGGATTGAAATGACAGGTGCCATTTTTTTTGAGAAAAATAAAGCATTCCTGTTGGCATAAACTTTAGGTAAAATTTCTCCAAAGATTAATATCAGTGAAGTTATTATTCCAACCTCAATGAATAGTTCGAGTACAGGATTCATTTCACCTAAAAAAGAATCGCTCAAAGAAGTAAAAACAATGACGATCGCAATATTTATGAAATTATTGGTGACCAAAATTGTAGCCAAAAGTCGTTTGGGTTTTTTTAATAATAAAATGACTCGCCCTAATGCAAAGTCAGATTCACTCTCCTCTTGATCTTCCAAAGATTTAAGTTGGAGCGAAAAAAAAGAAACTTCAGTACCCGAAATCAGAGCCGAACACAATAACAATACAGCAACAACTATCCATTGAATCCATAGCAAATTAATGACTGAAAAAAATGCACTTACTAAAGGCAAAGGGTCTGGATCCAATGAATGCTAACTTTTAAAATGGTAAATCATCTTTTTCTGTTGAAGGGGCTTGAGTATCTTCAGGAGAGGATGAACCTGTAGAACCTTCTCCAATGGAGCCTCCTTTTTTTGTGTTAAGAAAAGTGAATTCATTTACATTTATTTCTGTAGAATATCTATCGTTTCCGTCTTCTCCTGTCCACTTTCTTGTTTTGATTCGGCCTTCTATGTAAATTTTGTCTCCTTTGCTAAGGTATTTTTCGCAAATTTCAGCCGCTTTATTTCGGACTACAATGTTGTGCCATTCAGTATTGGTAACTTTTTCGCCTGTGCTTTTGTTTACATAAGATTCGTCAGTTGCTAAAGGAAAACGGCCTAAAGAACCTCCACCTTCGAAATGATGCATTTTCACATCATCACCAAGATGTCCTATTAGCATAACTTTATTGAGTGTACCGCTCATAGTTAAAAGATTTTGAGTTTGATGTAATAGTAAATTTACAAAAAAATAAGTATATAATTCAAAAGAATTTTTTCATAAAATTGTCTAGGACAACCGGAACCGCCAACTTTTTGAGCGACTCCTCAGGAAGAGTATTGGTTAATTCTTTTTCCAACTTGATATACCAAAAATTAACTTCCAATATCTGATGGCTCAACTTGTGGATAATTGGAGAGCTATTCCATAACTTGATAGTTTCACCCTTCGGGATATATTCCTCCGGAAAATCGGAATGTTTAAGAAGCGTTTTTTCTGTATTGATAGCCTCCAAAGATTCCATTAAAGGAAACTGATACAAATTTTGCCATATCCCTTTATTTGTTCTCTTTTCAAAAATATAACGGTCATTGGAGTCAGCAACCACTAAGTAATTAAAGTACCGCTTTGAGATTTTTATACGGTTTGTTTTGACTGGTAGTTTTTGGATTTTGTTATGAGTAAAAGCAATACAGTTTTTAACAAAAGGACAGCTTGAGCACTTTGGTTTTTTTGGTGTGCAATGCAGTGACCCGAATTCCATCATTGCTTGATTAAATGTCCCTGGGTGTGACTTCCCCATCAAGTCTGTCGCCTTCATCTTAAACTCTTTATGTGCACCACTTGAATTAATTGGTGTGAAAATTCCAAAATAACGAGATAAAAAGCGATACACATTTCCATCAACAACCGCTTGAGGTAAATCAAAACAAATGGAGGCAATGGCACTTGCGGTATAGTCTCCTACTCCTTTAAGCTCAATGATAGTTTCAAATGTATTGGGAAAATTTCCTCCAAGTTCATGGTGAATGTGTTGGGCTGTGAAATGAAGATTTCGAGCTCTCGAATAATATCCTAAACCTTGCCAAAGTTTTAAAACTTCGTCCTCTGTAGCCAAGGCTAATGCTTTTACTGTAGGGAAAGCTTCTAAAAAACGTTTAAAATATGGAAGGCCTTGTTCGGTTCTTGTTTGCTGAAGAATCACCTCAGAAAGCCAAACTTTATAAGGCTCTTGAGACTCTCTCCATAAAAATGAGCGCTTATTTTCAGCATACCAAAGAAGCAGTTTTTGTGTCAAAGACAAAATTATAGACCTAAAAGTTAAGTGTTAAAAATAGAGAAAGCATCACAATATAAAAACTTTATACAGAGCATTTTATAATTAAAATTTATATATTTGCGAGCCTTAAATTTTAAGCGATAAATAAAACAATATGACAAAAGCAGACATTGTATCTAATATTTCAGATCAGCTAGGAATAGATCGAGCTGATGTACAAGCCACTGTTGAAAAATTCATGAAAGAAGTGAAGATTTCTCTTGAAAAAGGAGAAAATGTGTATTTGAGAGGCTTTGGAAGTTTCGTGATTAAAACCCGAGCAGAAAAAACTGGACGTAATATTTCAAAAAATGTGGCCATCAAAATTCCGGCACACAACATTCCCTCTTTCAAACCTGCCAAAATTTTTGTTCAAGGGGTAAAGTCCAAAGTTCCCGTTTCAGAATAATTTATAAACCTTTAACACCAACCTTTATATGCCAAGCGGTAAAAAACGTAAAAGACATAAGGTGGCGACGCACAAGCGAAAAAAGCGAAGAAGAGCGAATCGTCACAAGAAAAAATAGTGTGGGTCAAAGCACTTAAAATATTTACCAAAAGTTCATTGAAATGGCAGTATTCAAAAAGCTTGAATCCTGCCACAGGAAAAATCCTGAAAAATATTGTTTAATCCGTCACTGCAAGTTCGCTTGTGGTAACACAAAATAATTCAGAGTGAATAAAGAATTAATAATACGTTCGCATTCCTCTGCTGTTGATTTTGCACTGCTCAAGGATGGAAAATTAATTGAGCTAAATAAAGAAGTAGAAGACAATAATTTTTCTGTAGGCGACATATTTGTCGGTAAAGTCAGAAAAGCAATGCCTGGGTTAAATGCTGCATTTGTAGATGTAGGACATGATAAAGATGGTTTTCTTCACTATCATGATCTCGGGCCAAAATTTCCTTCGCTAGTAAAGTATATTAAACAGATAAGCACAGGTAAAAACAAAGATTATCTATTAAAACAATTTCGATACGAAAATGACATTGAAAAAGACGGAAACGTGGGAGAAACAATTTCTTCCAAACAAAAAGTTTTAGTTCAAGTTGTCAAAGAACCAATCTCAACTAAAGGACCACGATTAAGTTCGGAAATCTCTTTAGCCGGTCGGTTTATGGTATTAATGCCTTTTTCAGATCGAGTTTCAATTTCACAAAAGATAGAAGATCGTGCGGAAAAGAATCGACTTAAAAAATTGGTTCAAAGTATCCGACCCAAAGGTTTCGGTTTAATAATCAGAACTGTAGCCGAAGGTCAAAAAGTTGCTGCACTTGATGCAGATATTCAACAACTGCTTACGCGCTGGAAAAACTTATCAGCAAAACTTAAGCAAATTGATGTATATCCAACCAAAGTGTTAAGCGAAATTAATCGCTCATCAAGTATCTTACGTGATATATTTGACGATCATTTTACTGGTATTCATGTAGATGATGCTTCTATGGAATCTGAAATCAAAGACTATTTGGAGACTATAGCACCTGAGAAAAAGTCGATTGTTAAAATGTATGATCACCACCTCCCAATTTTTGAGAAATTCGGAATAGAACGGCAAATCAAATCTGCATTTGGAAAAACAGTTTCCATGCAAAAAGGAGCCTATTTGGTGATTGAGCACACTGAAGCATTACACGTTGTCGATGTTAACAGTGGCAATCGGTCTAACCGATCAAAAAGTCAAGAAGATACAGCTATGGAAGTCAATATGATTGCTGCAACAGAGATTGCTAGGCAATTGCGACTTCGTGACATGGGTGGTATCATCGTTGTTGATTTCATTGATTTAAATTCCAATGCAAATCGAAAAAAACTTTTTGAACATCTTCGTGAAGAAATGAGTACGGACAGAACTAAACACAAGATTCTGCCACCCAGTCGTTTTGGTCTTATTCAGATTACACGCCAACGTGTACGTCCTGAAATGAATATCAAAACAAAAGAGCCTAATCCCAACGTCAATGGGGAAATAGAAGCTCCAATAGTAATAATTGACAAAATCAACACAGAGCTTAGTAAGATTACTAAGAACAAGCACAACCAAAAGGAAAAACTTTTTTTACATGTTCATCCTTTTATAGCCGCTTACCTTTTAAACGGGACTCCATCCCAACGTTTAAAATGGTATTTTGAATACAAAAAGTGGATTCGTATTGTTCCACGCCACGCTTATCAATATTTGGAGTTCCGCTTCTTAAACAAAGACCGCAGAAGACTCCGTCATTAATATATAATACCACCCGTCTCACGATTGGGTGGTTTTTTTATGTCAATTTTTGAAATAATTAAGGGGAATACTCTACCACTTTTGTCTTTTTTTGAGTTTTGTTTTTTAAATTGAATTATGTGTGATAAACAACAATCCTTCTCTCTTACTGAGGCTCAAAAAAAATTAGAACACTATTGTGCTTATCAGGAGCGTTGCCACAAAGAAGTTGTAGAGAAGCTTAAACAGTTGGGAATGATCCAAATTGCTATAGATACTATAGTAACCAAGCTAATTGAAAATAATTACCTCAACGAAACTCGTTTTGCTCAAAGTTTTGCTCGAGGAAAGTTTCGAATTAAAAAATGGGGGAAAAATAGGATCAAAAGAGAACTCAAAGCGCGTCAAATTTCTGATTACAACATCAAAAAGGGGATGAAAGAAATTAACGATACTGACTATGAAAGTACCTTTTACGAACTCTTTGAAAAACGAAAAAATGAAATCGCTCATTTACCTAAATCAGAACAAAAAAGAAAACTCTTTTCCTATCTTTCCTATCGTGGTTGGGAACAACAACGGATTTATAGTGCCTTAAACGATCATTTTTAAAAGATATATCGGAGAGAAACACTTGCATTTCGTCCTGGCATGGGAACTAAATTGGTCTCTGAGTATTCCTCATTCAAAAGGTTATAGATCGCCGCCTGAAGCTGAAACGATTTTATTTTCCAAATTGCATTCGCATCAACCACGGTATAACTATCCTGTTTTGCTCGCTGACCGTATTTTATTCCCGTAAAAAATTGAATAGATGAACTAATCTGAGCGGTGTAAGCAGCGGTAAAATGGTGCCGAAGTGAATTGATACTGTACCGAGAGAAATTGACGGAAATTGCTCTCAAATCATCTGCTAAATAAGTGTATCCTAGCTTAATATTTTGAGATAATGTATTCCAAGTCAAAGGTAGGCTGATTTCTGTCTCAAAACCATGGCTGTCCAAAATTTGAATATTAGTGGCTTCCCAAAATGCATCTTCAACTGATTTAACATAGTCAATTAAATTCTCGGCGCGTCGGTCAAAATAAGCGATGTAAAATCGAAAAGAAGGAGTATTATGACGAATCCCCAATTCGGTCGCCAAGGCTTCTTCTGGTTTTAAATTTTCATTACCTACTGTAGTCCGATCAGCGTAATACAAATCTGTGTAAGTAGGAATACGATAGGTGTATCCCAGATTTGCATAGGCAGTCCAATTAGTGCTGAGTTGAAATCCAAGATCAATCCCTGGATAAGTAAAACCTCCAAAATCTGAATAGTAGTTTACAGCCACTCCTGGTGTTAAATCCAATCGTTTACCCAAAACAAATTGATGTTCTAAAAAAAGTGTCACTAATTGGCGTGAACGGTACCCCAAATTGTTACTTGCAATTGAAACGTATGAAAGATCAGCTCCCATTCCTGTATTTCCCCAGGAGGATGAGTAACTACTATTTAGACCCGCACCTATTTTATGCGTTATGTGCCAATTTTCATATACTTCAGGTTGATTTCGCAGATATAAATAATGATCTTGCCCTCTACGCCAATAGATAGTGGGTTTTAAAATCCAATCTCCTTTTTGAACTTTGGATCGAACAGCAAGGAGACTTGCCTCTGTTTCTTCGTATTGATCCTTAGCTTCCGGAGAGGCATAAAATCCGTTGGCTCCAAATTTTCTTCCTGAAAAGAAACTTAAGATTTCTATAGGCATCTTTCTTTGTTTAGCCATACTTGCTTTAACAAAGGCAGTACTGTTTTTAAAATCTGTATTGTAACGGTACCCTTGTGATGATAACCTTGAAAAATGGGTAAATATTCCTCCATTTTCTGTATGCTTAACTAGGCTGAATTCTCCCCTTAGATGACCAAAGGAGCCCCCTCCAATTTCAGCAGTCCCTTTGGTCGTAAAATCTTTTTTGGTAACAATATTGACTGCTCCTGTAAACGCATTTTGTCCAAAAACACGAGCAGCAGGCCCTTTAATAATTTCAACACGTTCAATCGTCTCAAGGGGAGGTAGAAAATTCAGACTGTGATGTCCTGTTTGAGCATCATCTAGCTTCATTCCATCAATGAGTAAGAGAGTTTGATCGAAGCTTCCTCCTCGAATGTATAAATCTGCTTGAGCACCCGTAACACCTCTTCTTCGTATATCAACTCCAATAATTTGTTGAAGTGCATCTGAAACTGCCAAGGCGCCTGAGGCTTTAAGTTCTTCAGATGAAATAATCTGAATTGTACGAGCATTTTCACTAAAAGGAATTTCAAGTCTTGAGGAAGAAACTATGACCTCCTTAAGGTTTCGATAAATTTGAAGGGTGTCTGTTTGGGCTTGGAGATATGATGTTGTGAGCAAAAGCCCAAAAAGAATTAATCTCATGAAATTGTAGGATTTTTTCGATATAAAAAGGGAACTTTGAGTAAATTATAATGGATATTATTCAGTTAGAAGGATGACTTTATTGTCACTCAACTCAATCGCTCCAGACTGTATATCAAGATAGGTGTGCTCTCCCTCCTGTATAAATTTTGATCTGTTGGGTTCATCCAAACTAATTTTACCCTGAATTTTAACGCGCCCTTCCACTAGAGTAGAGACTATAGGGGCGTGATTATTAAGGATCTGAAAAGATCCTGAAGCACCCGGTACGGTAACGCTGGATACTTCACCACTAAATAGTTGTGCTTCTGGAGAAACAATTTCTAGTTGCATAATCTTATACTTCTGCTAACATTTTTTCACCGGCCTCAATAGCCTCTTCTATGGTACCTTTTAGATTAAAGGCCGCTTCAGGTAAGTGATCTAAGTCTCCTTCCATGATCATGTTAAATCCTTTGATCGTTTCTTTAATATCAACCAGTACACCTGGAATTCCTGTAAACTGTTCTGCTACATGGAAAGGCTGGGATAAGAAACGCTGTACTCGTCTAGCTCTAGAAACAGCTAGTTTATCTTCTTCAGAAAGCTCATCCATTCCTAAAATGGCGATGATGTCCTGTAATTCTTTGTAACGCTGTAATAATTCTTTAACTCTTTGAGCGCAATTATAGTGCTCATCTCCTAAGATTTCTGCAGTAAGGATACGAGAAGTAGAGTCTAAGGGATCTACTGCTGGATAAATCCCGAGTTCTGCAATTTTACGTGACAATACCGTAGTAGCATCAAGGTGGGCAAAAGTTGTTGCAGGCGCTGGGTCAGTCAAGTCATCTGCAGGGACATATACCGCTTGAACCGAAGTTATGGATCCTTTTTTCGTAGAGGTAATTCGCTCTTGCATTGCACCCATTTCTGTTGCTAGGGTGGGCTGGTATCCTACCGCTGAAGGCATACGCCCTAATAGAGCTGATACTTCTGATCCAGCTTGAGTAAATCTAAATATGTTGTCTACGAAGAAAAGAACATCCTTCCCCTGTCCGTCTCCTGCACCATCACGAAAATATTCTGCAATTGTTAGTCCAGACAAGGCAACACGTGCTCGAGCTCCTGGAGGTTCATTCATCTGACCAAATACAAAAGTTGCTTTAGATTCTTTCATGGCTTTGTTGTCCACTTTTTTCAAGTCCCAGCCCCCTTCTTCCATTGAATGCATAAAATCATCTCCATAGTTGATTATTCCAGATTCCAACATCTCGCGAAGTAAGTCATTCCCTTCACGGGTTCGCTCACCTACTCCAGCGAATACTGAAAGTCCTCCGTGACCTTTTGCAATGTTATTGATGAGTTCTTGGATCAAGACTGTTTTCCCTACTCCTGCACCACCAAATAGTCCGATCTTTCCTCCTTTAGCGTATGGTTCTATAAGATCTATAACTTTAATTCCTGTAAAGAGTACCTCCGTAGAAGTTGAGAGGTCTTCAAATGCGGGTGCTTCCCGGTGAATAGGCAATCCGTTATCCTTATCTTTTGGCAAGTTCTCCATTCCATCTATAGCGTCACCAATTACGTTAAAAAGACGACCATAAATATTGTCACCGATTGGCATTTGAATGGGACTTCCAATAGCTTTTGCATCAGTGCCTCTGCTAAGTCCGTCTGTAGAATCCATTGAAATGGTTCTTACAGTTTCCTCACCTATGTGTGATTGTACTTCAAGAATTAATTTAGTTCCATCAGAATTTACGATTTCTAATGCATCATAAATCCTGGGAAGTGGATTGTTTTCACCACTAAATTCTACGTCTACAACGGGACCGATTATTTGAGATACTTTACCGATACTTTGAGCCATTTTCTATTTCCTTAAAATGATATAAATATTTTGAGTGGCAAATATACGGACTTACATGTTAATTGGTAAGTTAGAATTATTTTTTTTAATCAATTTATACAACAAAA
>Ga0315320_10004802_pt1 | contig 11062 bp, 8 predicted proteins | sample M140m21515metaG_FD_203458 | JGI IMG/M metagenome (GOLD analysis project Ga0315320, IMG submission 203458) | Ammonia-oxidizing marine archaeal communities from Monterey Bay, California, United States - M1 40m 21515 | ecosystem: Environmental > Aquatic > Marine > Coastal | place: USA: California...
ACTGGTGAAAGTAATGACTTATCCTCCTTCATGAGCAAGAATCCGTTTTCAACCAATTTATTACTTCCCATTAGGAAAATAGCTTTATTATAATCGTAATTATTACAGTATTTTTTATGCTCTACCATATGAGAATAAGTAAAGAATGCCTCAAACAATTTATCTAAATCATATCCTTTTGGTAAAAATAGCTTGGAAACATTACGACACCCTAGCCCAAAAAAGGAAAATACATCATCAGCAAGGCCTTTTAACTCTATAGCAGACTCACTTCCATCCAAGACAGCAACTGATCTTCTGTTTCTACGAATTATCTTTTTAGCTCCTTTAAAATAATACTCAAAAAACTGGGCTGAATTATCACTTCCAGTAGCGATTACCGCATCAAACTTCCTATTTTTCACATCATCAATAAAGGATATACTCTCCTTAAATTCAGGAGCGATATTTATTAGTTTTTTAATAAGTACTTTTAAAAGCACATTATCGGCACTGGACATTTTAACAACTACTTTATGCCCTAAAATAAGCACGGTAAGAAAGTCATGAAACCCAACTAAAGGAATATTCCCTGCCATGATGATAAGCACCTTTTTTGAGCTTGCTACCTCCTTTAATTTATATGGATTTAACCATGCAGTAAGCATATCTACTTTTAACTGCTCGCGCCAAGTATTTAAGGCTTTATTAATATTTTCCTTAGTAAACCAAGGGTTAAGCACTTTTGCCAAATGCAATTGTTCTTCAGCCTCTTGGCATATATCAGTTTTTATATATTCACCTAGCTTAGTAAATGCCTGTATTCTTGCCTGTAAATTCATTGGGTAAAAATACTTTTTTAAACAAAAACCTCACCAAATTGGCTGGGCTTTATGTTTTTTATAGAATTAATTTCGATTTCTTACGCAATGGTGTTAAATGGGTAAATTGTTAAAAAGACCGAATAGCACGTACGTAGTATTGGTTGCACTTCTCAATTAAGTAATTAATTATCATAAAACTATATATCATAATTCCAGATTTATTCACTTTAAATAGAATTACTAATTATAAAACAAGAAACTAAAAACTATAAACTATATTTGCCTTATGCAAAAAATATGTTTAATTCTTTTCACAATCATAAGCCTTAATAGTTTTGCTCAAAAAGGAAACAATACCTTAATTGCGGAATATGAGGACACCCTAAAAGTAATAGCACACACCATTATGAATGCAGAAACAGAAGCTGAAAAGCGCTTAGCCAATACCGCATTTATAAGCAACCTTACTGAAGTACTGCAATACGAAAAATCCTTCAAATTTCCTTTTGATTCACTAGTAACTATTGCACGCCTTAGCCCTCCAGATGCTAGTTTTCGGATCTTTAACTGGCTACTAAAAAAGGATAATGGATCGTATGAATATTATGGCCTAGTTCACTACCACAACAGAAGACAAAAGCGTTATGAAATCATTCCACTAGTAGATAATTCTGCTAATATCCGTAATGCTGAGCAAGAAGAATTAGATGCTACAAATTGGTACGGCGGACTATACTATCAAATTGCTTATGTCAAAAAAGCTGGAAGAAAATATTACACCCTACTTTCTTATGATCTAAATGACGGATACAGTAGAAAGAAAATAATAGATATAATGTACTTCTCAGGAAAAAACAAAATCAAATTTGGACTTCCTGTCTTTAAGCAAAACAAAAAAGAAAGTCAGAAAAGAGTTATTATTGAATATGATGCCAGAACAAGCGTTAGTGTAAAATATCATGAGAAAGAAAAAAGAATAGTATTTAATCACTTAGTTCCTCCCAAAAAAGATTTAGCAGGGCTAGAAGAATACTACACCCCTGAAGGCACCTTTAACGCTTATGAATATAAACAAGGGAAATGGTGGCTAAAGCAAGATATTGATGTTAGGAACACTCAAAAGGCCCCAAGAATTAAGAAACCAAAAAGAGGATTAATACCAAGGTAGATGTTAAAACATTTTCCTTCTGATAAAATAATTGCTGGATGTGATGAGGCTGGTAGAGGATGCCTAGCAGGACCAGTAGTAGCAGCTGCCGTTATCTTGCCTAAAAATTTCAAAAACAAAATACTAAACGATAGTAAAATCCTATCCGAAAAGAAAAGAAACTTATTACGCCCTATTATTGAAAAGGAAGCTATTTCTTGGGAAGTTGGTGTAGTTTCTCCTGCTGAAATTGATAAGATTAATATCCTCAATGCCTCCTTTTTGGCAATGCATAGGGCAATTGACAAGCTAAATACCAAAGCCGGCTTATTATTAATTGATGGAAATCACTTTAATCCTTACCCTGAAATTTCTCATAAGTGCATCATAAAAGGAGATGCTAAATTTATGTCCATAGCTGCAGCATCAGTACTGGCCAAAACCTTTCGGGATGATATTATGAAGGGGTTAGATCTTAAGTCTCCTAAATATCATTGGAAAAATAATAAGGGCTACCCTACTAAACAGCATAGAATAGCAATAGCTAAATTTGGCTCAAATAAGCATCATAGAAAAAGTTTTCAACTACTTCCTACTCAGCTTACTTTATCCCTTTAAATTATTAATTTTGAGCTTCTGATTTCAAACCACTATGCTTAGCAAGATACTAAAGATCGCTACCCCAATAATTCTAATCCTAATCATCCTATTGATAGGATACAATAGCTATAAGCAAGTTACTGAAAATACAGAAAGTCCACTTAACATTATCCCTACTAATGCTGCAGTAATTCTACAATACAATGATGCTGATAATCTTTATTATAGCTTAAATTCTACCGATATCTGGAAAAGTTTATGCAATATTAGTTTAGTAGATAGTATCAATAACCAAATAAAAGAAATAAGTAGTTTTTATAACCAATATACAGATATATTCAAAAGCAATAGCCTCTTTATTTCCTTCCACAAAGTAGGAGTTAATAATAGCGGATTGTTATTTAGCAGTAATTTTGAGAGGGAAGCTATAACTAGCAACACTAAGATTAATACTTTGTTAGGAGAAGCTATTTCGGAAAGTCAATACAACAACCAACCTGTATTTGAATTACAACATAAAAACAATACTTTATTTGTAAGTTTTGTAGGAGATATTGTATTCTTTTCAGAGAATAAGATGTTAGTAGAAGACGCTATAAGAGCTAGTGTTGCTAAAGATAAACTTAGCCTACACCCTTCATTTAGTACCGCCTATAAAACAATTAGTAAATCAGCTGACATTAATCTGCTTATCAACTACAACTCATTAATTGAATACACAAATTTATTTATCAGTACAGACCTTACTACTACCGACTTTTCTGGATGGGCAGCAACTGATCTTAAAATTAAGGACAATCTTATAATAGCCAATGGATTTAGTGCCTTTAATAACACTACTACTAACTTTACGGATGTACTTAGCAATCAATCTGCTGAGAACATTGGAATTACTGATATTATTCCTGAAAGCGCATCTCTTCTATTTAGCATAGGATTTAATAATGCTAAACAGTTATATAACAAGAAAAATAAAATATTGCAGCAACAAAATAATTTTTGGAGCTGGGACAAGCACAGAAAACATATACTAGATAGTAATAATGTAGATTATAATGAATTTATCACTGAACTAGAAGGTGAAGCTGGAATATTTAACACCTCAGCAATCCAAAACGAACAACAACAATATTCCTTTTTCAAAAGCAGAAATTCAATTACAGCTAGTAGTTTAATACAAGTCTTGATCTTAGAAAAGAGAGCCTATTCAGAATATAGCATTAACAGCATAAAGGATGCTAACATTACAGCTCAGTTATTTGGGGATCTATTTAAAAAACACACTCCTTATTTTACAGTTATAGATAATTATTTTATTTTTGGCTCTACTATAGCTTCACTGGAATATCTAATTGACAATTACAAAAGCGATAATACCTTAGCTAACAGCCAGCATTTTAGTAATTATAGTAGTTATTTTTCATCAAAATCAAATATGTTTTTCTATATCAATATAGGGAAAATGGCTAATGGTTTAAAAGATAAATTGAGAAAATCTTACAGCAAAAAACTTAATTTTAATACTGATTCCTTAGCAAAATTCACTGCTCTCTCTCTACAAATGACAAGCAAGAGAAATTTACTATTAAACAATATTAACCTCTTTTACGATACTGATTATAAAGAAGCAATAAAAGAAGAATGGTTCAGACAATTAGATACTACTATTAGCATGCAACCACAATTTGTGTATAATCATTTTACAAAGGAGAAAATGATAATAGTACAAAATGATGACCACCAAGTATTTGCAATTAATTCGAAAGGAGAAGAGCTATGGAGTATTCAATTGAATTCAAAGATTATTGGAAATATCTCTAATATTGATGTATACAAAAATAATAAATACCAATGTTTATTTAATACAGATAGCCAGCTACATATAATTGATAGAAATGGTGATTATGTTGATGGATTCCCTAAATTATTACCAAGCAATACCAAAATAGGTCATGCATTATTTGATTATAAAAAAACAAAGAAATACCGTATCATTATTATAGGAGAAGACAACAAAATCTACAACTTAGATAAAAAAGGAAAGAAAGTTAAAGGATGGAAATACAAAGAGAATAGCAACAGAATAAAACAAACTCCTCAATATTTCGGGGTGGGCAATAAGGATTACATACTTGCTGAACGCAATAATAGTAGTACTCAATTACTGGCAATTAATGGTAGTGAAAGAGTAGAGTTTGAAAAAGGCACACAATTTAATGGCAACCCAATTCAAATTGACAAACAAGGTACGATATACGCTATTACTAATGAAGGGAAACTATGGAGAGGAACCTTAGATGGGAATTCAAGTAGTATAAGTATTTCTAAACTAAACTCCACAAGTAAACTTTTGTATACTAGTGATAATATCATCTATACAAATAATAATCAAATTTTTATTATTGATGCATTGAACTTTAATGCCATTTCTAATCTTACTATGGATAGTGAAATCACCAGTATTAAGAAAGTAGATAAATTCTTAGCAGTTACAACTAAAAACAAACTTTATCTTTATAATTCTTATAACTTAATAGAGAGCTTCCCTATTGTTAGTGATGGATACTTTAATATAGCCGATATTGATAATAATGGAAAACCCAACCTCCTGAATTCTAAAAAAGGATTTATCTATAATTATGAAATAGCTAACTAATTCAGCAAATAAGTCAACTTAAAATAAGGAATTATATTAAAGCTTTCAGAAAGCAAATGTATATCTGATAAGGGAATCTGAACACCCCCTCTAATTAATAGTTTTTTTTGTTTTTCTGTTTTATACATTATTTCAGAAGAAATATGTGGAATTACTGTTGGTTCGTCAATAGGCACATAAAGTATCCCTGCATTTACACCTGCATAAAACATATTTAATATCTCATTATTATACCCTACACTGGCTTCACTAAAAACAAATGAGGTATTTACCTCCATAAAATACAATGACTCTTTATTAAAATAATAAGCCCCTATACCAGTCAAATAAGGCAAGCCGTAAGAATTCGCAAAGTAAAGTTGCCTTTCTTCTTCTGTTTCTTTATCAAACCTACTCAAATCATATTTCTCTATTAAATCAATGAGTAAAGTTGGGTACTTAGGATTGGTGGCATAACCTGCCTTTTTTAAGCCTTTTGACCACTTTTTATAATCTGTTTTCTTGTATTTAAACAAAAAAGAATACCGATCTCTCTCGCTTAGAAAAAGTGAGTGATCACGATAGGAATCTGCTACTGAAGGGTATTTTCTAAAACATTCTCCTTTTTCATCATCATCTTCAATAATGGTTTTTCCATTCCAATTGCTATGGCATTTTATTCCAAAATGATTCTTCCCTTCTGTTGCTAATCTACTTTCTCCATTTCCACTTTCCAATATCCCTTGTGCTAGTGTAATAGATGCAGGGATATTATACCGATTCATTTCATCTACTGCAATCTGACTATATTGTTCAATATATTCTTCTGTTTTACTCTGTGCTTTTACTGTAACCACACAAATAACAGACAATATAAATACTAATCTTTTCATAGGACTAAAATAGAAAAGCAAAATGCAACATTTACTCACAAAAAATATATATTTGAACACTAAATATTTTATAACTTACTTATGAAAAGAAAAGATTTTCTACAATCAGTATTAGGAGCAAGTGCTTTTATAGGATTATCACTAGCTTCTTGCAATGAAAAAGAAAGTCTACAAGAACTAGTAAATAACACAAAAAGGAAAGTAACTGGTAATATGCTTGGCTTTTCTTCCGATCCTATTCAAAAAGTGAGAGTTGGAATTATTGGTCTTGGAAATAGAGGAAATACTCTAATAGAAATGTTTCAGTACTTGGTAGAAAATGAAATGGCTGAAATCATTGCTTTATCAGATATATCAGAGAAAAAAGTAAATAAAGCAGCAGAAAAATTAGCAATTTGGCAAAGTAAAAAACCTGGGCTTTATTATAAATCAGAAACACAGTGGAAAGAACTAGCTAAAAGGAATGATCTTGATTTGATAATTATTGCAACTCCTTGGCTTTTACACTCTCCTATGGCAATCTACTGTATGGAAAATGGGAAACATGTAGGTAGTGAAGTTCCGATTGCCTCTACCATTGAGGATTGTTGGAAGTTAATTGAAACAGCTGAACGCACTCAAAAACATTGTATGATGATGGAAAATTGTAATTATAATGAGGAAGAGCTTTGGATTCTGAATATGATCCAGGAAGGCGTGTTTGGAGACATAACCCATACTGAGGGGGCTTATCTACATGACTTGAGAGCATTGATGCTACACGATACTTATTATCAAGGACAATGGCGCTTACACGAACATGCTGAAAGAAATGGAAATTTCTATACCACTCACGGCTTAGGACCAATCGCTTTTTATTTAGGAATTGGAAGGGGGGATACTTTTTCGCATCTTACTTCTATGAGTAGTAGAGAATTAGGCCTTAGTATTGCCGCTAAACAGCATAAGCACCCTATACAGGCTTACAAATGTGGAGATATGAATAATACACTTATCAAAACAGAAAAAGGAAAAACAATATTACTACAATTTGATGTTCATACAGGAAGACCATACTCTAGGATTAATAAGATTGTAGGAACAAAAGCTGTACATGATGGCTACCCTAGTCGATTATATGTTGAAGGAGAAAAACCTGAATATTGGGGACATAATTGGCTAAAAGATGAAGCTTATAAACAGTACAAAGGTAAATACCAACACCCAATCATTAAGAAACTAAAGACGGTTAGCCAAGGGTTTAAGCAAGGTCATGGCGGTATGGATTTTGTTATGATTTACCGCTTAATTAGATGCTTAAACTTAGGACTACCACTAGATATAAATGTGTATGACAGTGTAATGTGGAGTGCTATCACTCCTCTTTCTGAACTTTCAGTGGCCGCTAATAGTCAATCCATTATTATTCCTGATTTCACAGGAGGAACTTGGAAAAAAGAAAACCCATTAGAAATTATGAGGGAAGTTTAACCTCCAATCGTTCAGACATTCCTTTATTTCCTTGCAAACCTCCAGTGTGTATAGCTAAAACGCTACTTCCTTTAGAGAAGTAATCTTTAGCGACTAGATCCAAAATACCTATCATCATTTTTCCAGTATATACAGCATCCAAAGGAATATCTTGTGTTTTATGAAACTCATTTATAAATTGAATTAACTTTTCAGTTAATTTAGCATAACCACCTAATGTATAGTTATTTATAATTTTGAAGCATTTATTTTCTATCCAGCACCTCACATCTTTCAGAAGATCTTCAGATCCTTTGACAGCAGGAAAGCCAATTACTTGCTGCATAGAATTAGAAGCATTTATAATTCCAGCAATTGTTCCTCCAGTACCTACAGAACAACAAATATAATCTTGTGTATTATTCGTATCTAATATTTCTTCCGCTCCTTTGATAGCTAATTCATTAGTTCCTCCTTCTGGCAACAAATAAAAATTTCCAAATTGGGATTTTAGTTTATCCAAAAATCCAGGAGTTGATTTTAATCGATAATCCACTCTACTCAGATAATGCAATTCCATTCCATTCTCTCTAGCAAAATGCAAAGTAGGGTTTAAAGGAAAATTCTCCTCTCCTCTTATCAAACCTATACTCTTCAAACCATTCTCTTTTGCTGCAAAAGCAGTAGCGGCAATATGATTAGAGTAAGCTCCACCAAAAGTTAATAAGGTATCATGAGCTAGCTTTTTGGCCTCAATTAAGTTATACTTCAATTTAAACCATTTGTTTCCTGAAATAAAAGGATGTAATTTATCCAAACGCTTTACAAATAAGCGAATTTCTTTCTCTTTTAAGATTGGTAATGATATTTCCTGAGTTTCTATTTTCATTCGCGCAAATATCGTAATTTAGCACAGCCTATGAAAGGATTTTCAAAAATAGACCAACTAGATAAGGAGGATTATTATCATGCTAAAGAAGGCTATATTATATTTACAGAAAAACATCATTTGAAAAGAGGCTATTGCTGCAATAATAATTGCAAACATTGTCCTTACAGAAAAGAACTAAAGCAAAAAAATGACAAATCTTAAACAAGCCATTTTACAAGGAATTCCATCAGAACTTCCTGAAAAGAAAGAAATTAAAGCAGATATTAGTCATGCTCCCCACAGAAAGGATATACTAAACAAAGAAGAAAAGCAATTAGCAATACGTAATGCTCTGCGTTATTTTCCTGAGCATATGCATACTATACTAGCTCCTGAGTTTGCTGAAGAACTAAAAAAATACGGAAGAATCTATATGTATCGTTTTACGCCAAATTATGAGATTAAAGCAAGACACTTAGAGGATTTTCCACATAAAAGCAAACAGGCAGCAGCCATACAAATGATGCTCTCTAACAACCTAGATGTTTCTATTGCACAACATCCTGCAGAACTCATTACTTATGGAGGAAATGGAGCTGTATTTCAAAACTGGGCACAATATCTACTATGTATGCGATACTTAGCAGAAATGAATGATGAGCAAACGCTTGTTTTATATTCAGGGCACCCTATGGGATTATTTCCTTCTCATAAAGAGGCCCCTAGAGTTGTGGTTACAAATGGAATGATGATTCCTAACTATTCCAAACCCGATGATTGGGAAAAGTTTAATGCATTAGGAGTTACTCAATACGGACAAATGACAGCTGGCTCTTTCATGTATATTGGACCCCAAGGAATTGTACATGGTACAACCATTACGATACTTAATGCTGCACGAAAGATTGATGCCACTGCTGAAGATTTAAGAGGGAAGATTTTTGTTACTGCAGGATTAGGAGGCATGAGTGGCGCGCAACCTAAAGCAGGAGTAATTGCTAAGGGAGTTTGTATAGTTGCAGAAGTTAATCCTCAAGCTACCTACAAAAGGCACGAACAAGGCTGGGTAGATGAAGTATACAAAGATTTAGATAAGTTACTAGATAGAGCTATAACGGCAAGAGAGAATAAAGAAGCTATATCTATGGCTTATGATGGAAATATTGTTGACCTCTGGGAAAGAGTGGTAGAGCGCAATATTCATATTGAAATTGGTTCTGATCAAACTTCACTACATAATCCTTGGGCAGGTGGCTACTACCCTGTTGGAATGAGTTATGAATCAGCCAATAAGATGATGACTAATAATCCTGAACAGTTTAAAAAAGAAGTACAAAAAACTTTAATTCGTCATACAAATGCAATTAACACTTTAAGCAAAAGAGGAATGTACTTTTTTGATTACGGGAATGCTTTTCTACTTGAAGCAAGCCGGGCAGAGGCTGACATCTTAAATGATAAAGGAAATTTTAAATACCCATCTTATGTACAAGATATTATGGGCCCTATGTGCTTTGATTATGGGTTTGGACCTTTTCGTTGGGTTTGTGCTTCCAATGAAGCTAAGGATTTAGCAATAACAGATAGGATTGCTTGTAAAGTACTAGAAGAGCTAATACAAGAATCGCCTGCTGAAATCAAATTACAAATGAGTGATAATATCAATTGGATAAAAGCAGCTGGGGAGAATAAAATGGTTGTTGGCTCACAAGCTCGTATTTTATATGCTGATGCTGAAGGAAGAATGAAAATTGCTGAAGCTTTTAATAATGCTATTGCTGATGGAACACTTTCAGCTCCTGTTGTTTTGGGTCGTGATCATCATGATGTTTCAGGAACCGACTCTCCTTACAGAGAAACTTCTAATATTTATGATGGCTCACAGTTTACTGCTGATATGGCCATCCAGAATGTAATAGGTGATAGTTTTAGAGGAGCTACTTGGGTTTCTATACATAATGGTGGAGGTGTTGGTTGGGGAGAAGTAATCAATGGAGGTTTTGGCATGCTATTAGATGGAACAAAAGATGCAGAAAGACGCTTAAAATCTATGCTATTTTGGGATGTAAATAATGGGATTTCTAGAAGAAGCTGGGCAAGAAACAAAGAAGCTAACTTTGCAATTAAAAGAGCTATGCAGATGAATCCTAACCTAAAGGTTACTATACCTAATACTACTGATAAAAGTTTAATAGATTCATTGGATTTATAAAATATATTGACTGCAATCGTAAAACCTTCCATTTTCAAATTCTTAAATGATCTTAAGCAAAATAATACTAGAGAATGGTTTGCTAAAAACAAAGAATATTACCAGAAGGAAGAAAAGCAAATAAAAGATTTCTTTACTACTATAAATCAGGGGTTATCTGCTATTGATAATATAGAAAGTATGAAAGTTTATAGAATTTATAGAGATATTCGTTTCTCAAAAGACAAAACTCCTTACAAGATTTATAGAAGTTGTGGCTACAAAAGAGCTACTAAAGCTTTAAGAGGAGGCTACCATTTAGAGCTTACTGCAGGAGGCTCATTCTTAGCAGCAGGATTTTGGCAACCTAACAAAGAAGATTTATTTAGAATAAGAAAGGAATTTGAGATGGATAATTCAATTATTGAAGACATACTAAACACAACCAATATCAAAAATATATTTGGAAGCTT
>Ga0315320_10004806_pt1 | contig 11055 bp, 10 predicted proteins | sample M140m21515metaG_FD_203458 | JGI IMG/M metagenome (GOLD analysis project Ga0315320, IMG submission 203458) | Ammonia-oxidizing marine archaeal communities from Monterey Bay, California, United States - M1 40m 21515 | ecosystem: Environmental > Aquatic > Marine > Coastal | place: USA: California...
CGGCTGGTACCGCGTCGGCTGGTACCGCGTCGGCTGGTACCGCGTCGGCTGGTGCCGCGTCGGCTGGTACCGCGTCGGCTGGTGCCGCGTCGGCTGGTGCCGCGTCGGCTGGTGCCGCGTCGGCTGGTGCCGCGTCTGCTGGTGCCGCGTCTGCTGGTGCCGCGTCTGCTGGTGCCGCGTCTGCTGGTGCCGCGTCTGCTGGTACTGCGTCTGCTGGTGCCGCGTCTGCTGGTGCTGCGTCTGCTGGTGCTGCGTCTGCTGGTGCTGCGTCGACTGCTGGTGCCGCGTCGACTGCTGGTGTCGCCTGATCGTTACCAGGCACCTGCTCGGGACCGACTGATGCGACTTCACCCGCGTTCTTCTCTGCCTCTATTTTCTCGACTTGAGTGTCAGCAGGTTTCTTCTTTTTCGAACCGGACTTTCCGGCAACGGGCTCCTCTTTGGGCGTGTGTGGATCACTGACATTGGCAATCTTGATTTGTGCATTTTTCACAAGCCATCGAACGGCTGCAGCAATGACCCTCGGGTCGCCGGCCAAGCGTTTTGCCAAAGCCTCCTCTAGTCCCGCGATAGCTCCACCTGTGTCTTGGATCTCTTCGATTTTCTGCGCGATTTCATCGAAGTCGCTACCATCGCCTTTTTGTGGATTCAGAACTCGAACCGCGAGCAAGGTTGGAGCATTTCGTTGCTCATTTGACTCTGCTTTGAGCCTTCGTCCGAGTCGTCCGAGCATCCGTAGCGAATTGGACTTTTGGATCGCTTGACCGATGGCTGGATCGCAAAGTGATGTTTGCTGCCAAGCGGCATGCAATTCATCACGTCTTTGAGCGATCTTTTGCTCATTTTTGATTGCTGCAGACAGTGCCCACAAGCTGGATTCACTCAGACCACCCAACTCATCGCATCGATAGCGTGCGAGGAAAGGCGGCGTGAAGCCTTGTTCCAGCAGTGGCTGTGCGAGTTTTAAACTGGATGCATCGCAACGCCCGCGTTGAGCAATTGCTTCAAAATCGACGCTCATATCGAGTCCGTCTCTGCTTAACTCTCACCAGCCATAGGCGGATCGAGTTTCTTTGGAAAGTGTCACTTAGTCGCCTAGGCAGATTGCGCCGCCTAAGTCATTAAAACGCGACTCAGGCAGGAAATCTCCAAGGCATTACCGTCGCTGCTGTCGCAACGGAACTAGCACAAAATGGAAGCCCGCGAACATAGCGCGGTGACGCAAGAATGTCAACCTATGAGCATGCACGGGGGGGACTTAATTCACCCAATTACCCATCTTTCAATGAGCACCGGGGCTCTCTCAACCAGCAAGGTTCGTGGAACACATGAACTTTCAGCACGCATCCGACTACGACGAAAAATGATTTCCCAGCAACTGCCCATCCGCGTGTGCGACGGAACGCCGCCCTCAAAACGCTCTGGCAGTGCGGAGGGACAGCTCACGCGTATCTGGACGAATGCATCGTATTATCGGAGCTCATTTTGCCGTTTCGACAAATCGCGACTCGCGAACCACCGTGACTTTGATTTCGCCGGGATAGGTCAACTCTGCCTCAAAAGCCTTGGCAATTTTTTGACAAATCGCGGCGGCCTGTTCATCGGTGGTAAGATCACTACTGACGATCACTCGTAATTCCCGCCCTGCACTAATTGCGAACGCTTGCCGCACGCCGTCGAATCTTGCGGCGATGGACTCTAACTCTTCCATTCTTTTGACATACCGTTCCAGTGACTCACGGCGAGCTCCCGGCCGACTGGCACTACACGCATCGCCGGTTGCGACCAGCATCGTATACGGGTGCTCCGTCACAATTTCATCATGGTGCCCCAAGGCTGCATGCACGACTTCTGGCCCCTCACCATGTCGTCGCAGCAGATCAGCACCAATTTTCGGATGCCCGCCCTCCAGCTCATGATCTGCCGCTTTCCCAATGTCGTGCAGCAACCCGCACCGTCGCGCCAGATCCCCATCCATGCCCAACATTTCGGCGACCAATCCAGATACAAAAGCCACCTCAACGCTATGCCGCAGCACATTCTGGCTGTAGGAAGTCCTGAAGTGCAGCCGGCCCAACATCATGATGATTCGATCGTGCAGTCCCGGCACGTTAACTTCATCGGCGGCTTCCCGCCCCTTTTGCAGCATGAATGCTTCGATCTGTTTTCCAGTATCGGCAACCACCTCTTCAATTTTCGAAGGATGGATTCGCCCATCGGAAATCAGCTTTTGCAAAGCCTTCCGAGCAATTTCTCGACGCACAGGATCGAATCCACTGACGATCACAACACCCGGCGTGTCATCAATAATGACATCGACTCCCGTCGCTTTTTCGAAAGCCCGAATGTTTCTCCCCTCGCGACCAATGATCCTGCCCTTCATGTCATCGGTCGGAACATCAACGGTGCTGGTCGTGGATTCAGAGGTATGAGCAGATGCATAACGCTGGATGGCGGTCAGCAACATTTCCCGAGCTTGGGCATCAACAACATCACTGAGAAGTTTTTTGTGTTTCAGCAGAGCTGAGCCACGCTCATGCTCCAACTCGCGTGACATGGCTTCCATTAATTTCTCGCCCGCCTGCTCACGCGTCATGCTGCTAGCCTGCTCAAGGATGGAAGTCTGCTCCTTGAGCGTGTGGGCCAATTGCTCACGCTGCTCCGTCAATCCCTTGAGTTGTGTTGCCAAGCGAGTCTGGCTTGATTCAAGTCCACGCTGCTGTTTTCGGAATGAGTCCTCCTGCTGGTGCAGTTGCTCATCACGTCGATCCAGCTTTTGCTCTCGTTGCAATTGACTTTTACGTCCTGCAACCAATTCCTCGTCCGACTCTGCCTTGAGAGAAAGCGCAGCCTCTTTTGCTGCGACCAACATTTCACTACGCTCGGTCTCGGCCTGACGTCGTGCAGATTCAAGAAGCTGATCAGCTTCCTCTTCAAGCTTAGTTTTTCGCTTCTTTTCGATCAGTTTATAAAAACCGACGGTTATCGCAGCCCCAACCAGCAAGGAGATCAGGCTCTGCAACATTTGTTCTGGAGTCATTCAACTGCCCTCTTATCAGAGGACTCAAAAACCACCCTTCAGGGGACCTTATCCCCACACGCTCCCGTCTTTCCGAAAGGCTCAAGGATCCTTGATCTATAAAATGATCATGGATACTCAGCAGAAAGGGGAACATCTCCCAGGGAAAAAAGTCTCGGATGCTGCTCTTTGCCAACAGTGAACGATGAGCACACAACGCCATTGGACCACACAGATCGTGTGAAACAGGATCCTTGCCGTCTCGTAAATTCAGCCACATCTCAGAGGCTCTTTGCTCTGAAACACGATCGAATATCCGAAAAGCGACCTCAACGCAGGCTGCAAAGCCATGGATGTATCGCGAAAGGATCGAATGGAGAAACGGCCACATGGCGATGCTGAAGTGACAAGTTGGACAGAGCAACCATCGCGGCTTAAGTTCGGCCCGATTGGCGACAGGTGATTCTGTTGTCCGTAGTAGTTGTTAATCTTGGTAAATATTGGCAACGTGACATGCGTGCCACACCAACAGCGTTAGCGTAACAGTTCATCTCTGACTGCGATACAACGCGGTTACGAATCCACTGTCATTCCGAAGCGGTAATCGAACGAAACCATGAATAACCCGCAGAATACCGCACCCAGTTGGTCCAAGTTACTCGACCTGCTGTCGGCCAACTGGGCCACTCAAAGGTGGCGAGACGTTGGGGTTGTGATTGGCTGCAGCGGCGGCGCGGACAGCGTTGCTTTGCTGCGTCTGATGTCAGAATTGCGAAAGCAGGGTAACAAGCCTCCTCGTGGTTTCGTGATCGCCGCACACTTCAATCATGGTCTGCGCGGCCATGAATCCGACGACGACCAGACATTTGTCGAACAACTCTCTGATGGACTCGGGCTAAGATTTGAAACAGCCCGTGCCCAAACCACAGAAACCAGCGAAGCCGCCCTGCGTTCCATGCGAATGCAGTTTCTGACCGACACAGCACATGCTACGGGTGCGAGGTACATCGCAGTTGCACACTCTGCTGACGACAACGCTGAGACCGTAATCCACCACCTTCTGCGCGGCACTGGACCTGCTGGACTCACCGGTATCAGCCACGCCCGATCCCTCGACAGTGACCTCGTCCTGCTCAGACCGCTACTCAAAGCATCTCGAAGTGACATCCGAAAGGCACTGAATGAAGTTGCCCAAACATGGCGAGAAGATTCATCTAATCAGCAACTCCACTATCAACGCAATTGGATTCGCCACGAACTGCTGCCAACCATCGCGCATCGTTATCCCCATGCGGTCGATGCAATCAACCGTGCCGTTTCTGGACAACGAGAGTGGCGAAATCTTGTGGACCAGTTGGCCCAGACATGGCTCGATCAACACCAAGTCGAGATTCGATCTACCGAATCAAAGCCGGACGAAGTGTCACTGAGGCGTGATCACTCAACCGACCGTGTGGTGGTCATCTCGGCCATGCAACAACTATGGACCGAGATGAACTGGTCACGAGGGGCAATGGCACGCGATCACTGGTGCCGCCTGGCAAGCACGATCAATTCACAAACGCTAGAAAGGTATTCACTTCCTGGCCCCATTGATGTCGACGCCACCAAACCATTGATCACTCTGTCCGATTAAAACCCCGGGTCGATTAAAACCCCGGGTCGATTTGAACCCTGAGCCGATTTGAACCCTGTGCGACCTGCCCCAACCAGCAACGGATAACACACAAAACAGGATCACTGGACGTGGGTCGAGCATACAAACCCCAGCTTGATCAAACACAACTGTAGACACGATCAAAACGGCGATCATGACAACAAAAGCCGGCCATACTGATCAAAGCGTCAAACGTCTCAGGCCTGAATTCAGAGCAGCACCGCCAAACTCAGCACCCCGTTAAAACGGAGTTGGCTGGAGATCAGAAATCGGATCGTGACGGGACCAATTTCCGAGAATTCAAGGAACTTCATAACCCACATCCACTCGCCAAAAAACTTGAGCCGCAGAAATCCATCATGAAATCTGCGGTTTCACATCAGCAAGGGTCACACTCGGTTCGACTTTTGCTTGGGTAGCGATTCTCTGAATTATGTGCCAAGTTGGCACAAGTCGGGATAAACTGGCTACCCAGACCTGAATCAATAATCACCCCATCACTCAATCTGTAGTTTTTCTCCGTGGCTGAAGACCTCTACCAAACTCTCGGCGTCGGTCGCGACGCATCAAAAGACGAGATCAAAAAAGCACATCGCAAGTTGGCGCTCAAGTATCACCCTGACAAGAATCCGGATGACAAGGTTGCCAGTGACAAATTCAAGCGAGCTCAGGAAGCCTACGATGTCCTGAGCGATGACGAGAAACGCGCGGCCTATGATCGCTACGGTGCGGATTTTGAGAAGATTCGCAGCAGTGGCTACCAACCCGGCACGGGAGGTTTCGATGGTCTCGATTTGGACCAGGTTTTTGGAGGTGGCAGAGGTGGCCGCGGTGGCGGTGGGCAGACGCAGTTTGACGGGTTTTCGGATTTCTTTGAACAGATGATGGGCGGTGGTCGTGGTGCTGGTGGGCGTCAACGGCAGGCTCCACCTCAGAAGGGTGGGAACACCCGTCATGAGCTCGAAATACCTCTGCAAACTGCCGTCCAAGGCGGCAAGACAGAGTTTTATTTGAACGACGAAAAAATCTCGCTCAACATTCCCGCCGGTGTCGAAACGGGAGCCAAAATTCGGCTCCGAGATCGCGGACAACCGTCTCCCAACGGCGGCCCCAATGGTGACCTGATTCTTCTCATTAAAGTGTCCGACCACCCATGTTTCCGCCGCAATGGACGCAACTTGGAACTCAACCTGCCCGTGAGCTTAGGCGAGGCGGTACTTGGTTCCAAAATTGACATTCCTACCCCTGCGGGCACCGTTGCCCTCAGCATCCCTGCAAATAGCAGCAGTGGCCGCCGACTGCGACTGAAAGGACAGGGTGTCAAACATCGCGATGGATCGGCAGGTGACCTCTTCGTGATATTGCAAATCGAGGTGCCAAAGGAAACAGACGAAGAGTCTCGGAACCTGATTGAGCAATTCGAAAACCGCAATCCGGTCATACTCCGAGAAGATTTAATCTTCTAGTCACCCAAAGCGATGTAGCCTTGGACAGGCCGCCTTTGCCTGACATCTTTGCGTTCAATGCATGTCCGTTATGCTGTTGCGTGTATGTTCAGCCAGCAACAAGCAGCATACGGCAGCGCGACCAACTCAGGATTCTCGTTCTACACACCTTCCACCACACGAAGAGGTGGTGTTTCTACAACACCCAACATGCGTTATTCGTTCGGTAAAACAGAACGTGTTACTCGCAGCGGTGATTTCACAAAAATCATTCGCTTGGGAACCTGTGTCGCTGACGGCACGCTTGTCTTATTTGCCCGACCAACGTCAGATGACGAATCGGTTCGAATTGGTATCACCATCCCCAAAAAAACAGGGAATGCTGTACTACGCAACCGCTGGAAACGCCTGATTCGTGAATCTTTTCGATTGCAGCGGGCAATGTTGCCAACCGGCTACGAATTTATCGTTCGGCCAAAGCGAGGTGCTTCGCCGAACTGGACAGCAATCGAAAAATCGATCCCTCGCTTGGCTCACAAAGCAGCCAAACGCACACGTCATCCAGAGACGAGATGACAAGTTAGGCTGCAATCTTGTTCGCACCAGTCGCGAAGTAGTCAGTAACCACTTCAATGACACGGCACTGCTCTGATTCGGTCAAACCAGGAAAGATTGGCAGATTCAGGACTTCCTGACTGGCTCTTTCTGTTTCAACCAATTTTGCACGATCAGCTTGTAAGTAAGTGAAGCACTCCTGCTGATGCATCGGAACGGGGTAATAGATTTCACTTCCGACACCGTTCTCAGCCAAATGTGCCCGAAGTGCGTCACGCCTTCCTCCGGCAACCCGGATGGCATACTGATTCCAAACGTGAAAAGCATTTTCATCGTGCGTCGGCAAAGTGATGGCATCATCATCCACCAGATTTTGCTCTGCCAACATCCGTCCATATCGATCAGCAATATTCGATCGTGATTCCACTGCTGCCGGCAAGTGCTTCAACTTGACCCTGAGAACAGCAGCTTGGAAAGTATCCAATCGACTGTTGATTCCAACGACTTGGTGGTAATAGCGTGGCCGCATGCCATGCCCCGCAAACAACCGAAGTCGATCGGCAGTGGCAGCATCACAGGATGTCATCATGCCCCCATCTCCCATACCGCCGAGGTTTTTCGTCGGATAGAAGCTGAAACAACCGACTAGCCCCCAACTGCCAGCCGGACGCGAATGGTAAGCAGCACCAATTGCCTGGGCTGCATCTTCGATGACAGGAATATCATGCTCGCAAGCGAGCTGACATATTCTGTCGATTTCCGCGCACTGACCGAACAGATGAACGGGAATGATCGCTTTGGTTTTCTCGGTGATCGCTTCAGGAATTTTGTCAACATCGATGTTGAATGTATCTGGTCTTATATCAACGAAGACCGGTGTTGCTCCAAGGCGAGTGATGCAACTGACGGACGCGAAGAACGTGAAGCTTGGTACGATGACTTCATCGCCAGGGCCGATATTCAGTGCCATCAAAGCCAGCAGTAACGCATCGCTTCCCGACGCGCAACCCACTGCATTATCGACCTCACTATAGGCGGCAACTTCTCGCTCCAGTTCCACCACATCTGGGCCGAACAGAAACCGTCCGCTATCGACCACTGCGGCGAGTGCGTCGACAAATTCGTCGCGGTGGGGACGATTATCTCGATTGATGTCCAGCAACGGGACATTATTGATTTGGTCAGCCATCGTACAACCTTCCGTGGTTGGGCTAGGGCGGGAACAGACTTCAGTCAGGTTCCACGTAGAATTAGTCCGAGTGGGTTCAGCGGTCAAGGTCATTCGACCCGTTCCCAGCCGAGGAGATGCCACCGCGACGATCCGTCCGTGTTTGCGATAGAATCTCACACGATTCGGAGCGTCATTACAGGGAAAAATCGGCAAAAAGCCGTTTTCAACCTGCTATAACCGCCCACGAACCCTCTTTCTGCCCTTTTAAGACCGCATCGGAACCGTGATGGACAACATTCTGCTTCTCTCTGGCGCCTTGGTTCTGATCATTTTGAACGGTTTTTTTGTGGCAGCGGAATTTGCATTGGTCAAAGTACGGCCATCTCGAATTGACCAGATGGTTCGGGAGAAACGGGCATTTTCAAAGACGGCGCAGTGGTTGGCCGAACGTCTCGATAAATCGCTTTCGGCCTGCCAATTGGGCATCACGATGGCTTCATTGGGACTGGGATGGGTTGGTGAACCCGCCTTTTCCGAACTGATTGAACCTGTGCTGAAGGCCGTGGGGATCACTGACCCAGCCGTGCTGAAATTGTTGGGGTTCGGCACTGCGTTCCTTTTCATTACCGCCTTGCACCTGGTCGTAGGCGAGCAATTTCCAAAAATCTACGCCATTCGCCGCCCGGAGGCGATGCTGCTGTGGTGCGCTGCACCGCTCAGATTTTTCTACATCATTTTATACCCCTCTTTGGCAATCCTCAATGAAACCACTGCATTCCTGCTGAAGATGTGCGGTATCACCGGTGCCTCAGAGCATGACGGTCCGACTTCAGAATCAGAAGTTCGTGATCTGATTACGCAAGCACATCGGCATGGCTACCTTTCCCGAAATGAGCACTCGCTGATCAACAACGTTTTCGAATTTGATGACATGATTGTTCGCCGGGTCATGGTTCCTCGCAATGAAGTTTCATTTTTCGATATCAACGACTCACTTCCGCACATCATTGAACAGGTCCAACGCACCAAACACACACGCTACCCGGTTTGCAACGGCTCCTTGGACGATATCGTCGGTGTTGCCCACATCAAGGATCTACTCGGCATCGACCTCGACACTCCTGATTTTAGTATCGAATCAGTCATGCGTCCTCCCAAGAAAGTTCACGAGACAATGCCGATCAGTCTTGTCCTGCGTCACTTTCAAGCAACACATCAGCTTCTTTCATTGGTGCTGGACGAGTTTGGATCGGTCACTGGAGTCGTCACACTGGAAAACGTACTTGAACGGATCATTGGCTCAGTCGAAGACGAGTTTGATACAGAACAACCGAACATCGTTCCCGCTGGTCCTGGTGAGTTTATCGTCGCAGGATCAACGAGCCTTGCAGAAGCGAGACGCGAACTTGGCATTCCGCTAACTGAATCGGGTCAGGCCGACACCATCAGCGGCTTACTGATGGACCATCAACAAAAGATCCTGAAACCTGGTGACACTGCCAAGATTGAGGGAGCGACCGCAGAAATCATGGAGGTACGAAGTGATCATGCCAGCAAGATTCATATCCTGCTGGCAAAGGAAGCCCCCAAACAATGATCAGTGCCGCATACTCACCAAGAATCAGTCAGGGTTTCTGAGTACTCAGAGATTCGATAGCCTGATCACGAGTGGTGATCTCTCCATCTAACTGACGGTCTCTCAAGTTGGCGAGCATTTTCCCGAACTCTGGCCCCGGACGAAACCCAAGAGCTTGCAAATCACCTCCGCTCAACAAGGGAACAGGATTGAGCTTCTCTGCAGGCCATGACAGGGCATGTCTGGCAAGATCACACCCACCGGTGTCGATGCCATCAACAGCCGCAATCGCCTCCGCCAAACCAAGAATGACACCGGCATCTCGATGCACAAGAGTGGGTTGCACAGTCGACCAGGCCGAGTCCCTCGCATTGACCAGTATCCCCCAATGCTGTGTCGCCGCTTGAGCCTGACGCACCTCTGCGCTGGAAAGCCGCCATCGTTGGGCAATTTTCGCCAACACGCGTTCTGGCAAAGCCCCGCCCGAGTCAACGCGGACCTGTCCAAGACAAGCCAGTGCGAGAGAAAAACTGCGAGGCTCAGCATGTTCCAGCAAACGCTCTAGACGAGCCATGTCGAGTCCCGCCAACTCGGGTAAAACCACACGATCAATGCCACTCAGCAGCATTTGACGCAAACCCTCGAAGGCGTGTGGAGAAACCAAGACACGCCGCATTTCGGCACCAATCCGTTCTCCACTGACATCACCCATCTCATCAGCGTGCTGCTGAATTGCAGCTAGAGTTTCCGAATGCATGCGGAACTGAAGCGTCGTTGAAAATCGAATCGCCCGTAGCATCCGAAGTCGATCTTCACCAAAACGCAGGACGGGGTCACCAATCGTCTGCAGCACTCCGGCAGCCAAATCAGCCTGCCCTCCTACATAATCGATGACTTCCTGCTGCTGTGGATCGTAAAACAAGCCATTGATAGTGAAATCCCTGCGGAGCGCATCGTTGCGCGCATCCCCGTAATGCACTGAGTCCGGTCTGCGACCATCACTGTACTCTCCATCACTGCGAAAAGTCGCAACCTCTGTTGGTTCAACAGCCCCCTCGCTTGAATCAGCAGCCATTTGGAACGATGCTCCAGTGCGCTGCTGCTGGCGGGTAACCGAAGGCAAAACGCCGATCACACCGAACGAAGCGCCAAAAGCAATGGTTCGCCGCTTGCCGAAGAGCTCACGTACCGCATCTGGCGTCGCATCCGTGGCAACGTCGTAGTCCTTGGGACGACGACACAACAATGCGTCCCGTACACAACCACCAGCAAAATAGGCAACAAACCCCGCGTCGCGGAGCTGCTGGATGATTCTCAACCCTTCGCCAGCATCAAAACCGTGAAGATATTTTTGCAGTTCAGCTTCGATAACAGATCACCGGGGATGGATATGAATCAAATGAGCCTTCGGACACCCTTGAGCTTACACAGACTACCGGATTCCGCACTCGATTGTCTTGCAACTTCATGCATGTTAAAAGCTGTGGCATGAATACAGCACAGCAAGATCCATCACGCAAACGCGGCGTCGTTGGCGTGATCTTCCGTGAAGACCGCCTGTTAATCATTCGTCGGTCTCTCACTGTCGTGGCTCCGGGATTACTTTGCCTGCCAGGTGGAGGAATCGAAGAA
>Ga0315320_10004808_pt1 | contig 11052 bp, 11 predicted proteins | sample M140m21515metaG_FD_203458 | JGI IMG/M metagenome (GOLD analysis project Ga0315320, IMG submission 203458) | Ammonia-oxidizing marine archaeal communities from Monterey Bay, California, United States - M1 40m 21515 | ecosystem: Environmental > Aquatic > Marine > Coastal | place: USA: California...
AAAATCACACAGAAATTTCATTTAATGAATTTTTTATTACTTCAGTCCAAGATTCATCTAATGCCGACCATCCGCCGCCCTTTTCTAATTCTAAAAGATGCTCTGAACTTTTTTCCAAATCTCCAATTTTTTCATAAATTAATAACAATGCTGCATGACTCATGGTATTGAGCCATGGATCATTCATATCCCACGATTTTTTAAAATGTTCAATTGCACCATTTTCCCCATAAATCAAACCTCTTTTTATCTGTCTTAATCCTGATTTAGACCAAGATATACCAGGGACGCCTACTACCAACCCTCTGAATGCAAGATAAATTTCCAACATTACAATTACAGATGCTATTATGAATGACAATATTTGTTCATTCATTGATGAATTAACCCAATCAACAGTCAACAAATCAATTGCACCTATGCACAACAACAAGCCTCCAAATGGCGCTAGAATAACATCTTGCTTTGTGATGACCATATGTTTCACTCCAAGAATTATACCGAAACTCCCAATAATTACTGTTATCAGAGCAGGTAATTCTTCAAGTGTTTCTCTAGGTGCAGTGCTTGCAATAGCAAAAATAATACCAAAAAAAGTAACAAGAAATGAAAATCTTCCACCAATTTCGGGAAATGGTTGATATCTACTGTAATACAAAACAACTCCTCCTATCAGGAAATAAAATATTATCCAAAAATTTAATGAAATCATTTCTCTGTCCCATCCCCCTTCCATCCAGGATTCCAAAATTTATCATTATCAAGCCATTCTAACCACTCAATTGAATCGGCCTGTAAGAGTCTAAATGCCCTCTTATTTAGTCCTTCAAGCAATGATTCGGTAACTTCTCCTTTTTCACTCGCAGCCGTCCATTCTACTTGCATTTCTCTGACTTTCAATTGACCTTCTGTGTGGTTATTGAAGGATTTTTCACAAATCTCTTGTAAATCTTGTAGCCACATTCTAGCCCCTCGCATGTGTGGTTCTTCCACAAATGGTTTGGGTTTTCGTCGACGACGCCAACGACTCATAATGTTCTTTCGTAAGAGTAACTGGTATTGATTCTTTGCGAAATCCTATTACATATGCGCCTTTGGATATAATTGTGGGTAGGATAATACTTCATATCTTTGGTAAACCAAAAGATAAAAATTTAGCATCAATATTAGAGGATTATTCCAATAGAATAATTTCTAGAGGAATAATCGTCAAGACCTATTCTGATAAAAAAAATAATAATTATGAAAAATATTTAAGTAATCTCAAAGGTAGTTTAATAATTATTGATGAAAATGGAATGCAGAATACAAGTAAAGAACTATCTAATTTAATATCACAAATATCAATTGGTGATGAAACAGTGAATTTTGCCGTAGGACCTCCTGACGGATTTAGTAATAAACTTAAAAATAGACCTATAAAGAAAATATCACTTTCAAGAATGACGTTCCCTCATGAAATGGCAGCATGCATACTATTAGAACAGATATATAGAGCTACTGAAATTATCCGAGGTAGTCCATATCACAGAGAATGAATCATTTAATTCGATTCATTGAATTAGATATTATCTCTAAAGCATCTATTAATACAATATTATTATCCCAAATCTCTTCATTACTTTCGCTAATTAATAATTCTTTCATCAATAATTTAGATGCCCTTAGAACCTCGTCTACAATTGTTACAGTAGCATTTCTTGACGTCCTTGAAAGCGGATTCAAATCAATTACTAACACTTCTTTGCCCAGAGCGATGAGTGCTTCACATCGATCACCATCTTCCAAGGGAACTAATACCACATCTGCTACTTCTATCCCGTCTACACAACATATTGACCGAGGACCTTCTAATCCGATAATTTTACCCTGACTATTTTCACCTAGAATTTTGACATTATTTATCTCCTCTACCCAATTTCCTTTCCATTCTTCAGGAGGATTTTCCTTGGATATCTTATCTTTATATCCATGCATTAAATCTAATAATTTTGAAATCCTCAGAGATGTTCTATAGTATAAATTTATTTCAATGGGACAGGAAATTATTGCTGCAATTTTTATTAACTCCTCCCCAGCTAAAACTGCCGTATTACCATTAACTGAAATTACTGGTTTTTTCGCCCCTTTAAGCCTTTTTGCAACTTCTTTAATTGATTTTAGAGCAGATCTAGAGGTTTTTTCGCCTAGAAGATAATCAAAGGCCTCACCTCTTCCATGAGCAATCATGGCCGACTCAGCCAAAAGCCCATTGTTGGATGCCTGTACTATCTTCTCTCTAGAGATTAGTGAATTATATCTCGGATGGCTTTTTGGTATTTTTGACATTAAACTTTCTCCTTTACAAATAACATTGATAAATCAATAGGGTTAACTCCCCGATTTAATTTACTTGATGAAATAACTTCAATATCTGTTTTATTCCAATCTTCTAAAGAATCAATATTAATACCCCCAGATGCTTCTAAAATACAGTATCCACGTAATTTATTTTTTATAAGCTTTTTAGATATTATTTTAACCGTTTCAATATCCATATTATCTAACAATAATACAATTTTGACTTCCCTACTCTCACTTTGTATTTTTTTCGCCCAGGTTTCTACAACCAACATTACCTCATTCATATTTTGGACTTCTATAGTGATAAAATCACCAACTTTGTATAAATCTATTTCATTAATAATTCTACAAATTGTTTCTAGATAGTCTTCTTCATTTCTCATATATGCGGCAAAGTCGTTTTCTTTCAACATTACAGCATCATTTCTATTTAGTCTGTGAGTATATCCGCCTCCTACATGTACAGCCCATTTATCCATTAAACCCCAGTCTGTTTTACGAGTTGCTGCAATTTTTATTCGTTTTGATCTTTTGACCCATTTTTTTGTATTGGTGGTAATGCCAGACAAGTTTCCTAAAATATTCAACATTATTCTTTCAATCTTAAGAATTTCTGCTGCCATTCCTTTCATTTCTAAAACTAATTGGCCATTTTTTATTCTCTCTCCTTCTTCAACATACCAAATAATTTCACATTCGTAAAAGTGAATTTCTGCTAATCTATTCACAATGTGTTTCCCACAAAAATACCCATCTTCTTTACATATTATTTTTCCTGTGATAATATTTTCAGGTCCACTCCCGCCACCTTGCTCATCATATATCATAGAATTTATCCAACCATCCATCGATTTTAGGAATAGAGGTGTGGCCAAACCATTTTCAAAATCACCTTCCCAAAGAAGATGTGAACGATCATGTGGCAGGCCATCCATGTTACTCGGTCTCATACATCTATCTTCAACAATACGAATTATATTATAAAATAATTTATTTTTTTTCCACTACATCCAAACTTGTATCTGCTGCTGCTAAACAAACTAAAATATCATCAATTGTCGATCTTGTCCTGTTTAAGTTATCAGAAATAACTCTTATAATTAATTTAGCAGATTCTTCAAAATCTAATATTTCATATGAAAATGACTCCGGATCATCTGGAGTAATTGCTGAAATCAACAATTCAGCACGACCCCTCGGGCCGCTCCAGATTATTTCCACTTCTGTGCTTTCCATACACTCCGTATGAGATATCACTTTTGATTTGTACTGGTATTATATTGAACATCTTCCCGCGAACGATTCATGGTAAGGGAGTTGATTAGACTTGAAGAGGTTCATCGTGCTTTTGGTCCATTGACAGTTTTAGAATCAGTTAACTTACGAATAGATGAAGGAGATAGGATTGGTATCGTTGGACACAATGGTGCGGGAAAAACTACTTTGTTGCGAACTATTAGCAATCAAGATCAAGATCTTGGCGATATTTCTCTCGCAGCCGGTCTTCGTTTAGCATTTTTGACACAAATAAGAGATTTAGATGAGAATGCCACTTTAGGAGAAGAACTCAATAGACGTGGACGACAATTTCAAGAAATAGAAGATCAAATAGCATTATTGGAAGAAAAAATGACACAACCATCCTTCTATGAAGGTAATTGGCAACCGGATATGGACAAATATCAGGAATTACAAAGCCTCATGGCGCGTTCAGGAGGAGGTGATGTTGCAGGACATGCCCAAGAAATTTTGAAAGCATTAGATTTAGCACATCATCCTTTAGATATTCAACTTTCTTCACTATCGGGTGGTGAACGTGCAAAAGTTGCACTTGCAAGACAATTAGTAGGATTAAACGAAATTGATGTATTCTTCTTAGATGAGCCCACAAACCACCTAGATTTACAGACTTTGAATTGGCTTGAGAACTTTTTAACTGAATTTAATGGAGCTCTTTTAATCGTGAGCCATGATAGATACTTTTTGGATAGAGTTTGTAATAATATTATAGAGGTTCAAGATGCTCATACAAGAGGATATAATGGTAATTATACTTCCTTTTTAAAGCAAAAAGAACTTTTTTTACAAACACTTAATGATCGAATCGAAAAGACACAAAAAGAATTGAAAAGGTTGAAAGGTGCTATGCAATCTATGAAAAGCTCTAATAAATATGACAAATCTGTTTCTCAAAAACACGTAATGATTTTACGAACACAACGTGAACTGAAATGGTTAAAATCTATCAAACCAAATCTAAGAAAACCTTTGAGATTTAATATGAAAGCTACAGAAAAAAGTAGTTTAGAAGTATTAGATTTTAAGAAAGCCCATTTGACATTTGATACTCTCTCACGTCCTATAATTAGGGGCTTAGATATCGGAGTAAGAAGAGGCCAGAAAATAGGAATAATAGGTCCAAATGGAGCAGGAAAAACTACATTATTAAGAATTATTAATGGTGAATTAAGTTTAGATTCAGGAGAAATAGATATTCGTCCCGGAGTTCAAATAGGTTATTTCCATCAAGATCATAGATTACTAAATTTTGACTTAACTCCTATTGAACAAATTCAATTCTTAAAGCCAAAAATGGAATATGCAAGCCTTAGATCTATGCTAGGTCAATTTCAGTTCACTTCAGATATGGCAAAAACAAAACTTTCAAAATTAAGTGGAGGAGAGAGGGCTAGAGTGGCATTACTATGTCTATTATTAGAAGAAAATAATATGCTTTTGTTGGATGAACCTACTAACCACTTAGATACTGATGCCAAACAGGCATTAGAAGAAGCGCTCATTGGATATGATGGAGGTATAATAACAGTCAGCCATGATAGATATTTTTTAGATCAAGTATGTGACACGATATGGGAACTAAAAGGAGATGGAAGTTTATTTGTTTGGCCAGGTAATTATTCAGATTATATTAGAAGAAAAGAAAAACAAAAATAGTTTTTTTGATACATTAAACTCCCCAAAATCTATTTGCGTTTAATGATTCATCATTTTCTTCAAAAGATTGTACTACAGTCCTCAGTAGATAATAAAGTACGGTGGCTAGGATTGGGAGAAACCAAGTATCTGATATCTCACCAAAAGCTAAACTATAATCACCTCCCGATAATTCAGTTAATAGGACTTCTATAATTGCTCTAGAAATAGTATAAATTACTCCTCCGAGTCCAAATAATAGTAAACTCCTACCTGTAAATGTTCCTTCTTTCCATCTTAGAACTCCTAATGATAGAGCGAAGGAGAATGTAGATACAACTATCCATGTAAGTGCTTGATCAAGTGCAATAACCCAAACTGCTACATCTCTGTTTACTGCATCTAAATCGAATACATCAATACTTACATAACTTTCAGTGACGTATTCGTTTAATTCTAGTGTAGATCCAGTAAGAACTTGCCAGACTGTGAGAACTGATAATAGTACTGAAACTATTGCCAGGCCCCATAATAAAGAAGACCAAATCCCTCCAGTAGCACTTTCTCGCATATCATTCAATAAACGGTCTAATTGTTGCTCCCAACCTAATCCCTTCGCTAAGACCCAAATTCCAATTATTAGAGGCATAGCGCCAATAATTACAGTTCCATTGGGCAACATTAATCCCAATCCAAAAAGCATTAAAAATATTGCAACTGGTACTAACAATCTGGCACGCCACCTAGGATCTTCAACGGCTTTTATTATGTAATAATAAGTACTTTCAATGCCTCTATTTTGTCTAACGATTATCTTCTCAATGTGGTCTACTCTTATTCTAGATGTGATTATTGGAAGGGAAGCCTCATCGTCTGCACCATCAGTTACAAGAACGGCCGAATCTGGCTGAAATTCCTTGATTACTTCTTCTAATTGACTTGCGATAGCTCTGTCACTACGTGGACCAACTCTTACATCACCTGTTAATATAGCTATTTCCAATTCATCATTTCCTTTTGCACTTTCTACCATTTTATCATGATGATGTAGTGCTCCTAAAATTGCGTTTGTGTCGGATTCTTCTGGATCTGCAATACCTAATCTCAATACTGCATTTAGAGCATTCTTTCTACCTATTACTGGCCCCCTGATTCCAGCTTTAACGCCTAAATCATTATCTCTATCAACAGTCATAATTAACGTTCTTACCATGTAATTACACCCGTATTTATCTTTATTTTAATGGACTTTATCTATTAGGAATTAGTCATTTCGCCTCCAACTCCCTCTTCCTTATTCCTGTTATGGTCCGCATCTTCATTATATCTTCTTCTCTGTTTTGCTCTTAAATATTTAAGTGGATGTGTCATCCATTCTTGGTCACAAAGTGTATTATCGCCCTTTTGAATTGGGCAGCGAGCTCCCGTTTTTAATGCGGAACAACCATGGGGAGTATATTCTCTTTCATATATTTGATTTATTTGATAACCACTGGTTTCCACGTTAAAATCAGGAGCATTTGAAAAAAATGCCAATACTTCTTCCTGAGAAAAGCCCATCGACCTAGACATAGCAGCTAAAAAGACTCGACCTGTATGATTTACATTTATGCCTTGATTTAATTCTGAGACCGCCAATTCAAAACATGGAGGCCATTCATTCCTTGTTGTAGCGCTCATTGGCATTTCTTCTCGAACTCTTTCTGAAAATAAACCAACTATTCTTTCTACAGGAGATGAGAATAGGGCCGCAAACTCGTCGTCCATTTTTTCCATTCTTTGAATACATATTTCGTTAAGATTTTCACGAATTCGTTCTTTTAATAATCTAGATGTACGCTGCATACTAGTTTCTCCTGCACCTGGATTCATACAAACCCAACCATCCTTTATTGATCGATTTATTAATCTCCAATAGTTACCTGATATTTTAGGACACAATTCTATAAAGTCACTAATTGGAATCCAATAAACAGAAACTCCACCTTCACCTATGTCCTCTTTGATGTCTGAAAAATATGTTTTTGCAATTAGCATAAAGTTTTCTTTATCCAATCCCAATAAATAATCTGCCCTACTAGATTCTCCCTCAATCCATCTTGCTAGTAATCTTTCATCAAAAGAAGCACATATTATCAACATTGCATACAGAAATGATAAACATTCCGTCATTTTTCCTATTTCAGTAGATAAATCTATTGTTTCTGCTGATTTAATATCGCCTTTGTGTGTAATACTCTCCACTAGTCTAATTCGTCCTCTTGCTCGAATATCTTCGAGCCATGATGCATCTATTATTTGCTCTATGGTTATGGCATTCTCTTCTAATAATTTTCTTGTAAAATTTTTACTTTGAGGAAGAAATCCATACCTTGCCAGTAAAACCTCATCTCCAATCTCGGGTAACTCGAGCGGCATCGGCGGCATAAAGCCACTATGCACCCCTAGGGTTCTTCAATACTCACTACGTCGATTTAAATAAGGAGGGGCATTATGTCGCTAATAAAACAAATAATTGAGAACACTAATCACGAATTAATTAAAATTCAGGATGAGATAAGAAATTTTTTTGGTTGGGATTTAAGCGATGATTTAGAAAGTACAGAAAAATTACTATACAAAATTAATAATTCAGATGTTAATTATTGGAAAAAATCTAATAGAGACAAAAGTCTAACCGACATCATTGAACAAATGAATTCCACTAGGAAAAAAATCGTAATCATCGGTGCTGCAGTATCATCTTCAGAGATTATAAAAATTTTAAAAAATAATAATTTTTTTGTATTGGCCGATGGTGCGGGCGCAGTTTTCTCTACATTAGATGACGAATTAGCAGAAGAAGCATGGGCTCGAACACTTTGTATTATAAGTGATGGAGATGGAGGGGATGGTTTAATTCAAGCAATAAAAAGAGAAATTCCGTTGATTCTTCATGCCCATGGAGATAACATTCATTCTTGGTCTAAGACTGTTGATTATATCCTTTCTTCTGGTACAGAAATAAAGTTAGTTTTAACACACCAACTACCTAAGAATATGAATGGCGTGTATAACTTTGGAGGATTTACAGATGGCGATAGAGCAGTATGTTTTGTTCACTCTGCAGGGGTACCCAATGACAGAATAGTATTGATAGGTACAAGGACAGATATAGTTGGACAATGGTCTGGGATTACTGATAAAGAATTAAAATTATCAAAATTAAAATGGATGAAAAAAGTATTACAAATAATAGAAATAAATTATTAAAAATTAGAATTATTTAATTTCAAATTCTCCTATCATTATTTTCTCTTGTCCTTTATGAATAATTCCTCCAAAGTCATCCTTAGCACCATCTTTATGCTTTACAGTCACTGCATAATTTGTAGATCCTTCTCCATTGGTTGTTTCATATTCTTCAATGAACAATACATAATTCCCTTTCATCGAGTTGTTTAGTATAATTGATTGTTTATTTGCCATTTTATCCATTTCATATAATATATTTTCATATTTTCCAACATCTAAGAATGAAATTATCTGCCCATCCGGTCTCTCAAGACTCAGTCCAAGATCATTAGAAGAATCTAATAACATTTCAACCTTAGTCTCCTCTACCAGAGATCTATCAGTATCTTGTACCAAAACTTGTGGGACTTCATTTTCTAAAAATAGTTCTTTAGGTTTTGATTCTCCAATTTTCATTTCTGCAATAGCAAACTTTGCGATGAATAAAAGCTCATTATTTATTTTATTATGGACAATCTTTCCTTCATATAACTTTTGACTGGCTCCTATAGTTACTCTAACTTTGAAATCTGTCTCATTTTTAAGAATAAATCTAGATATTATGGGAATTTTGGATAAAAATCTGTTTTTATGCTGCATCTTATAATGTCTAACACCAACTCTGTAAGTCCCAGAAGGAGGAGTTTTAGTCCAGACTACATTTTCCACAGGAGTTTTTGAAGTTGGTTTAAAATTCATATCCAAGTCTAATTCTCCTCCACATGCAGATTTTCTATTATCGTGGAAAATATGCTCTCCTGAAGGAGTAATCACATGTAGATCTAAATCATTCCAATTATTCCACAATAGGCTAATTTGTACCGAACCTCTTTTAGCTCCTTCTCTCTCTAATCTCTCACTGAAGGCAGAAACACCTTCTTCACTAATCACTGCTTCTTGGATACCTTCTCCTAAGATTCCACCATCTTCTCCCAAACCTTCAGAGGGGAGTGAGATATCTGAACGATCAGATCTTCTACCGCTTCGCCTTCTATTCCTCAATTGAACAGACTCCGACTCAAATTCAGGTAAATTTACTTCAGTCGGAGGCAAAATAGTCCTTCTTTTACTTCCAAATAGTATTCTGATGACACCTTGTAAAAACAAACCAGTTATGGTCACAACGATGACAAGCGAAACAACGTCCACAGTTCCGAACCTGTGCCCCGACTTTTCATAACATCGGTAAAATTAACCGCATTAGACGGGTCAAATCAATTTTATAACCGTGTATTTCATATCCGAGTCAACTCCCCTCTACATTCGGGCTGATAGCCATCAGGCTACACAGATTTGTAGAAGTATACTTTTTAGGATAAGATATTATGAAAGCGAAAGCAATTTTAATAGTTACCATAATGGTTATTTCTATTTTGCCGTATACTCCAGAAATTGCGTTAAAATCCAATACTACATCTTCTTCTGATGCTTCAAGTGCTGATGTTGCAGTAACTCAATTGGACATAACCACGCCCTCCGTATATGTAGGATCAATACCTACAGTTTCTCCAATTAACCATATAATTAGAGTTACAATAGTTAATTTCGGAGGAACCGATGCAGAAGGAACTCTTACACTAGAAGTCGATGATGGGACAGGCCCTTCGGAAGTAGACAGTCGCGATATTTCGATATCTTCTGGCTGGACGTCTAATCATATAATGTACTGGAATGCGACTAACTCACTTTCAGGATCTTCTTTAATCGCTTTGTGGACCAATGACCCTTCATCTGCGGATTCTGATGATAGTAATAACCAATTACTCTTATCTAACATAGATGTAACTGATTTACAAAGCGCCACCCATGTTGCCGATACTTTGCCAAATTATGATGACGTATTAGCAAAAGGACTTTGGTCTGGAACAATTTCAATCATTAATTCAGGCACAATACCTTTGGATGTGACTGCAGATTTATCGCTTACTTCTGTAATCGGAGGAGATATCACTCCAATCACATCAACAACGATTCAACCGCCAGTTGGAAGCCTTTCTAGCCCTGGTTTACTTACAAATATTGATATTTCATTTGACGGCACTCCGTTGGAGGGTGAATATGTTATATCTGGTGAGATCGAAGTTAACGGCGCATTATCCGGTACATCTAGAATTCCTATCTCAGATATTTTGGTTACTTTTGATTTTTCAAATGCAGTACTATCTAATCCAATTGATAGAAATGTAGATCCAGGTGAATGGACTAATCTTTCTTTTCTTTTACAAAATGCTGGTAGTTTACCCGAAACATTTGTGATTTCACAGACAAATATTAGCGGTTGGGTAAAAGAATCAGCCATCATTTATTCTAGTTCCGATCCTCTGAATCTTGATTCAGGTGCATCAACAGTTATTAGGATTCCAGTACAAGTTCCTCAAGATGCGGATATTAGTGATTCTGAGATGGTCACTTTATCAGTATTATCTCAAAGCAACAATTTACTCTTAGAAAGTACTGTTGTTGTAATGGCAGGAGAATTATTTCAGGGCACAATTACTCAAA
>Ga0315320_10004809_pt1 | contig 11052 bp, 10 predicted proteins | sample M140m21515metaG_FD_203458 | JGI IMG/M metagenome (GOLD analysis project Ga0315320, IMG submission 203458) | Ammonia-oxidizing marine archaeal communities from Monterey Bay, California, United States - M1 40m 21515 | ecosystem: Environmental > Aquatic > Marine > Coastal | place: USA: California...
AGTCTTAGCCTAATTTAGCCTAGCCCTTGATGCGTAAACTGCTTAAAAAAATTGTGTTGATGGTAGTCTGGACCTTGCTTACCTGCACTATTGGAATTGTATTAGTATTCTCAACCATCAATCCAAATCACTTCCGAACGCTTATTTCAGACCGTATTGCTGCATACAGCGACTATAGTGTCATTATAGACGGAGATCTGTCCTGGCAATTTTGGCCAATGCTTGCGCTAGAGGCCAAAAACGTTCGGGTTGAAAAAAATTTTATGAATTCTTCGTTACCACTGTTAGAAGTGCAAGTCGTATCTGCGTCAACTAGCAGTAAACAGATTTTGAAAGGAGATTTGAAAGAAATCGCGCTGAAAGTCAACAATGGTGCCGTTAAGGGTTTGGATGTAACTGGAATCGTACGGGTACTAAAAAAGATGGCCAAATGCCTGTGCTTAGTCTCGGTACCAAGCGGAGGCGAAACGCGCTTTTCAGAACTAACTGCAAACATCGTCTATTCTGAAAACATTTTGAAAAACGATGATCTGCTCCTAAAGGGCGAGGAGTTCTCTGTGACGGGTTCAGGTACTATCGCGAACCTCAATACTGACCTCACTAATTATAATCTTTTTCTACGATTCGAGAACTCAAATTACCGGCCAGAAGGCCGCTTAAAGTTCTTATCTCATACACCGATACCAATACATTGCAAAGGTCTGATAGAGGCTCCCGTGTGTGGACCAAAATTAGACCAGATTCTTGAGAGAATAGTCGATTACCAGGCTAAAACTCAGATTAACAAGCTAGAAGGTGAGATAGAAAAGAGCATAAAAACAAAAATTGATAAAACGCTCAAAAATACGAAAAAAAATCTCGAAGGTATTATCAACGAATCAATTGATGCAGATCAGATCCTAAAACAGATCTTTAAATTCTAATTAGAGCTCTAACCCAAAAAACGTAGTCTTAAATTAAGCCAAAAATGATCAAATATGTTCGACATATAATATTCCTGGCGATATTAATTCCTTTCGAAACATATAGTGATGCCTCGGTGAATACCGAGTTTGATTATTCTGAGGGCACCTATACATATCAATATTCTCAACAAATAAATGGTTCCATAGAGCAAATTTTTGGGGTGCTCACTGACTATGCGAAATACACAAGGCTAAATTCAAATGTACAAGAGAGTCGGATCATCGGTGCACCTAGCCAGCAAATAAAAAGACTATTAAAAATACGACAATGCATATTTTTCTTTTGTTTTAACCTACAAATGGTTGAGGAGGTCGTCCAATCTAAATTTTTCATTGAAAGTTCAATTGTAAAAGATGAAAGCAATTTCTTATCAGGTTTATCTTCTTGGGAATTAGTAAAAATTAGTAATAATAAAACTTTAGTTCGTTTGAAAGCTTCCCAGACGCCTGCCTTTTGGATACCGCCATTCATAGGCCCACCACTGATAAAATCTGTACTTTTTAGAGAACTAGAAGAGACCTTTACCAACTTGGAGGTCTTAGCGTCGAGCTAATAATTGCCCGTGACACATGATAATGAATATAGCAAATTCGCGAGAGCACTCCTGCGGTGGCACTCCACGCAAGGCCGCCACAACCTTCCTTGGCAGAAAAAACAAACTGCTTACCGAGTTTGGCTATCCGAAATCATGTTACAACAAACTCAGGTCAAAACAGCTATCCCGTATTTTAATAAATTTGTAGCAAAATATCAGACGATTGGTGATTTGGCTAACGCAGATATCGATGAGATTCTAAAGCTCTGGGAAGGACTAGGCTATTACAGTAGAGCCCGGAATTTGTATAAAACAGCCCTAATCGTGTCATCAGATTTCGCTGGTAGATTTCCCAAAACTATCCATGGATTAATGTCTCTCCCAGGAATCGGCCGCTCCACGGCTGGCGCAATATTGTCGTTAGCATTCCAAATACCAACAGCCATACTAGACGGAAATGTGAAACGTGTTTTAACCAGGTATCACGCCATAACGGGTTGGCCTGGAGATGCCAAAACCGAGAAAAAACTTTGGGCATTTGCCGAAGAGTATACTCCCTCCATACATATCAGAAACTACACACAAGCTATCATGGATCTAGGCGCTACTCTATGTACACGGTCCAGCCCATCTTGCCCTAAATGTCCGCTAAATTCTGATTGTGTCGCCTATAATAATGGTATCGTCTCGAAATTTCCTGAAAAAAAAGTAAAAAAAATAAAGCAACAAGATTTACATTTATGTGTCATAACGAACCAAAAAAATGAAGTCGTGCTTGTACAGCGCGCGGCTAAAGGGATCTGGGGAGGGCTCTGGTGCTTCCCCGAGAAAACCGATGGCACTGGCGTCGACACACTGTTGGAGTCTCTCGGGATTGGGAAAGCTAAAAAAATTAAACAGCTGACTCCTTTCAATCACAAACTCTCGCATATTAACTTTAAGATTCTTCCAATATTGGTTTCTGTAACGAATCAGAAAAAAATTAGCTCTGACTGTATTTGGCAGTCATTAACCGAAGATTGGCGTGTTGGAGTTCCAAAACCTGTAACTAAAATAATAGACATACTGGTCGGTTGTAAGCCTAAGCTGTTACAATAATTATCATGACTACTCGTATTATGTGTAACAAATTACAAAAAGAGGGAGAGGCCTTAGATCGCGCGCCTTATCCAGGTGACTTGGGGGAAAGAATACTTTCGAGTATCTGTAAAGAAGCGTGGCAAATGTGGTTGCAGCACCAAACGATTCTTATCAATGAGTATCGGCTTACTCCAATCGAAGCGAAGGATCGCCAATTCTTAGTGGATGAGATGGAAAAATTCTTTTTCGGAGAAGGCTCTGATGCTCCAAAAGAATTTGTGGCACCTGAGTAAGTATGAGAAATACGGCGTAATTTGGATAAATACAACCAGTTGCGGCGAATATAGTTGCAGTCCAAAAAATGCTAAATAATGGCATCACTATTTCACACAAAACGACTTCACCTAATCTCGCATCGAAAGTAACAGACAGTACCAGGCTAGCCCGCGACAACGACGGAGATGGTGACCCTGACTTTTCTTTCCCTGAATCCTAAATGGGTGTTCTTTCGACCGCTGAAGTTCAGTAAGACTAGAAATAATTATGTAGTAACCAGCGTAATCCAACTAAAATTAGCGCTATGGCAGGCAGGTATCTCGAAATAGATTGGGTGGGTATGAGCCGCTCGGCTAACAAAAACGCACTTAATGTTGCCATGGTCACGATGCTCATCACCCCCCCACAAAACATCAGTAGCATCAGCATCCAACAACAACCTAAACAAAATAGACCGTGACTTGAACCCATTTGAAATGCACCAAAACGACCATCGCGCCAACTGTTCATAAAGAAACTGACTGGACTTTGACACCGAGCTAAACACGCATTTTTAAAAGGAGTTAATTGATACAAACCAATAAAAATAAATAGTACCCCTGCTAGGGGGCCGCGAACCGAAAACGATACAGCCTGAAAATAGCCTCCGTAATGTATGATCCACTGGCCTAAAGCTGCAATAAGCGCGAATACAAACCACACTACAAAGTAGCCCCCAAGAAACATGATGCTATCCGCAAGTAATTCGCCACTTTTGTGGATTTGACGAAAAATAATGAGGGTGGGGATCACTACCGGTACCATCATAGCTACCATCATGATGGCCCACATTGCAAAGGCGAAGAAAATATATCCCGACACCAGCTCTGGCTTCATCATCTTCATCATCACGAAAGACATGAAAGATTGCTCTTTTCCTATGGGAAACGGTAGCAATAACCACCACGCTACGGCCACGATACAAATTAAACTAGACCAGCTTAAAAGTCGCGAAAGCTTTTCAAAGCTCATTGAAGTGATTGTCAGGCTACCTCACCGCTCCAATTGAATGGAGCAAAATGTCCGTTATTACCGCCACTGTTGTCTTCCCAATCAATCCCGAATGCACGAATGACATTACGCACCGCACTAGCTAGATTTAATCTTTTATTTACCGGATGAAAAGTATTGTCGATAACCACGCACTCTCCTTGAGCCGACATGCTCTCTACTCCTACAAGCGATTGCTCAAGCAAACCGACGACCTTCACACTCACATTGTTTCCATCCGCAACAAATTCAATGGGATGTCTCTCAACTCCCCGAAAATCAGTAACTAATGGCGCAAACTTGCCCAATCCATCGCCTGAATCACGGGTACATATAGTGGTAATTGCCTCAACTTGAGCATCTGTTGCTTCGGAATCGACGACTAACCCGCCGATCCAGTCACCTTCACTCATAATAGCCTTCGATTGTGCAAAAAAGACCCAACGGATCCCACCTAGCGAGACGTCACCATAACTGCCCTCTGTAACCTCAAATGCAAGGGCGACTTTGCAGAAATCATGTGTGGCTGGGGTTGTTGAATTTTTAGGAATACAGGGACACAAGAAGTCACAACTACATGCTTCCATGTATTCCCCTTTTATATGCCAATTAATCGCCATCGCTACCCCCGTTTCTCAGTTGAAAATCAAAACGACTCAGCCATCATCTCGACAACAGCTTAAAAAAGCAACAGCGCCGTGCTTTGAGGGGACTAAAGTCAATTAAGACTATGACTAATAATTATAGCCATGGTAAAATATTATTTGTCCGCACTTAACTTAGAGAGGTAATGATAAGTTATCCTCTTGGATAGAAAAATCTTAATGATGCGGCTTTCCAATTATGGCCAGGTAGCTCAGTCGGTAGAGCAAGGGACTGAAAATCCTTGTGTCGGTGGTTCGATTCCACCCCTGGCCACCATACTCTATTCTAATCAATAACTTAAAAACTCTACCGACGGGTTTCGTCCACTGCATCAGTTTTCAACTTATATGTAAAAGGATTTATAGTAGATTTAGGCTATTCCTCTTAATCTCGATTTGAGACTAATTTGGGGAGACTTTTTGTCTGCCTTATTCATATGAAGATAACTGATAGCGCATTAGAAAAACGTTGACTCATCGCCGAGACTATTTAATGGTTACGAGACAACCACACACTTGGCATTAGCCGAGTACCCCTCGTAAGATGTTATTTATTCACAAAAATTCAGGTTGATATAAAGGAGAGTGGGAGATGAATAATCCCAAATCAATAAAAGGGCAGGCTTTTGTCCCCGTTAAATTAGGATGGTTGCTATTGGCGATGATTGCCGCGCATTTTTTATTGTATTTTCCAGCATTAACTTTACATTACGGTGGGTTTGAGGATTTCCAATTTCTAGAAAAAGGCTGGAGTGGTTTTTTGAGAAATCCTAACATTCCAATTCAAATGGACGTCGGACGTCCATTTGGGGCGTTAATACTAGGAGTTTTTGCTGGGATAATAGATAACCTTGGTGACCTCAATATAGTGCGGGCTATTTCCGCGCTATTTTTAGTATTTTCCCAAATGATTATTCATATCTTTTTGGTCAGGAGTGGCTTAAGCACGATTATGTCATTTGCTATCAGTTTGGCTATCTTTACAACAGCGACAGTGACTTCTACTGCCCAGTGGGCCGCCGCGGTACAAATGCCTGTCGCTATTCTTATTGCCTTGTTATCAGCAGAATTTTTATATCAATCAGTAAATGCCAATGCTGCGAACCAAGATCGTGCGGCTTGGTCATGTGACCTAACTAAGCTTATCGTGAGTGCATTGTTATTATTCGTTTCCTTTTTAATATATCCTACGCTTGCATTATTTTTTATAGTTCCTTTCTTTGTACTAATTTTGTTTGGTGATACTGAGGTAAAGGACGCGATATTTCGTATAACTAGTTGGGCTACTGCGATTGCAGCTTCTGTTTATGTTTTCTATTTTGTTTTTATAAAGTTTTTTTATTTCCCGATAATTAGGCACCTTTTCCCTCAATACTTTGGCAATCCAATATATGGATTTGATATACACAGTGATATCTTGGGGCAGCTGGTGTGGATGCTAACCGAGGCGATGCCTCACTTTCTTCAAATATTGGCGATCCAAGGAGGAGGTGCCGACTGGTTTTTAATTGTTCTGATTGCCGGAGCGTGTTGTTTTGGACTGCGAGTTATTTTTGCGGCTCGAAAGCAGGATAGTCAGCTAGATTTAAAACGTATAGTTATTAGTTTGGCTATCTTTTCGGCGCTATTTTTTATCTCGATTGCGCATCTTGTATTAGCTGAGGCAGCCCATATGGCACCGCGCGTTTATGCGGTAGGTCAAACAGCGGTCATATTATTATTTTTTGCGTCGATGCGAGAGATATTTAAAATATTGGGGCAACAGGGTAGCTTGAGGTTCTTTATGTTCGCGAGTATGGGTTTCTCGGTGTTGTCTTTTGCTACTGCCAAGCACTCTATACATACTACCGCCTTGAATCAATGGTTAGAACTCAGGTATTTGAGCTCGGAAATAAAGCGTCAATATCATCCCGATTTGAAAAATATTATAGTAGTGAAAGTACCTCACAGAAGTAGGTACCTAGGTGATGATATACCTGGCTACAATTGGGTTAATAGTGATATTGCAGGTTCCATGTTGCCCGCGATGACTGCGCAGGCATTTCTTCATCTGCGGTTAGATAGCCTTTACGTGAACAATCTTGGCCCTAATAGTTTATATGAAAGTACTGGCCGCCGTAACATTGTTGTAACGCCTATAGAGCCGGAAGCCTTTGCATATGTCGAAGTTGATTCCCCGAATGGGGTCAGCGGTAACGAAATAAAACTAGTGGATATGAGACAGCTATTAAATGAAAAAGGGTGGCACGGCGCCACTGAACGTGAGAAAGCTCAGGTGGAAATTGTTCAGGTTCATTCTAGTATCACGCGTAAAATTGGCTATCGGTATGGCCCGGAGTCGGCATTGCGACCTGAGCTCAAGAATCCTGATAGATTTTGGGAGGCGGGCCCCATGCCCTTGTCTCTATCCTTCATTTACCATGACCCTAAAATAATTGATTCGTATACATTAGGCACTGCCACGGGAGCGAGCGGTCGAATGCCCCTGTCGTGGCGAGTGGAAGCGTCAGATGGAAAGACTGGGCCGTGGGTCATCTTGGAAAGAAGGACAGTGGGAGGCTGGACGGATAATGAATCTAAAACTTTTAAAATTGAGCGTGTTGGGAATTTTGAGCGATATCGTATAGTTTTCGAGCGAAGTTCGGATGGGGTGTTGCGATTGTACGATATTGCGCTTCATGAGGCGTTATAAATAGTACCAGCAGCCCTTGCGACGATGCGTGAGGCTGTTCAAGAAACATGCGAAGATACGCAAAAGACCCTTCATTGTTGGAAGAGCCTCAATACGACTAGGTCCGCCTCTCAAGTATAAGAGCTTACATTTAACCCCTATGAAGTAATAAGGTTAATTTATGAAAATTGATTTCGGCACATGAAAAGTGACATGAGCTGCATGTCCTTCACCTAAAACAGGCACTGCAATTTTTAGGTCTCCGGCAACACTGCAGATAACGTATGCATCAACTTTATCTATATTGAATTGCTTTTCTATCCTGTCGAGCATTTGGCGAACAGCATCCATCGCACATTGATGCAGGTCTGGCCCGGTCCCACTCGTAACATAATAACCCATCCCATCCACCTTGTTGGTCGTGGGAGCAGTTGTTTCATAGCGCGTGGCAGGTATGGTCATGCCTTTTATTAGAGTAAATCGGAGAGTCACATCTAATGGTGCCTCCATAGCTATCCCACAAACTTCCCCATCTCCTTGGGCAAGATGTCCATCGCCGGTGGAGAATAGCGCCCCAGGGACCATTACTGGGAAATAAATTGAACAGCCTTTCCCAGTGTGCCTAGAGTCCATATTCCCTCCATGCATCGTAGGAGGCATTGTCGGCTGTGGGCCGTTTTCCGCCCAAGCCACGCCCATCACACCCATGAAAGGTTCTATTGGTACTCTTACTCCAGGTAGAAATTGAGCGCGGTCGTCATCACCGATAGTCCAGATACGCACAGCTTTTTCTTCACCAAAAACTTCCGGAAGAAGTCCGAAATTGGGGATGACCGCGGTCCAGCCCCAGCCGTGGTGGCCAAACTCTAAGACATCAACTTTCAATGTATCGCCAACCTCGGCATTTTTGATAGCGACGGGGCCAGTTAGCGAGTGAATTCGGTCCCAATCTAACGTGTCCAAAGTTGATGTCGTTGATTTTGGTGTGAACTGACCGTCCGCCGCTTCCTCGCAAACAAATGTGACCACATCACCAGAACTAATAGTAAGAGCTGGCTTTAGACTATTGTCAAATTTGTAGTGGACATTCCCTTTTAGGAAATGTGCTTTATCTTTCATGCCACTCAATCGGTAAGACATCTTTTCCTCCCCTTAAGTCTCTGATGACTACAAAGCTACCTTATTTAAGCCACACCTAACAAGAACGTCTATTATATGGTTAACACACCAACGTCAGAAAAACGTAGTGAAGAATATAGTTTTCAAATTCTACGTCCCTCAAGTATAAGAGCGGGTGATTATATATACCGTTGCCGAATGTAGGGCTCCCGCCCCCTTCGGGAAATAAAGCGAGGACCTGAAGGTAAAAGTTTTCAGATTAGTATAGTAAATAGACATTAAATTGTTTAACTCTGACCTACATTCATTACTGTTGGTCTACCGATAGTCTTTCATTTAGCACGAGCACGATTTTGTGCGACAATCGATGCCGTTTGAAGGGTTGCTTAAAGGAAAAATATGGCTGATCAAAAAATCTTAGGCGCAATTTTGTTCGAGGATTTCGAGTTACTCGACTTGTATGGACCCCTCGAAATGTTCGGCAATATTGGTCCGGAATTGAAAATAATTACTATTGCAGAAGCGACCGGACCCGTGAAGTCGGCGCAGGGTCCCAGCACCGTGGCAGAGTACAGTTTCGCCGATGCGCCAAACGTCGACATGGTGCTGATCCCGGGTGGTTTCGGAACGTTCGCCGAGGCTGAGAATCCAGTGATGTTGGAATTTGTCCAAAAAAGCGGACCAAAGTCCGAGGCGTTGATGTCAGTATGTTCGGGCTCTGGTGTGTTGGCCCACGCTGGACTGCTGGACGGGCGCAAAGCCACTTCGAATAAGTTGTTTTTCAACGCGATCACTGAGCACGCTTCAAACGTCGAATGGTTGGAAGATGCAAGATGGGTTGAAGACGGCCACATTTTTACTTCATCAGGGGTTTCCGCTGGTACGGATATGTCGCTAGCGGTTATCGCGAAACATTACGGGCAAGAAAAGGCTGAGCAAATCGCCGTTATGACAGAATACGAATGGCAAAGCGATTCAACCGCCGACGGCTTCACCCAATATTTAAATCAAGGCGACCTTAGCGAATACCTCGAGCTTCTCGGAAAGACCTAGCGGTCACCACGAGATGGTGAGGAGAGGGAAGTGAAATATAAATTCGGTCAGTTTTAGGGGTAAGTCTCTTACAATGAGTTTTTTCTAAAGAAAAAATTGATTGTTAGGTGTTTCAAGACCAAGATGGTGCCTCAAAGTTCGACCCGAATATTTACGTCTAAATAAACCCCGCTTTTGTAACTCCGGCACAACGAGATTCACGAAATCATCCAATCCTTGGGGAAGAAAAGGGAACATAATATTAAAGCCGTCGCACGCTCTGTCTTCAAACCATACCTGCATCTCGTCAACTATGGTTTCAGGAGTTCCCGTGATCTCCAAGGACGAAAAACTTCCCCCAACCTGTCGAGCTAACTCGGCTACGGTGAGATTATCTCGCTGCGCCATATCAATCATTTTCTGACGACCAGACTGTGTAGCTTCACTGGGTGGGATATCAGGTAGCGGTCTGTTGGGATCGAACTCCGAGGCGTCACAACCTAGAAGAACACTAAGTGACGCTATGCCGCTATCAGAGTGTATTAACGAATCTAACAACTCTTTTTTGTCGATAGCTTCTTGCTGTGACTTTCCTACAACCACAAACGCGCCAGGAAGAATCTTTGCACTTTTGGGATCGCGTCCGATCTTTGACATCCTCTCTTTAATATCCGAGTAATATGATTTTCCATCCTCAATTGTATTCGCCGCGCCAAAAAGAACTTCAGCTGTTTCCGCTGCAAGTTGGCGACCAGCCTCAGAAGCGCCAGCTTGCACTATGACTGGCCAACCTTGAATTGGGCGCGCAACGTTCAATGGCCCCCGCACTTTTAAGAATTTTCCATCGTGATTAAGAATGTTCAATTTTTCAGGGTCAAAGTAAACCCCCTTTTCAACATCTCTTATAAAAGCATCATCGGCCCAAGAATCCCAAAGACCTGTCACCACGTCATAAAATTCTCTGGCTTTTAGATACCGTTCATCGTGAGAAGCATGAGAATCGAGCCCAAAGTTACTCGCTTCATGGGGATTATACGAAGTAACAATATTCCAACCTGACCGACCGTTACTAATATGGTCGAGAGACGCAAATTTTCGCGCGATATGGTAAGGGTCATTGTAGGTGGTAGATGCGGTCGCAATGAGACCAATTTTTTCGGTCGCAACCGCTAGGGCAGGTAAGAGCGTTAAAGGATCAAACGAGGAAACAGTAGCGCTGCGCTTTAGCGCCGCCATAGGCATGTTGAGAACCGCGAGATGATCGGCCATAAAAAAAGCGTCAAAACACCCTCTCTCCAGCGTCTCAATAAAAGACTGATAGTGGCCAAAATTAAAATTAGCATCAGAATATGAGTCAGGATATCTCCATGATGCTGTATGCAGACTGACAGGTCGCATAAATGCTCCTAAATGCATTTCTCTTTTTTTCTCAACCATACTTACAATAACCTATGCTTAATCTTTATCTCTGTTCATACTTTAAAGATTCTTCTCGAAATATACACCCCAAAATCTCTGTCAGAGTCACGCCTTTAAAAAATTTCCAGCTTCAACGCCTTTTAAGCTAGCATAACTCTGGTAGTATTTTTATTTCAAAATATCCAGACAGAGGACGCTGCAATGATCGTGCAACAAATTGGACAAGTAGTGGTCAAAGCTACTCAATTCATAAATCCGACGCAGGTCGAGATCACTAAAAA
>Ga0315320_10004810_pt1 | contig 11052 bp, 10 predicted proteins | sample M140m21515metaG_FD_203458 | JGI IMG/M metagenome (GOLD analysis project Ga0315320, IMG submission 203458) | Ammonia-oxidizing marine archaeal communities from Monterey Bay, California, United States - M1 40m 21515 | ecosystem: Environmental > Aquatic > Marine > Coastal | place: USA: California...
GGGACCTCGGTTGCGTTTCATCGGAAACTGTATGTTCGCGCTGAATTGGCGCGCCGTAAAGCCCAAATCAAGTCACCACTGGAATTGCGCAATACCCCGCACAAATATATGGTGCGGCTAACACTTCCCCACCCCATGCTAGAAGGATGACGACGTGGTCGACATCTTCGATGAAGTAGATGAAGACGTAAGACGCGAACGGATGCAGCAATCGGCCAAGAAATATGGCCCAATTGTTGGACTTTTTGTCGTCTTGGTCATCGCCGGCGTGGCTGGCACAACGTTTTGGCGCGAGTATCAGGAAAGCCAAGCCGCAGCTGCTGGGGATGCTTACCTGGCCGCAGGCGCGCTATTGGCTGAGGACAAAGCGCAAGAAGCTGCAACAGCATTCGCTGCTATCCCAAATGACGCTGGAGACGGCTATGCCGCGCTCGCGCGGATGCGGGAAGCTGAAGCCCACGAAAAAGCGGGCAATCGTAAAGCTGCACTTCAAGCATTGCACGCGGTCGAATCGCTTGAAGCACCAGATCGCTATAAAGAACTAGCGACACTGCTGGCGCTTGGCCTCCGGTCCTATGAGGAAGACCCGGCAACCCTATTGCCGCTGGTCGAACCATTGACGGCGGAGGGCAAGCCTTGGCGCGCGCTCGCGAATGAGTATGCGGCCATGTTGGAATGGAAGCTCGGCAAACTGGACGCTGCAAAAGCCCGGCTTGAAGCCATCAGCGCGGACACAACAGCACCCATTGGCCTTCGCACACGGGCGGATGCGGCGTTGACCGCGTTCCCGAAAGGCTAAGCAGACATGTCTGGACCCAGCGCCCGCCAATTTCGGCCGCTGCTGATGGCGGCAGCGCTGCTGCTTGCTGGTTGCGGGTCCGACAGCTATTTCGGCACACCAGAAGCCCCGCCGCTGCCCGGCACACGGATCGCTATTCTTGAGCAAGCTGGTGAGGCTAAGCCCGATCCAACTGCCGGCGAAATCCGCCCGGCCTTACCTCCCGCTATTGGAGGTGCCTGGGAACAGTCCTACGGCGGCCCAGGCCATGACGCTGGCCATCGCGAACTGGCATCCGTCCCATCCTTAGCGTGGACAGCGGATATCGGTGAAGGCGACAATGGCGAAGAACGGCGGATCGTCTATCCGCCCGTTGCATCATCAACCACGGTCTATGCTTTGGACGCCGGTGGCAAAATTTCCGCCATCGCCGCCGATACGGGTCGCGAAGTATGGCGCGCTGACCCAACACCAGAAGACGAAGACGACGGCTTCGGCGGCGGACTTGCCTATGCTGATGGCGTCTTATATTTCGCCGCAGGGTTCGCCGAACTGGTCGCTCTTGATGGTGCAACTGGCGCTGAGCGCTGGCGGGCAGCATTACCAACCCCATCCCGCGCGGCACCTACGGTTGATGGTGGACGGGTCTTCGTCATCACAATTGATAACCGCTTGCTGGCGATAGATACCGAAACCGGCAAAACCAGATGGTCATTCCAGGCACCGCCTGCGACCGCTGCATTGCTCGGCGGCGCGTCGCCTGCAGCTGGCCAAGGCGCAGTGGTAGCCGCGACAACAAGTGGTGAGATCGTGGCGTTCCGGGCTGCTAATGGCCGGATTACCTGGGATGATGCGCTGACCGCCGTCCGTCGCCTGGGCGTGGCACAAGCTATTCCCGCTGTCCGCGCATCGCCCGTGATTGCAGATGGCGAGGTTATCGTAATCGGCGCTGCTGGCCTTGCCGCCGGTATTGATTTCGCCACTGGCTCCCGGATTTGGGACCGTGCAATTGGTGGCAATGAAACGCCCGCCGTTGCAGGTGCCTTTATTTATATGATCACCGACCAGCCCAACCTTGCCGCCGTCCGCCGGAGCGACGGCGCTATTGCATGGACAATTGATTTGAATGCCGCCGCAGGCGATATCGACCCCGATAAGCTGCGTCCAGAAATCTATGTGGGGCCTATTGCGGCAGGCGGGCATCTGATTGTCACGCGCGGCAAGGGTGAAGCCATGTTCTTCAAAGCTGAAGATGGCGCGCTTGCCCACCGGATCAGCTTGCCGGGCAGTACCAGCCTTCCGGTGATTATCGCCAACCGCACCATGTATGCCCTCGCCGATAACGGCGTTTTGGCGGCCTATAAATAATGGCGAAAATAGCCCTGGTGGGCCGCCCCAATGTGGGAAAATCGACGCTATTTAACCGTCTGGTCGGGCGGCGTATGGCCATTGTGGATGACCAACCCGGCGTTACCCGTGACCGCCGCTATGGCGACGCCAACCTAGCTGACCTCGCATTCACCGTAATTGACACTGCCGGATTTGATGACCGCGAGCCGGGCGACATGGCCGCCGCCATGCGCGGCCAAACGGAAGCCGCGTTAGCGGAAGCCGATTGCGCACTGATGCTGATCGATTCCCGCGCTGGCATCACGCCGCTAGATCGCAGCTTCGGCCAACTATTCCGCCGCGCCGGAAAGCCAGTCGCCTTGATTGCCAACAAGTGCGAAGGCAAAGCGGGCGAAGGTGGCATGCATGAGGCATGGGAACTTGGCCTTGGCCAGCCCGTACCGATTTCTGCCGAACATAACGAAGGCATGTCTGACCTTTACGATACCGTCCAGCGGCTTATCGAAGAAGCTGGCTTTGATCCCTTTAGCGATCTGGAAACGCTCGAGAACGCCGATAGGGGCGGCGTTGACGCTGATGTTGTCGATGATCCGGAACGCCCGATCCGCCTCGCGATCATCGGCCGACCAAACGTCGGCAAGTCAACGCTGCTGAACCAAATTCTGGGCGAAAACCGGGCACTTGTCGGGCCGGAGCCCGGCGTTACCCGAGATTCCATTGCCGTTGATTTTGAATGGAAGGGCCGCCCGATCAAACTGTTCGATACGGCCGGTATGCGCCGACGCGCCCGCGTAACAGACAGGGTAGAAAAGAAATCCGTTGATGACACACTGGAAGCCGTTCGCTTTGCAGACGTCACGGCACTCATTATTGACGCTGAGCAAGGCCTGGAACGCCAGGACCTGACCATCGCTCATCATGTCATCCAGGAAGGCCGTGGGCTGGTATTGGGCGTGAACAAGTGGGACGCCGTTGAGGACCGTGAAGCTGCACTGCAGCGTGCCCGTGACCGCATCATGACATCCTTGCCAGATGTCAAAGGCATCTCAGTGACAACTCTCTCCGCCTTAACTGGCCAGCGGGTGGACCGGCTTTTATCTGCCGCGACCGACGCCTATGACGTCTGGAACAAGCGCGTGCCAACCGGCGCATTGAACCGCTGGCTTTCTGAAGCAATGGAACGCCACCCACCGCCAATCGTCAGCGGTCGGCGGATCAAGGTGCGCTATATCTCCCAGATCAAGCGCCGCCCGCCAACGTTCGCGCTTTTCGGCGCAGATAAGAACGCGATGCCGGACACATATGTCCGCTATCTCTCCAACGAACTCAGGGAAACCTTCGATTTCCCCGGCACGCCGATCCGTTTTGTACTGCGCCGAACGGATAACCCCTACGCGCCTCGATAGGGTGTGATGGGCGTTTCAATTCCGCAGCCCAGGAGCACCCAAATGCCTTTCCCTGAAGCCGTCAACATCCAGGCCGAAGTGTTCGCTAGCGTTCCGGATAATCTGCGCCGCACCGGCCAAGTCCCGGAATGGGCTGTTATCAATCGCCACGGCGCGCCCGTTGATTGCTTCCTGGAAGGTCCAGCATTTGACGCTGCGGGCAATCTCTACATTGTCGATATCGCCTGGGGCCGCATTTTCAAGGTTAGCCCCGCGGGCGATATGACCGTCATTGCAGAATATGATGGTGAGCCGAACGGCATGAAGGTCATGGCGGATGGCACACTGATGGTCGCCGACTACAAACACGGCCTGATGGCGATTGATCCCACGACCGGTACCGTTAGCGAACATTGCACCCGCTATCGGCTCGAGCGGTTCAAAGGTGTGAATGACCTGACCGTCGCAGCAGATGGCGCGATCTGGTTCACAGACCAAGGCCAAACCGGCCTGCAAGACCCTTCAGGCCGCATTTTCCGCCTCGCATCAAATGGTGATCTCAGCCTCGTACTGGACGGTATTCCAAGCCCCAATGGCCTGGTGTTAAGCCCAGACGAACGCATCCTCTATATCGGTGTTACGCGCGGCAATGCTGTGTGGCGAATGCCCATCATGCCTGACGGCGGCCCCTCCAAAGTTGGAATTTTCGTCCAGCTGTCTGGCGGCCTTGGCGGGCCGGATGGCTTGGCACTGACAGACGCAGGTGGTGTCGTCGTCGCCCATGCCGGGCTTGGCTGCATTTGGGTATTTTCCGCAATCGGCGAACCGCTCTACCGCATCCAATGCCCCCAAGGCCTGATGACCACCAACATCGCCTTCGGCGGCCCCGACATGCGCGACATATACATCACAGAATCCGCCACAGGGCAGGTCCTGAAAGCCCGCCTGCCAATTCCCGGCAAACGCTTGGCAACACCGCGATAGAACGCCCTAAACTTCGATCCGGTAGAATGCCAGCGCGTTCTTTGCGAACAGTTTCTCGCGGTCCGCCTGGCTGAAAGCTGCGACGGAGCGTTTGTAGGTGGTGTAGATGTGGTCCCAGCTGCCTTTCAGGCCGTCGACCGGGAAGTTGGAGGCGAACATGCAGCGGTCCACGCCGAAAATGCGGATGGCATCCAGGATGATCGGCTGGTTATTGGCGACAGTGTAGGGCGCACCCAGCACTGGCAGGCCGGAGAGCTTGCACCATACGTTTGGGTGCGCGGCCAACGCCTCCATGCCCTTCCGCCATACGGCCAGTGCTTCAACGGATCGATCCATGGGGTAGCCGGTGTGGTTCAGCGCAATGCGGAGGTTTGGGTGTTCTGCCACCACATGCGCCGCCTCACTCAAGTGATACCAGGGGACGCGCAAATCCCAAGAGAGATCATATTTCTCTAGCAAGGCCAATCCTGCCCGCCATTTCGGGTCTTGCAGGCTGCGGGCTTGCCCGGTGACGCTGTCATCCGGGCCGCTCGCGATTATGGGCTTGGTGCGAATGCCACGCACCAGCGGGAACGCCTTTTGGCGCGCCAGGATATCTTCAGAATCCGGCTCATCAATCCAGGCATGGGCAACAATAGCGTTTGGCATTCCCGTAGCGGCAGCCTGGGCTGAGACCCATGCGGTTTCTTCCACTTGGCGGGACCGGTCACATTCAGCTTCAATATGCACAGTCGCGATGACGTTATGCAGAGCCGTATCGCGGAAATATTCCGTCGGCAGATATGTGCGGCGGATGGCAGAATTATCGCCCTGATAGGCATGTTCGCCGCTAATGAGCCATGGATATGCAAGGTCGCCCTCCAGGTCCCAAAGGTGATGGTGGGCGTCCACGATGGGCAGCGAATCATATAATTCAGGGCGTTTCATGTGCGGACCGTCTCCAGATAAGACGTTCAGCGTAGCGGATTGCTTGGCTATTCAATAGGCGCCTATAGTTCAGTGTAGATGTAATTCAGCGGGGAAGATTGTGTGATGGGCGACAAACAAAAAGTCACTGGCACCGGTGGTGAACTCTTGATGCATCAGCTTGTCGCCCAAGGCGTCGAGTATGCGTTCACCAACACGGGCAGTGCTGAAGCCGGGTTCTTTGACGCGTTCCTGACCGTGCCTGGCGTACAACCTGTTCTGCTGCTGAACGAAGCGCTGGTGCTTTCCGCCGCTGATGGTTATGCGAAAGCCGCCAACAAACCATCCTTCGTCAATGTGCATTTGGCGGCTGGAACCAGGCAGGGCTCCGGCCAATTATTCAACGCCTATTTCGATGGCACGCCGATGGTGGTGACGGCCGCGTTCCGGGACAATGGCTCCTTTGGTGACCACAACACGCTTGGCGCATCCAGCGGCTTCTCACAGATGAGCACGGTGCAGGATGTCACCAAAAAGCGCTGGGAAATATCCGATCCGCGCGGCATTCCACTGGCGACACGCCGGGCGTTCAAGGAAGCGATGTCGATGCCGAGCGGGCCGGTATATCTAGCATTTGGCAGCCCGGCGTTGGATGCGAAGGGCGTTGAAGGCGTGATCCAGGCCGCGCGCCCGCTGGAGGTTCCAGAGACTCCGCGCGAAACCACGATCTCCAGAATGCATGACGCTTTGCTGAATGCCGAAAACCCGCTGCTGCTCGTCGGCCCCGATGTAAAGTCAGCGGGCGCTGGGCGCGAAATCTTGGAATTGTCTGAAAACTACGCGCTGCCAACCGCCGTCGGTTTCTACGATTACGGTGCCTTCCCCATGAAGCACCCGAACTATATCGGCATGATCGATACCATCCCGGAAGGAGGGTATGACGTGGTGTTCTGCGTCGGGTATCGCCAAAACACGCGCGCCGGTGCGGCAGATGAGAAGTTCCAGGACGCTGGCACGATCATGGCGATTGGCCATGACCCATCCATGCTCGGATCAACCTTTTCTGTTGATCTTGATGTGCTGGGGAACGTGCGCAATACGTTGACGGCCATTAACGGCCAGTGGAAGCCGGACCACGCGAACTTGCAGCATATCCAAAAGCGCAAACAAGCGCTGATCGCCCAAAGCAAAGCCAGGGCGGAAGGCCAGGCCAGCACAGCCGCCAGCCGCGCCACAGACACGCCAATCCATCCAGAATATCTGGGCGATGTGATGGCACGCACGCTCGCAGGCAACACCATGATGGTGTCTGAGAACTTCAAAGCCGCAGACCACCTGATGCCCTTCGGCTATGGTGACAATGACTGGTCCATGGTCCGAACCTATGGCGGCAGCCTGGGCTACGGCCCTGGCAGTGCTGTTGGCGCACAATTGGGGGCACCAGACAGGCCCGTGACGCTGAGCATCGGCGACGGGTCCGTCATGTATAGCTCATCGGCGTTCTGGAGCATGGCGCGGTATAACCTGCCGATCCTCACCATCGTGTGGAACAACATGCAGTACCAAACCGTCCGCACAAACTTCGCAGCCTGGGGCGGCAATATGGCAGACCAGAACCGCTACCCCGAAACCTTCCTCGGCGACCCAGAAATCGATTTCGTCATGCTGGCCAAGGCGCAAGGCATAGACGGCATGCGCGTCGACGACTCAAGCCAGCTTGAAGCCGCCATGAAACGCGGCCGAGACGCCCAAGCCGCCGGCGAGCCGTTCTTGCTAGATGTCCGCATAACCAATGTCGGCGCCGGCGCCGACCAAAGCTGGTACATGCCGAGGAAGGGCTAGAGTGGGCACCTTGAGTACATAAAGGCGTCAATGGCAGCTTAGAACCCTTCCCGGACATCAGTCTTATCCGCAGCATTCGACGCAAAGGGCGGGAAGCAGACATTTGCTGCACCATGCACTAATGCCCGCTCAGCGAACAAAACCTCCCGCTAACTGTGTTTCAATTTGGGAGTTGGCGGAAAGCTTCCGTTCCGAAGATATCGACTTCTGGTTTGGCCGAGCGGGAAAATGGGATCAAAGCGCGCGTTACCAGGTCCTTTGACTTCAACAGGTTCCATGCGCGCATGGCGTTAACAGGCAAAGCACCGGAGCCGCGGAGGTTTCGGTGCCTCTGTGTCCAGGAGTAGAAACTGTTGCTTGAGAATTTTGCGTTCAAATAAAACACGCAAGCACACGCCATTCCTCCGTTTATACTAGAGCTGAACATAAGCAGTTATTCATCAAAATAGGCTACATGATTGTAGGTCCGGAGCATTTTTTTAAGGCGTGGCATTATATGAAATTCACACTGCAAGAGCTCGGTCTGATCGACGCCCAGCCGGAAGAGGGATACGAAAACCTTACCCGGCTTGCCACTAGTCTTCTTGGTTCTCCCGTCTCACTGGTTTCCATCGTTGACTTCGAGAGAGACCGCCAGTTCTTCAAGAGCCAGATCGGACTGGTCGATCCTTGGGCGACGCAGCGCCAGACGCCACTGTAGCATTCTTTCTGCCAGCACGTCGTGCGCAACAACGAAAAGCTGGTCGTCGACAACGCGCCAGATCACCCACTGGTCAAAGATAATCTAGCAATTCCCAATCTGGGCGTGATGGCGTATCTGGGCGCGCCGATCTACGGACCGGGTCAGCAAGCGGTCGGTGCCCTCTGTGTGGTCGATGGCGACCCACAGCACTGGACAGAGGACGAGATCGAAACAATCACTCGGCTGGCCACTTGCGTGACTGATTTAATCACGCTGAGATCGGCTCTGCTGACGAGCGAACGGCTGCGTAAAGAGCAGCGCGCATGATCATCGATAAAGTTGCGCTGGAACAGGACCGGTTCAGCGAGGAGACTCGCGAGTTGATCCCCCAGGCCATCGGCACCCTGCACCGCATGGGGCATCAGATTGAGGATGTGCTGTCATATTCGCGAACGCTGGACATCGAAGCTACGCGAAAACCAGTCGATCTGAATGCCCTAGTCGCGGATATTCTGAAGGATTTGCGGGCCAAAATTTCTGAGGAAGGCGCGTCGATCGATTGTGGCAGTCTGCCGGTCATCAAAGGCGACAAAATGCAATTGAGGACATTGTTCCAGAACCTGATCGCCAGTGCGCTGAAGTTCACGCCCCCCGAACGCAAACCAGTCGTCCGAATCTGGGTAGAAGGCGAAGGAGTTGGCAAAGGACACTGCATCTGTATCGAGGACAACGGTATTGGGATTGCGCCGGAATATCAGGCTAAGGTCTTCGAGCTGTTCAAACGCCTGAATCTTCGGGAACAATATAACGGCACTGGCATCGGGCTCACGCTGTGCCGACGCGTCGCAGAAAACCATAACGGCAAGATAGACATTCGATCCGACGGACGGACAGGCTCGACATTTATCATCAAACTCGATGAGGCCCAGCGATGACAAGCACGCCAAGGATCAAGATGGCCATGATAATCGACGACGAGCAGGCTGATCAGATGCTCTACAAGCTCATAATAAAGCGCTCTGGGCTGATCGAGAATACATTGGCCTTCCAAATGGCCGAGGATGCGCTTGATTATTTGAAATCTGAAGAGAAGGACCCGATTGACGTCATCTTTCTGGATATCAACATGCCCAGGATGAATGGGTTCGAGTTCCTCGAGCACGCGACTGCGGAGCTTGATACAGCGTTTGCCAAATGTGTCGTGATCATGCTGACCACGTCGCTAGATCCAATGGACGAGGCGCGGGCACGTAAGTTCGATGTGGTCAAGGATTACCTGAACAAACCGCTGAACGTCGACGACATATCAAAGGTTGCTGCCCTTGTGCAGGACACGGCCTAACTGATTTGGAAGGGCTGCCGTTCACGGCATTGCGTCAAATTCGTAAAATTGGCTCATTACGGACTTTCGTCGCAAGAACGAACAAGGTCCGCTAAGGGCCGAAAGCGCCATACGAGACCCTAGTTGCCAACGCCTGCTTCGTTAGCATACCAACCGTATGTAATTGTCAGGTTATTGGGTCCTGTCCTCAACCCCAAGCCTCAAATATTACGTGCGCTCTCGTAAAGTCCGCGCTAAGCTTGGTCCAAACACAGATCAGGAGGAAGACCGATGACTGCTCAGTATGATCTAATCGTGCGTAATGGCGTTGTTGTTGATGGTACTGGTGCTGCACCGTTCGCCGCCGATGTCGCTATCAAGGACGGCGTGATTGCTGCTGTTGGCGAGGTTGACGGTGATGCGGCGCGTGAGATCGATGCTGGCGGCAAGCTGGTAACGCCGGGCTTTGTTGATATTCATACCCACTATGATGCGCTGGCGATGTGGGACACGCATATGACGCCGTCGTCGTTGCATGGCGTGACTACGGTTGTTATGGGGAATTGTGGTGTTGGCTTCGCGCCTTGCCGCCCGGAAGATCGGGACAAGCTGATTGAGCTGATGGAAGGCGTTGAGGACATCCCAGGCGCTGTCATGCACGAGGGCTTGCAATGGACCTGGGAAAGCTTCCCCGAATTCCTGGACGCCTTGGAAGCCAAGCCCCGCGATGTTGATGTGTGCGCCCTGGTGCCCCATTCAGCACTGCGCGTGAACGTGATGGGTGACCGCGCCGTGGCGTTTGAGCCTGCGACGCCGGACGATATCGCCAAAATGCGTGAGATCACGGCGGAAGCCGTGCGCGCCGGTGCATTCGGCGTATCCACCAGCCGCACGACCAGCCACAAAACGCTCGCGGGCGAATATGTGCCGACATTGCGCGTTTACGAGGACGAGCTGTTGGGCTTGGCTGAGGGCCTGAATGATGCAGGCTCCGGCATGATCGAAGCCGTATCCGACTGGATCACGGATGAGTCGCCCGATACCATCAATGCAGAGCCGAACCCGGTTGAAGCGTTCGGCATTCTCCGCCGCGTTGCAGAGAAGAGTGGGCGGCCCATGGTCTACACATTGGCCCAGCGCAACACCCAGAAGCAGATGTTTGAGCAGCTGCTGGAAATGAACAAGCAGGCCTATGCAGACGGCGTGAATATCCGCCCCGTCTTCCCGCCGCGCGCTATCGGCATCCTGCTTGGCCTACAAGCCAGCCAAACGCCATTTTCCGGCTGCCCGACATTCAAAACCCTGAATGATCTGCCGCTTGAGGAGAAGGTGGCAAAGCTGCGTGATCCAGCTATCCGCGCGCAAATCCTGTCCGAAGATCCGGTCAAGGAAAGCACGTTCCCGCTGATCCACCGGCTGTCCTACAGCTACATGTTCCAGTTCAGCGGCAAGGACTACATCCCGCAAGAGAATGAATCGGCTGAGGCTATTGCTGGCCGCGAAGGGCGTTCAGCGCCCGAAGTCGCTTATGACATGCTGTTGGAGAAAGACGGCCGCGGCTTCATCTACATGCCGATTACCAACTACACCGGCTATAGCCTCTCCGCCTCAGAACGCCTGTTGGGCGAGGACATTGCTATCATGGGGCTTGGCGATGGCGGCGCCCATGTCGGGTTCATCCTGGACGCAGGCTTCCCAACCTGGCTGCTGACCCACTGGGGCAAAGCGACCGGCAAATATGATGCGCCTGAACTCATCCGACGCCTCACGACCGATACCGCTGACGCGGCTGGCCTGCATGATC
>Ga0315320_10004813_pt1 | contig 11046 bp, 15 predicted proteins | sample M140m21515metaG_FD_203458 | JGI IMG/M metagenome (GOLD analysis project Ga0315320, IMG submission 203458) | Ammonia-oxidizing marine archaeal communities from Monterey Bay, California, United States - M1 40m 21515 | ecosystem: Environmental > Aquatic > Marine > Coastal | place: USA: California...
AACAGGCAGCACGTCATTGAAGTCCATGATCATGTGCGTGTGCTCCCAGATATTTCGCTCTTCGTCGACGCACACTTTCTCTGCGAACAGAAACAGTGGGTCGAGATCAGCCATGTAGCTCATCCTGTTGCACAACCACGTATGCAACTCGTTGAGTATTGCGAAGTCGTCCATCAACGTTGCTTCAACGTCGTGGATGGAAGCAGACTCAAGGTTGGCGACCTGTTCAGCTACGGATTGAGAGAAGTCGAGACCATTTGCTTGATCGGTTTGAACGCCTGCTGTTATTGTGCGGCGTGCAGCCCAACAAGAACTGTTCATTACGTTCTGTACAAACGACAGCATGTGCTCGGGCTTGAGTTCTACCTCGGGTGCTTGCACACCAGTTCGGATAGCTTCAAGACGGGCTTTGGTACGCTGTGTACCTAACTGATCGAAGGTTACCGCTACACGGTTCGCGGCCAGTGGCTTGTCTTGCGATTCAACTAGCTTAGCGATAGCTCCGTTACGGTTATCGTTGCCAGTCATTTTAGAGATTACTTCGTTAAGGAAAGTTACTTGTTTCATGATTTGCATCCTCCTAGGATGATTAAGTTAGTCAAAGACCACATGTCTAAGACACAACTAAAACCGACCGATACCTACGAAGTAGGTATCGAGTCAGTCGGGTGTACTCCGTTACTTTTGGTAGTTGATGTAAACGTCACTATCGGTGAGCGCTACTTCGTCGCTTGGCACTAGCATTTCTGCTACTGCTTCAAGGTCGTAGTTACCGCAGTCAAATTCAGTTGGCACATGTTCTCCTGCGAGCATGTCCCAGTGGTCTACGTTCAAGTTAAGTAAAGTTTGATAAGTACGCATATCTATTCCTCCTTCGGAATAATACCCTAGGTATTAGTACTAGAGCTAATGATAAATAGTTCTATTTGGCTAACGTGTGTAAGCATTGTTGCCTACACCCAAAAAGCCGACCGATGAGCGCGAAGCGCGAGTCGTTGTTTGTCCTGGCACTGAGTGCGACGCATGCGTCGTTTACCAGCTAAACCGGGACGAGCTGCATGTTGCGACATGACTTGGACACGGTGCGTGGTTCACGGTCTATGTTAGCGGTCACTAACCAATTAATTGTCAATTTGATTGACATGTGTGACGGATTCAGGGGGTGTGTGACAGGTGTGTGACAGCATGTGTGACAGCTTTGAAAACACCTAAACCGTTGGTACATAAGGGCTGTAGCAATGTGTGACATGTGTGACAGCATTTTTAGATGAGATTTCAATTTTGAACTTTTTTAAAAAAACAACGTGTTCTATAACAAACCCTGAAAAAGGGCCTTCTGCTGTCACACGCTGTCACACATTGTGCTAAGTCACTGATATACATCATGTTATTTGTGTGACGGAATTGAGGACAAAGCTGTCACACATTTTACAAAGCTGTCACACATTGTCACAGCCGGAGGTCGACAGCATCGTGAGCCTTGGCCCGTGCATCGCGGTCCGTGTACCCTGCTCGCAGGAAATATCGGTGCCACCACGCAAAACTGTGCAGTTTGATGAGCTTTTTCATGGGTTTTCTCCGTACGTTGTTAAAGACACAAAAAAACCCGACAAGCGGGTGTTAAGCGCGAGTCAGGTTTCGTGGAGCGTGGGTCGTGCTACGCGGTGTACGGCTCCCATCCGTTAAGGCTGACCTTGCCGCCTTTCTTCATGATGGCTTTGCCGATCTTCATGGCAGCGTGCCGTGAGTCGACACGGAAGAACCAGCGTTCGTTCTTCTTGTTCGTGCCGATGATGATGGTTTTGTCGAAGTTAGGTGACCATACGTTCTTGAAAGTTGTGTTCTTCATTAGATTACTCCTTCGTTAGCAGCGGTCATGACGTCAACAGCAGTGCTGACCTCGGCGCTCTCAGCGATGTCATCGATATCCTCGACGATCAACACACAGGCGAGGCCAATGGCGATGTCCATGTAGTTCTCTTTGACGAACTCAATGGCTTGGTTGGTGCGTGGTGCGTGCTTGACTTTGAACGCGGCTGCTTTGTTCTTGAGTTTGCTGAATCGTGACTGTTTCATAGGTTGCTCCTGATTTGCTTGATGCTCGTTGTATGCCTCTTGGGCGGTTTCTGCGTCGTAGTGGGACATGGTGTCTAATCTCCTTAGTGAAATTCGCATGGGTCTTCAAGGGTGTAGTCCATGCCGCAAACATCACAGAAGTACGTATCCTGCTCGTCTTCTTCCATCCATCGCTGATTCCAATCACTCCACCATTGTCCATTCTCCCGCCAAGTTATATCTTTGTTGTCTAACGCTTTCTGTTGCCCGTAAGTGAGTTTGTTAATCATGTCTAATCTCCTTTGGTTGTAGACACAGATGACTCCGACCGAGATCGAGGAACGAGATTTCGGACAAGGTTCCTAGCGCATAAACACAAACAAGGTTCCAGAACTACGAATCGGGGAACGGGGTGCGGACTCAGGGCTAGGGGGGAGATATGAGTGAGTGAAATAGATGAGGTTTTCAAATTTTTTTTCAAAAAATTATGCAGATAAAATAATACCTGTGCTAATGTGTCGCTTATGCCGAAAAGCAAGCTATGTGATACGTGCAGCACGAAGCAAAGCTCAGAGAAGTTCCAGAATGGACGTAATACGTGTACCGCGTGCCGTACACAGCTGAAGCAAATCCGTGATTCCTCTACTTATAAGAACTATCTGAACAATCTCCTGCAACATTGCAAGTCATCCGTGAAGCGTGGAACACGAACCGTGGAGCATGCTGTGCGTCTAGAGCTAGATGACCTCGTTGAGCTGTGGGTAAAGCAAGAAGGAAAGTGTGCATTGTCCGGTGTCTTTTTAACGCACCACAAAGACGGATCGGGCCGCAAAGATTGCAACGCCTCTATTGACCGTATCGCTAATTCGAAGAGTTATTCCAAAGAAAACGTACAACTGGTCTGTTATCGCGTAAATATTATGAAACATTCACTCAGTGAGGGAGAATTTTACTGGTGGATCAAAAACCTGCACGACTTTTCTTGTGATTAAATAATACCTAGGCTAATATATGAACAAAATGATAGAGATGTTTGCGATTGACGGCTGGGATACCGCGATAGTCGGTACAGCTTTTCGTAATGGACACGAAGTTCTCGTTTACGACGCAAACAAAATCGAAGCGCTGCTTGCAGAACAAGACGGTCGGCAAGAAGAATACGATGATGTCATCGATCTCTTGGAAAGAGACGATCTTGGTGACAACACACCAGTGTTTATATATGCAGACAGCAAGCTCCGAGACGAAGTCATTGCAAAAAAGCGAGGAAACCTCCACCTCGTCCATTGATCCGCATGTAGAGTTTCAATCCAAGATGCCGTACATGGGCCTGACCCGTGGTTCGTTGACCATGCAGCAGGAAAAACTCGTTATGCTCATCTGCAGTGGTATGAGTACAGCAGCTGCGGGACGCGGTGCAGGATACTCGTGCCAGCAGGCAGCTTACGCGGCTGCAAAAGTCCCCGCTGTCCAGCAAGCACTTGAATACCATCGTGAAGAGATGCGTGAAACCGTACGGTTTAGTAGCCAGAACGCACACATGATGTACATGGAGGCGTACAACGCTTCCGCTAATGCGACTGAGATGAAGAACACCACCGATTCCCTGGTCAAGCTGCACGGTTTGGCTAAAGAAGACGACAACCCCCAGATCAATATCAACATAAACAACACCAAACAGTTAGAACGCATGACTGATGCTGATCTGTTGAAGATCGCAGGTAAAGACCTTAACTACTTAGAACCAGAGAGTGACGAATGAAAAAAGGTACTACGAAGAAGCCTGCAGCTAAGAAAGCTAAACTAAGCAAAAAGCTTGAGGTTTTGCAGCGCGATATTAATCAACAGCTTGCTGCAAAAGCAGCCAAAGCTAAGGCAAAGAAAAAAGTGGCTGCGAAGAAAAAATCATACTAACTACTTAGAACCGGAGAGTGACTGATTATGCCAGGACCAGGAATACTAATACCTGCTGCAGCTACGGCGGCGCGAGCAGCTGTGAAAAAGTACACCAGACGAGCCGCGAAGGCCGTAGCGGAGTCAGACACGCTGAGGCGAGCAGTGCGACAAACCGCAGGCGCATCACGCGGCAAGATGCGAATTGAAGAAGAACAGAGAAAGGACGAGGCTAGGAAGAAGAGAAAAGCCGCTGCAGCTAAACCCAAAGCAAAAGCCAAGGCAAAACCCAAAGCAAAAGCCAAGGCAAAACCCAAAGCCGCGCCAAAGAAAAAAGCGGCTCCCAAGAAAAAAATTTACTGATAAATGACAGAAGTCAAAAAGGTCGAATGCATACGCTGCAAGGCATCGCACTCCGAGACGTTGTACTCGGGAGGCGACCGACTCTGCGTGTACTGCAAAGCGGACATCGCGGAGCAAGGACCGTTGCCCACGGCAGCTGAACCAGCAGCTGAGGCAGAACAGACTTTAGAAGAAAAAGCGCGAGCAGAACTGGCGATGCGGTTCCTTACCCGCAAGCGATTACTGCCGTTTGTAGAGCGGTTCAACCCCGACTACCAAGCGGGTTGGGTGCATAAGGATATTTGTAAACGACTAGAGGAATTCTCTAAAGATGTTGCCGCAAAAAAATCTCCAAGACTTATGCTCTTCATGCCGCCCCGACACGGCAAATCAACGCTTGCCTCGATCTCGTTCCCCGCATGGCATCTTGGACGAAACCCTCAACATGAGTTTATCAGTTGTAGCTACTCCGGTTCTCTGGCTATGGCATTCAGTCGCAAGGTACGGGGCTTGCTTCGGGAAGACGGTTTCAAGTCAGCTTTCAAAACTCGTCTCGATCCTCAAAGCCAGTCTGCTGAAGCTTGGCTTACTACTACTGGTGGTGGTTACGTCGCTGCTGGTGTTGGTGGTGGTATTACTGGTAAGGGCGCTCATGTTCTTGTCATCGATGACCCAGTAAAAAACCGTGATGACGCTGAGTCAGCAAATGCGCGGGAGAGTACGTGGGACTGGTATACGTCAACGGCGTACACACGACTCGCTCCTGGCGGTGGTGTGCTCGTTATCCTCACACGGTGGCATGACGATGACCTAGCAGGCCGATTACTTAAAGCTGCGGCTGATAATGGCGAGCAGTGGGAGGTTGTTAACTACCCTGCTAGAGCGGAGGTGGACGAAGAGTTTCGTAAGCAAGGCGATGCCCTGCACAAAGAACGATATGACGAGGAAGCCCTCGCACGAATTGAAAGAGCTGTTGGACCGCGTGACTGGTCAGCGCTGTATCAGCAGAACCCCGTTGCAGACGACGGTGATTACTTTACAAGAAGCATGATTAATTACTACGACCGTGAAGATATTGATCACGACCGAATGAAGTTCTACTGCGCGTGGGACTTGGCTATTGGTCAGCGTGATCGCAACGACTATACCGTTGGCATCGTTGTGGGTGTTGATGAGTACGACCAGCTGTTCGTGGTCGACATGGTGCGTGGACGGTTTGATGGTTTCGAATTGGTCGAGCAGATACTAGACCTATATGAACTTTGGAAACCGTCGATCATAGGTATTGAAAAGGGCCACATCGAGATGGCCCTCGGACCGTTCCTCGAGAAGCGGGTCCGTGAGCGAGGATTATACGAAGCGTATTTCAAAGATTTAAAAACTGGCCGCAGAGATAAAGAAGCCCGTGCCAGAGCTATCCAAGGCCGGATGCAACAGGGCATGGTATTCATGCCGAAAGAAGAACAATTTACAGGGCCACTGGTAGCTGAGCTGTTGCGATTTCCCAACGGTACGCATGACGACCAAGTAGATGCCCTAGCGTGGATCGGACTAATGATGACTGAGTTTTCAACGTACATCGAGAAAGTCGAACACGTTCCAACGTGGCGAGACAAACTGCCTGGGCTACTAAAAGGCGAACGCACTAAATCGGCAATGAGCGCATAAACATGGCTAAGAACATATCTCCAGAAAAGGAAGAAGAAATCACCCGCATGCAGTGGAACCGCTACGAGCGTGCTCGGGACAACGGCCACTTAGATTATGTATGGATGGCCAAAAAGTGCGACGAATACTATCAGGGTGAACAATGGGATGCAGACGACGAAGCCGCGCTTGAAGCAGAAGGTCGACCAGCGCTTACTATTAATACTATTTTGCCTACTGTTAATACTATCTTAGGTGAGCAATCGACGCGACGCGCTGACATTCAGTTCAAACCACGGAGAGGCGGCAATGAGGCTGTAGCTCATACCCTGACTAAGTTGTACATGCAGATCGCTGACAACAACAAGCTCGACTGGGTAGAACAACAGGTATTCTCAGACGGTTTGATTATGGACGGCCGTGGGTACTTTGACGTACGGATGGACTTTAGTGATCACATCGAAGGCGAGATACGGATTACCGCTAAAGACCCGCTCGACATTCTTATTGATCCAGATGCTAAAGACTCTGACCCGAAGTCGTGGAGCGAGGTGTTTGAGACAAAGTGGATGACGCTCGACGAGATCGAGGAGCTATATGGCAAGAAGAAAGCTGAGCGCCTACTCTTTATAGCTGAGAACGGGATGAGCTTCGGCACTGACTCTGTTGAATACCAAGAGACCCGCTACGGCGAGACAGAAACCGAAGACTACTTCGGTTCCGATAACTCGGACGAAGAAGGTTACCGGACTGTGCGCTCGTTGCGCGTCGTCGAGCGTCAGCACAAGAAGCTTGGTCGCGCTTCTTTCTTCGTCGACCCAAACACTGGCGACCAGCGTCAGGCACCGGATAGCTGGTCGGATGGTAAGAATAAAAAGTTCGCTAAGCAGTATGGTTTAAACCTGATTAGTAAAGTGATCCGAAAAGTACGGTGGACTGTGACCTGCGATAAGGTCGTGTTGCATGATGACTGGTCTCCTTATAACCAGTTTACGATTATCCCCTTCTTCTGTTACTTCAGACGCGGGCGACCATTCGGTGTTGTGCGTAACCTCCTTTCTCCGCAGGAACAGCTAAACAAAATAGCGTCTCAAGAGCTGCACATAGTTAATACCACAGCTAATAGTGGCTGGATGGTCGAGAGTGGATCACTAGTCGGAATGACTTCCGACGATTTAGAAGAGCACGGTGCCGAGACAGGTCTAGTGCTGGAGTACGCTCGAGGCACTAACCCACCACAAAAGATACAGGCGAACCAGATACCAACTGGCCTAGATCGTATTGCACAGAAAGCTGCGCTAAATATTAAGACCATTTCTGGCGTCAACGACTCTATGTTAGGTACGGATAGCGCTGAAGTGTCAGGTATCGCAATCCAAGCTAAGCAGAATCGTGGCGCGATTATGATCCAAGTACCTTTGGATAACTTGCGTAAATCTCGCCAGTACTTAGCTGAAAAGATTCTGAATCTGATCCAAACCTTCTACACCGAAGAGCGCGTCGTACAGGTAACTAACGAGGCTGACCCGCTCAAGCCCCGTGAAGAAATGGTTATTAACGAGGAAACTCCCGAGGGGCAAGTGATCAATGATCTTACCCTTGGAGAATACGACGTCATTGTAGCAACAGCTCCAGCGAGAGACAGCTTCGATGAGACTCAATTCGCAGAAGCTATCGCGCTACGACAGGCGGGGGTTGTAGTACCAGATGACGCAATCATTGAGTACAGCCACCTTGCCCGTAAAGGTGAGCTAGCTAAGCGTATCCGCCAGATGACTGGCCAAGAGCCACCAACTCCAGAACAAGCAGAAGCTATGGCCCAGCAACAGCAGATACAAATGCAGCAACTGCAGCTTGAGATGGCGAAACTGGAAGCTGATGTTAAGAAAACTCAGTCTGAAGCAGCCCTTAACATCGCGAAGGTTCAGGATACTACTGATGTTGACCCACAGATTCGTATGGCAGAGCTACAGGCCAAGATACAAATCAACGAAGAACAGCTTGAGTTACGCCGCGAGCTAGCTGACTTGAGTAATACCGCAAAAGAAAGCCAAAGCCAGACCTCTGCAGCTACCAAACTGGCAACTGCAGCTTTCCAAAACACTAATAGGAACAACAGGAGTTCTTAAATGAGTAAGCAAGAAGATAAAACAGAAGATAAACCACTTGAGTTTGACGTAATGCCAGGGGCCGACAAGCCCGAGGATGAGGACTCAATGCAATTAGACCTTAGCTTCCCTGATTTAGAGGAGGCGGTAGAGGAAGAAACAGTAGCAGAGGAAGAAATCGAAACGGTAGCGGAAGAAGAAACTGAAACCGTAGCTGAAGAGGCCGAGGAAGTTGAGGAAAGTGTTTCTGAAGATGAACAAAGTATAGAAGAAGAAACAGAATTAGCCGCCGAGCTAGAAGATGAGCCAGTTGAGCCGGAAAAACCTACGAAGAAGCCAATGGTTCCCAAGGCCCGACTTGATGAGGTGCTAGCAAAACAGAAAGCGCTCCAGAAGCAGCTTGACGAGATCAATGCAGCTACTGAAAAAGCCGCTGAAGCACCTGAAGAATACGATTTTGATGCGAAAGAAGTTGAGTACCAGAACATGGTCCTTGATGGCGAGACAGATAAAGCCGTCGCGTTGCGTAGAGAGATAAGAAAAGCAGAAAGAGCGACTTTAGAGTTCGAAATGCGGCAGGAAATGAGTCAAACAGTGACCCAAGACCGCCAAATGACAGCACTACAGCAAGCTGCTAACGCGATGGAAGAGGCATACCCCGTCTTTAACAGTAACTCAGAAAGCTTTGACCAAGATATGACCAACGAAGTGGTCGAACTGCGTGACGCTTTCATTATGAAGGGCTATGAAGCCGTAGACGCGCTGTCAAAAGCCGTGAAATACGTAGTCAAAGACCATGATTTAGACACACCAGCACAGGAAGCACCTAGTCTTGCAGGTAAAGCGCAGAAAACTGATGAAGTTGCTAAGAAACGGGCGCAGGTAAACAAGAAACTACGTGCCGCTGAAGCGCAGCCCCCTGAATTGCCAGGAGAAAGTTCCGCAAACCACGGTGATAAACCTTTAGATGTCTCTACGTTGACAGAAGATGAGTTTGCAGCATTACCAGAAGCAACCCTGAAGCGCCTACGCGGCGACATTATGTAACGAGGTGACCCATGCTGGTCAAAACACACCATGATTGCTGAAGTCGCGACAGTAATATCCGTTGTAAAAGGATTGAACGACGCGATCTCGACGATAAAAGAGTCGAGGGGGCATGCAGGTGATTTGGCCAGCATCATGGGCCGCTATGCTACGGCTAACGAAGCAGTTCAGGATGTCGAGAGCAAGTACGTGGGGCGATTGTCTGTCAAAGACAGCATGCAGATACAGCTTGCCAAGCGGCAGCTAAAGGCGTTCAACCAGCAGTTGAAAGACTCGATGATGATGCAGGGTCTCACTAAAGACTATAACGAGATCATGGCCCGTGTTGAAGAGTCTCGGCTTGAGCATGAGAAGCAGATAAAGATAGCTAAGATACGGCGGCGCGAAAACATAAAGTTCCTTAAAACAATGGGCGTAGCCCTAACCTCCGCCGTCATAAGTTTCGGCGTGATATTAGGGTTGATTATGCTGATTTTTAAAAAATAACGAGGTAGATATGCCAGCTAAGAAAGACCCACGATTAGCGCGAGCAGGAGTTTCTGGCTTCAACAAGCCTAAGCGTACCCCCTCCCACCCCAAAAAGTCGCACGTTGTTGTGGCTAAAGAAGGTGACAAGGTCAAAACCATCCGGTTTGGCGAGCAAGGTGCGTCAACTGCTGGTAAACCCAAGGCAGGAGAGTCAGACAAGATGAAAAAGAAGCGTGCTAGCTTTAAAGCGCGTCATGGTCGAAATATTAAAAGAGGCAAAATGAGCGCGGCCTACTGGGCGAACAAGGTCAAGTGGTGATCTGATGAGCATCATAGAATTTGCAAGCGCGACGTGGCCAATGTTTCTCGGCTTTATCACTTTGGTTATTGTGCTAGCAAAGATGCATTCTGAGATTGATGTGCTGAAAGAAAAGGTCAAAGTTTTGTTTGAGCTTTGGAACAACAAATAGTTGCATTGCAATAATACCTATACTAATATTCTACATACGTCCATCACTACGATATGTGATCGGCCCGTAGCCGTAAAAAACGTACTTTCGCCTGCACAAGGCGTTAAACCTGCCGAGGTCGCACCTCGTTAATAAGCGCTAGTTCGTCGCCTCACGATACGAGGAAACGGATTAGCCGCTCCTTTAAGTCGGCTGATAAGGCGGCATATGCCGCGTAATTTTATTCGTCTATTTATTGGAGGCCAATCATGGCTTTAACGAACTTCGGCACCTTGACGGGTGACCAGCTCCAAATGTGGAGTCGCGACTTCTGGAAAGTAGCTCGCAATCAATCTTTTATCAACCAGTTCGCTGGTACTGGTTCAAACGCAATGGTACAGCGCGTAACTGAACTGACTAAGAATCAAAAAGGCACCAAGGCAAACATCACTTTGCTTGCTGATATGACCGGAGACGGCATCACTGGTGACAACACACTGGAAGGTAATGAAGAAGCACTGCGTGCATACGACATTACAATCGAGTTAGATCAGCTACGATTTGCAAACAGAATCGCTGGCCGAATGACTGATCAGAAGACAGTTGTTAACTTCCGTGAGCAGTCTCGCGACGCACTTGCTTATGCAATGGCTGACCGCTGCGACCAGTTGGCATTCTTGTCATTGTCTGGTGTTGCATACACTCACAAGAACAACGGTGGCCTACGTACTGCTTCTAGTACAGCAGGACATGATCTTGTTGATCTGGAGTTTGCTTCAGATGTATCTGCTCCTACTTCTGCTAGACACAGACGTGTTGACGGTGATGACATCCTAGCGGGTGACACCACAGCAATGGTAGCTGCCGATACGCTCAAGTATCGACACATCGTTAACCTGAAAGCCTATGCGAAAGATCAATACATTCGCGGCATTCGCGGTGCTGGTAACCAAGAAACGTTCCACATGTTTGTGACTCCTCAGCAGATGGCTGATCTCAAGCTTGACGCAGACTTCATCGCTAACGTCAGAAACGCT
>Ga0315320_10004815_pt1 | contig 11044 bp, 6 predicted proteins | sample M140m21515metaG_FD_203458 | JGI IMG/M metagenome (GOLD analysis project Ga0315320, IMG submission 203458) | Ammonia-oxidizing marine archaeal communities from Monterey Bay, California, United States - M1 40m 21515 | ecosystem: Environmental > Aquatic > Marine > Coastal | place: USA: California...
GCCGTTTTCACAGACAGATAGCGCTGAATGCCGCGCGCCATTTTTTCTAGCATCTGAGATGCTTCATCTTTACGGCTTCCGGCAATGGACAAAATTTTACGCCTGAATATTTTTTGCTCGGCAAAGATAAAGCTCATGTAAATCATTATTAACATCAAACTTTTTGCAAACCCAACGCCGCCGCCAATCAGATCTGTAGAGACACCCTGCAAATCGGATTTTTTAAGAGAGTCCACTATTAAGTTTTGCACTCTCTCAGGGATGGACGACTTCACCAATTGGTCATGCACGCCGTCGACTAATGTTTCCGCGCCTGAATTAGTGAAAAACTCTTCGATAGACGACTGCAGCATCAAGCCGCCCTGAGCCAAGCCTAAACCAATCAGCGCCACCAGGAACACGACTGCAATCGTTGGCGGGATTTTCAACCGTGCAAGCCTAACGATAACTGGCTGCAACATTGAGGCGAGTAAAAAAGCGATAACTAGCGGCTGCAAAATACTAGCCCCGACATGTAACACCCAGCCCACTAGAATAGTAGCAATGATTGCGAGCAGCGCGACAAAGGTACGGTTGGCAGTATCCATTAAACACTAGACTAGTACGATTGGTTATACTTAACAAATGAATAAGTGGATTAAATATTGCGTAATTACTGCGCTGACACTCGGAAGTGTCTTCATATCATGCTCTGGGGGAGCGCTGGCGCCAAGCGTCACCGAGCAGAACCCCTTACTCTGGAAGGTCACTAGCGAGAACAACACCTCGTACCTATTTGGCACCATGCACGTTGCCGATCCGCGGGTTACGACCTTGGCGCCTGCCGTTGAAGCCGCATTTGCTGCGTCCGACGCCATCTTCACCGAGCTTAAAGAGTCTCAAATTGAGTTGTCAGGGAGGGTCACTGTAGAGGGTCGGCTGCCTGAGGGCACCTACCTGAGCGATCTGATATCTGCCGACATGTATGCCAAAATAAATGAATTGGTTGAATCAAACAAAATGGTCATGAATATGGTGAATAGCTGGCGCCCCTGGATGGTGGGTATGTATTTACAGATGATTGACGCGATGCCTTATATGCAAGGTATTGCATTGGACATGCAACTGACTAATCGCGCACGCGAAGAAGGCAAAGAAGTGGGTGGCATCGAAACCATAGATGAGCAACTTGCAGCACTCGCCTTTGGCAACGAAGAAGATCAAATTAAATTGTTAGGCATAGCCATTGACAGCATGATTGAAAAAGCCGACAACGAAATTTCAGACATCGAGTTAATGCTTAATGACTACCTTGAAGGTGACATCGATGGCCTATGGGAATTCGCCAATGCCGAACTGCTTGACGCCAGCCAGCTAGAAAAGGACGCCTTCGACGCCTTGCTCACTGTGCGCAATGACAACATGGCTGACCGTATCAACAAGCGCATCAAAGCGAACCCAGAGTCTGTGACTTTCTATGCCTTTGGAGCATTGCACTTTGCCGGACCTCAGGGGGTCGGAGAATTGCTCAAAGGCATGGGCTATGAAGTAGAACGCGTTGCCAAGTGAAGCGCTACCTTTTCAGAAGAGACTATATATAGTCAAGAAGGTTACTGCCATCGACGACTTCTTTAGCCGGCTCACCTTTCAGAAATATAGCGCAGCTATTACCACGCAATAACGCTTTACCGTGTTCATGGACGATGACGCTGCCCTCGCGTAGCCCTATCACTGGCGCATCATTACATTCATGAAACTCACGAATGCGATCTAACCGCGTTTCTCCAAAGTGCTGCTCGAATTCTTCATTGTGCTTAACGAATGTCACTCCATCAAAGTAATGTGCGTTTAGTTGATATGGAACTATGTTCAAGCTGTCAAACGATGGTGGGTAAACAATCGGCATATCGTTGGTAGTTTGCATGGTTGGGCAGGCCACGTTTGAACCAGCGCTCACCCCCATGTAAGGCATGCCGCCTGCGACGCGCTGTTTTAAGGCCTGCAATGTGCCATTGCTATGCAGTTTGTCTATTAAGCGAAAAGTGTTGCCACCGCCAACGTAAACGGCTTCAGCATTTTCTACAGCTACCGCAGCATCATCGAAAGTGTGAATGCCAACTAAGTCGTAGCCCGCGTGAAACCCAGCGTCAATCATTAGATTGACATACTTGTCGTAGTCGCCACCGGCATAAGGAACGAACAGCAGCTGCTGGATATCACCAAAGAATTGGCGCATTTGCGCGCATAGAAAATCGCGGCGCGCTTCTCCGCGAAAGCCGCCACTACCCAACAACACTCGAGTCATTAATTAAACGTTGCTTCGAATACGTTCGACGTCTGGCCCTGCTGAGCTGCTTGTAGCCAAATTGTACGGCCGAACAGTCTTGCTGGCGGCACTACCGAGTAGGAGGCGATACCGCTAGCATTAGAAGTTGCTGTTGCGGCCAATGCTGGACTACTCAATGACAACACCACGCTCAATTGCGAAACTGGTGTGTTGCCTAAACCTTGAAATGAGTAGGCGAGATAGGTCGGTGAATTAGGCGAAGAGACTGTCACGTAAATAACAGCTTGGGTCCCGGTCGTTAGGCTAGGAACAAGCAAGCGCATCTCAGCAGGAACAATTTTATAGATGTTTGGGGTACGACAAACATAAACTTCACCGTTACCATCCATCCCAAGCGATGACGCTGAACCTGCGACATTAGTTTCCGCAGTGTGATCGACATAATCGCTTACAGTATTGGTAGTACTGTTATAGCGAAATGACAACAAGTCTTGGCTGCCGGCATCGCTGAAAAAATAACGCCCACTCATTCGCGCCATTGCCTTACCGCGATAAACTTCGGAACCAATAATGCAATAATTCGCTGTCGGCCAAAAAGAGTGCCCGTATTCAAAAATTGGCATCTCTAGACCAGCTGTATTACAGTTATTTGAAGGTGAAAAACAATGCGAGCCTTCAATTATTTTCCAGCCGTAATTGCGGCCACCTGCATCGCCAGCCGGCTCAAAGTGAATGTACTCCCAATCGTTTTGCCCAACATCGGAGATATACATATCACCAGTGGCCGAATCAAAATTAAAACGCCAAGGGTTGCGAAGGCCCAAAGCCCAAATTTCATCGCGCACGCTTGAATTGGTCACAAAAGGATTACTCGGTGGAATAGCGTAAGGTGATGCGCTATCAATATCAATTCGCAACATCTTGCCAAGCAATGAAGAACCGTTTTGAGCACGGTTTCCAGGATCGTTAGCTGAGCCGCCATCGCCAGTGGCTATGTACAAATAACCATCAGGGCCGAAGCGGATGCATCCACCGTTGTGATTACTATAGGGCTGATCAATAAAAAGAATATCAGAGCGGCTGCCAGAGTTTGCGACGTTGGGATTACCGGCACTCACTTGGTATCTTGAAACTTGGGTATCGCCAGAGTTGTCGGTGAAGTTGATGAAGAAGTATCCATTCGACGCATACTGCGGATGAAAAGCCAAACCGAGCAACCCGCGCTCGCCACCGCTTGAGTTAAGCGCGCTTACATCAAGAAATGGGGTATTTAACTGCACTCCATCTTTAACGACGAATATTTTACCGTTTTGGTCAACAACGAACATTCGGTTCGTCTCGCCAGGAGCGCTGGTAACCAGCAGTGGCTTGCTAAAGTTACCGCCAACCTGCTCAAGCTTAAGCTTGGTTTGAGCTGCGGCCGAATTCATTACCAAGCTCAAAAGGCTTAGCATAAGGGTGATACGGAAAATCTTCATGGATATAGCTTACATATAATCTTGCGTTAGATTACGATAATATTATGGGAATAACCGAATGTATGCTGCCTTTATGCGCTTTTCTGATATTAGGGTGTAGTAAAAACGAAAGTTTGAACGAAATACCCGATAAAACGAGTTCAGAAGGTCGAACCGAGCCAGTTTTGAGTGACATACAGTACGAAGTTACTCAAAAAGGTGGGACCGAGCCAGCTTTCAGCGGTGAGTACTGGGACGAGAAGGCGAATGGCCACTATGAGTGCGTATGTTGTTCTAACCCACTGTTCGACTCTGACACCAAATACGAGTCGGGTACAGGCTGGCCAAGCTATTGGCAACCTATAGATGATAGCGCTGTAAGCCTGCACTCTGATCGCAAACTGTTTCGTACTCGCACTGAGGTGCGCTGTGGAGAGTGTGATGCGCACTTAGGGCACGTGTTTGACGATGGTCCACAGCCAACAGGAAAGCGCTACTGTATGAATTCAGCGGCTTTAACCCTGGTAAAACGCGATAAATAGGAAAAACCAACGACTGTTGCCAATCATTGGTCTCCTTTCCCCTTTGCCACTCGTAAAATTCGTTCTGCCATCCCCTGCAGTCGGAATAGGTTTGCACCTCTTGTAGCTTTTATTTAATCGGCTTGATATTTATTTTTCTTTAGCTTTTTCTTTAAGTTTTTCTTTGCTACATTGCGATTTCCTAAAAAAATGTGCGCTAATAGTAGTTTTTGGCGCTTTATTTATTAAATATTTCCCTTGATTACAGTTAACGCGAACTGTCATCTGTATGATAAGATATACATATGGCGTCGGCAGCACACAACTACGACATTTCTGAATTGTCAAAATTGGCGGGTGTTAGCACCCGCACCATTCGCTATTACGGTGAGCTGAAGCTACTCCCAGCCACCGATCGCGGTCCCGGCGGGCGCCGTCTGTACAGCAATGACGCCATCGAGAGACTGCGCTTCATCTCACGCCTCAAGCACCTGGGACTTTCACTGGGCGAAATCGGCGAACTCAATGACAGCTTCGTCAGTGGCGCTACCCCCGCGATGCTGCAGCAACTCGAACAACTGTTAGCGATTCGCACTGCACAAGTTTCTGAGCGCATTCTCGAATTAGATCAACTACTTGGCGAATTAAATAAATATCGTGAGCGCATCATCAATAAACAACAACATGACTGAACCCCGCAAACTCCGATTCGTAACATCTGCTGCCCTCTTCGATGGCCACGATGCAGCGATTAACATTATGCGCCGCGTTTTACAGCAAGAAGGTGTCGAGGTAATCCACCTCGGCCACAACCGTGGCGTGCAAGAGATTGTTAAGGCCGCTGTCGAAGAAAACGCCGACGGTATTGCAATTTCTTCATACCAGGGTGGGCACATTGAGTATTTTAAATTCATGGTCGACCTACTCGCTGAGAACAACTGCTCGCATATCAAAGTATTTGGCGGCGGTGGTGGCACTATTACCGATGAAGAGTGTTCCGAACTAAACGATTATGGCATAGAAAAAATTTACTCCGTTGAAGACGGGCGCTTAATGGGTTTAGTCGGCATGATTCAAAACATGATTGACCTAACTTTGGCAAGCCCAAAGGTTGAGATTAACGACGTCGATACTGCAATAGCGAGCGGGAAGCCCGAGCAGCTTGCGCAAGCGATTAGTGTTATTGAAAATTCGCATGGCAAACTCGCAGCTGCACATTGTGATGACATCACACCAATCATTGGTGTTACTGGAACTGGTGGCGCTGGCAAATCTTCTCTAACAGACGAGCTGGTGCGCCGCTATTTAATTTCATACCCAACGCGCAACATCGCGATTTTATCTGTAGATCCCTCTAGCCGCCGCACGGGTGGCGCTTTACTCGGAGATCGTATTCGCATGAACTCGGTGCAAGACGAACGGGTGTTCATGCGTTCAATGGCGACGCGTCGTGCAAACCTGGCGACCTCAGAATCTGTAAGCGACTCTTTGAATGCGATGCGCGCTTGGGGGTTCGATTGCATTATTTTAGAAACCGCTGGCATCGGTCAAAGCGATTCGGCCGTAACTGATTTGTGCGATTTTTCTCTTTACGTGATGACGCCCGAATTTGGCGCGCCAACTCAGTTAGAAAAAATTGACATGCTCGACTTCGCTGACTGTGTCGTTTTGAATAAAGCCGACAAAAAAGGAGCGCTAGACGCTAAGCGTGAAGTTGCAAAAACATATCAACGCAATCACAACTTATTTGAAACCGACCTTGAAGAAATGCCCGTGTTCTTATGTTCGGCATCACGCTTCGGCGATGATGGCGTTGATAAATTGTTTAATTGGCTCATGCCCCAGCTTAATGCTTTTAGCAATCAAGACTGGGCGACAGAAGGGCTCAGCGGAGGGCGTAAAGATATTCCGACCGTAATCCCTGCTGATCGAGTGCATTACCTCTCCGACATTGCCAACGCTGTGCGTAATCATAAATCACGTAGCATCAGCGATGCTGAAACGGCATGTCGCGCGCAGGCGCTGGCACGCACGTTAGCTGAACTTGGCGATGATGTCCCTGCGATTAACTCTGAATATACTGCCGACCAGATAGTAGACGACACCGTCGATGCTGGAATTTTGGTTTTGCGCCAAAGATACCAAGAGTTAATTCGCGAGATGGACCCCCGTATTCGCGAGCAACTTTATAACTGGCCCCAAATTCGTGCGCGGTACTGCCAAGACGCGTTCACATACCAAGTTCGCGGACGCAATATTACCGTGCCAGCGTCAATAATGACCTTATCTGGTTTGCGTGTACCAAAAGTTGCTTTGCCGAAAACCAACAATTGGGATGACCTCATTTTGTGGTTTTCTCATGAGAACCTTCCTGGCGAATTCCCTTACACCGCTGGAGTATTCCCGTTTAAGCGCACTGGCGAAGACCCCGCCCGCATGTTTGCTGGTGAAGGAACAGCCGAGCGCACCAACCGTCGTTTCCACTATGTAAGCCGTGGCCAAGCTGCTGCGCGTTTGTCTACGGCATTTGACTCGGTGACACTGTACGGCGAAGACCCCGATTCGCGCCCGGACATCTACGGCAAAGTCGGCAACTCTGGTGTGTCCATTTGCTCACTGGATGATGCCAAGCGTTTGTACTCTGGCTTTGATTTATGTGCATCGTCAACATCGGTGTCCATGACCATCAACGGTCCTGCGCCGATGATGCTTGCCTTCTTTTTGAATACCGCTATCGACCAGCAAGTCGAGCGGCGTTTGAAAGAGACGAGTCGCTGGCCAGATGCACAGAAAAAAATTAATGAGCTGTGCGAGGGCGAGCAACCACAATACCGTGGCGATTTGCCCGAGGGGCATGACGGCTTCGGCCTTGGCTTACTCGGTGTAACAGGCGATCAACTCATCGATGCGGATGAATACTTAGAAATCAAAAACGCTACTCTACAAGCAGTGCGCGGGACGGTTCAAGCTGACATTCTCAAAGAAGATCAAGCGCAGAACACCTGTATTTTTAGCACTGAGTTCGCGCTAAAAGTGATGGGCGATATTCAGCAGTACTTTGTTGACGAAAAGGTTCGCAATTTTTACTCCGTGTCCATTTCAGGATATCACATTGCCGAGGCAGGAGCGAATCCAATTTCGCAGCTTGCCTTCACTTTGTCAAACGGTTTCACATTCGTCGAGTACTACCGCTCTCGCGGCATGGACGTCGATAGCTTCGCGCATAACCTTTCGTTTTTCTTCTCGAATGGCATCGATGCAGAATACAGTGTCATCGGACGCGTTGCACGGCGCATTTGGTCGATTGCATTGCGCGACTGCTACTCCGCGAGTGAGCGCTCACAAAAACTTAAGTACCACATTCAGACAAGTGGTCGTTCGTTGCATGCTCAAGAGATTGACTTCAACGACATTCGCACCACCCTACAAGCTCTTTATGCGATATACGACAACTGCCAAAGCTTGCACACGAATGCCTATGACGAGGCCATTACGACTCCAACAGAGGACTCGGTGCGCCGTGCCTTAGCGATTCAAATGATCATCAATAAAGAACTCGGCCAAGCGAAGAACGAAAATCCATTACAGGGTTCGTTCATCATCGAAGAGCTAACTGAATTAGTTGAGGAAGCTGTTCTTTCTGAATTTGAACGGTTAAGCGATCGCGGAGGCGTACTTGGCGCAATGGAAACCATGTATCAACGTGGGAAGATTCAAGAAGAGTCCATGCTCTACGAATCGCAAAAGCATTCTGGAGAATTACCGATTATTGGCGTTAACACTTTCATTAACCCTAGCGCCGTTGAAGGCGAAGTTGTGCGTATCGATCTCATTCGTTCTTCGGACGAAGAGAAGCTGTCGCAAGTTCAGCAGGTTGCCGCCATTCATCTACGTAAAGCGGATGCCGCGGGCGAAAGCTTGTCGCGATTGCGCGAAGTTGCGCTGCGTAAGGACAATGTGTTCACCGAACTAATGGAGTGTGTTAAGCATTGCACGCTGGGCCAAATTAGCGGTGAACTATATCGGGTTGGCGGCCAGTATAGACGCGGCATGTAAAGCGCGCATTTACTAAATTAGAATACGTAAGGAATCTTAATGTAGCTGATAACCGTCAGTGGTGTACTCAGGTCAATGCCTGAGTTTTGAGCATCAGCATCGAAACGAATGCGGTAACGCAAGAATCGAGCGCCAGCCAATAAGCTTAGATTTGACGTCCAAACATTATCACCAAGTAGCGGTGTGCCAGGAATGTTCAGGCCAGGTGCACTTTCGTCAGCGCCCTGAAACTGGAAGTATATGTCAGAACTGCTTGGTAGTCTATTCTTAACACCATTAGCATCGATGCGAAAGAACTTAGGCACGATTGACCAGTTGCCTCCTGGATTGACAACAAAAGACATGCCGCCATCTGAGTTTGGCGTACTAAACGTCATTTCGTCTGTGGAATTATTGTAAACCACATCGATGATTTCGAATGCGCTGGAACCAGAGGCGTTGGGCCTAATATCGTAACCTAACAATAATTCTGGCAGGCGCAAAAATTGCGTTTGGGTTGAAAATACACTTGATGCGTCAGAGATAGTCATCTCATAAAGACCAATATTTGCGACATCTACTGGGCCGCCAACGATTGGGCTTAGTTGGCCGACTTTTGACTGATTGCCTTGACGGTCAACTTTGCCATCGGTGACGTCGATACCCGCAAAGCCCATTAATTCGGCATTGCCGTTCGCCCAATCCGGGTAAGCGCCTGGGTCTTGTAAACGTAGTTCTGCCAAACCGGTGTCAATCCATTCTGAAGCCACCATCGATGAAGCCGAATAAAACGGAATCAATGCATAGGACTGCGGAAACGAAACGTGCGCCAAAATCTCTTCAATGCGATCGGTAGGGATCGGAACTTCATTGAGGTATTCAGCAATGCCTGTTGCAGCCGATGGATGCCAGATGATGTCTTCTGCAGGATTCGGCACGTGAATTTGAATGACCCCATTTGCTCCGGCGCCACCACGACCGAACGCATAAGTGCCCGTACCACCAGTATTCGATGGATTAGTCCATTCGCCACCACATTGGCCGCGACGTCCGCCAAAGGCCTGGACCACACCATTATCGGTCAAGTTACCTATCTGTGCAGAGCTTGTAGCTGAGCCAATGGACACCGCTGACAAGTCTACTCCGGCAGAAGAATGAAGAATAATATGGCCACCTGAGCCACCGCCTGAACCAGAAACGCCTTGGTCTGTATAAATTAGTGACTCACCTGAATAGCCAATACCGCCGTTAGCTTTAATCTCAGCATTGTTGCCGATAACAATCATACCAATTGACATGATTATCAATTGGCCACCACCGCCACCGCCGCCGGCACCTTTTTGGTAAGAGTACCACCCATTGCCAGTGCCGCTTTGGTTACGCGCAAAAGGCACCACTGGATAAAAACTTTCAACAGCATCATTCCCGGGATTACCGTCACCGTCGGCATCCCAAACGTTAATCATCATCGAGTCGCCACTACCTCCGCCGCCAGAGCCAGCCCATGGCGCCAGCAACTCTCCTTGCCGAACGATACCGTCTATCGTCAGGCGTGTACCGTAGAAGTCGTTCGTTAGGTCGTTATCATTGGCAAAAATAGCTTGCCCCCCAGCGCCTGGATCGGCGCCCTGGGTCGGGTGACCGAAGTTGAATGGTGGAACCGGCCCCGTCGTCCAGGCAGGGTCGTAGTCAGGTGCATTAGTGCCACCGATAACTTCGGTAACGAAGCTGTCTTGCATCGCATCTTCCATCCCAAATGGAATGCCAACACCATTTCCACCCGGCAACAATGCACCTGCTGAAACGCCTCGGATACCTGCTTCTGAACCAAAAATACCATTAATGCCCACAGCTGCGGAGTGACGCGTGATTTTATGATCGGGACCAGGATAAATGAAGTATGAAGGCGCCCAGTTACCGGCGGTTTTCCAGCTAGACCAGAGTACGGACTGGTTTTCAGTAAGCGCAAAACCACCGCCGCCTCCACCTGCAGCAGAACGAGCCGTTTGCCCAGCAAGACCTGTACTAGCAGTTTTACCGTTAAAAATACCTTCGCCACCTTGACCTCCAATACCTTCGATACCGAATGGGCCATCACCGGATTCAGCACGCGGAGTTTCAGCAAGACCAATTTGCGAAGCATCGCCACCTTGACCGCCACCACATTCGCCTAAAGCACCACCTTCGATGAACTGCGGTGAGTTCAATCCGGACGGCCATACAGCGTTATTGCCAGAAACATTTATTTCACCGTTAATCGTTACAGTACCCGTAGCGTAAATGACTAAAGGATTTAAACCGCGACCACGAAGAGTGGCGCCGGAATCGATTGTAAAGTCATGAACATTTAGAACACCAGACTGCGGGATATGTACGGTGCCATCGGAGTCGGCAAATGACGTCGATGAGTCCGTATAAATATCACGTGGGGCCGTATCGTCAATGTGAAAGTTTTTGTCTTCCGAAACGTATGTGCCGGGATAATCGAAACTCGCTGCTATAAATCCGTCGCTAACTGTCGCAAGCGGTAGAGGCAATTGTTGATCGAGGTCAAGATACTTTTGATCATCAAAGCTATCGGTGAATTCATCAACAGTTTCGTTGGCGTCCAGCCATGTACCTATATTTGTGCCGTAAACATCGCTCAATCTTGGAACCGGGTGGGTCGCTAAGGTTGTTGTTGCACTATTGCTTTGACCAACGATATCGGTAAACGATGGTGTCATTTTAATCGCGAGGTTGCGATTAATTGGCATCACCCCAGT
>Ga0315320_10004816_pt1 | contig 11044 bp, 5 predicted proteins | sample M140m21515metaG_FD_203458 | JGI IMG/M metagenome (GOLD analysis project Ga0315320, IMG submission 203458) | Ammonia-oxidizing marine archaeal communities from Monterey Bay, California, United States - M1 40m 21515 | ecosystem: Environmental > Aquatic > Marine > Coastal | place: USA: California...
TGGATCTCGTGGACAACGAGGCCGCCACCGACAGTTCGACCTTCATCGCCCGTGCGAGTTTCCCGAACACCGATCTCAAACTGGTCCCGGGGCTCTTCGCCGACGTGGAAGTCGACCTCGGCACGCTGAAGGACCGGATGGTCGTTCCGGTCGAGGCGATCCAGAGCGAGCCGCAGCAGTCCTACGTCTGGACGGTGAAGGACGACAAGCTCGTCCGGGCGAACGTGAAACTCGGTCCGGAATGGAACGGGCTTCGCGTCATCACCGGCCTCGAGGCGGGCGTTCCGGTGGTCGTCGAGGGCAACCCCTACATGTTGAAGGCGAACACCGCCGTCCGGGCGAAGACCGTCTCGCTGGACGCCTGGCAGAAGGAGGTCGCGGCGAAGGTGAAGCAGATGACCGACCCGTCGACGGGTGGCAAGCACCCCGGCCAGAGTCACGTCGCCAAGCAGGCGATCCATTCCGAGGCCGCCAGCGGTCACGACGGAGCCTCCAAGTGATCGAACATCGAGTCGTCAACTCCGGGAGCGTTGCGTGACCAGGTTCTTCATCGCCAGGCCGATCTTCGCCAGCGCGGTCGCGATCCTCATGGTCGTGGTGGGGCTGGTCTCGATCTTCTCGCTTCCGATCGCGTTGTTCCCGCCGATCGTGCCGCCGACGGTCCAGATCACCGCCGGCTATCCCGGATCGAGCGCCGAGGTGGTCGCCGGGGTGATCACCACTCCGCTGGAACAGCAGATCAACGGGGTCGAGGGCATGATCTACATGTCCAGCAACTCGACCTCCAACGGCGCGAGTTCGATCACCGTCACCTTCGAGGTCGGGTACGACGTCGACATCGGTGCGGTGGACATCCAGAACGAGGTCCAGACCGCGCTCGGGCAGCTTCCGGAGGTGACCCAGCGCTCCGGGGTCTCGATCAGCAAGACCGAGACCGACATCACCTGCCTGCTCACCCTCTACGATCCGACCGGGAACTACGACAGCGCCTTCCTCGGCAACTGGGCGCAGATCAACATCGTGGACTCCCTGAACCGGTTTCCGGGCGCGGGCCAGGTCACGAACTTCGGATTCCTCGAGTATTCGATCCGGATCTGGCTCGACCCCGACAAGATGGCCGCGATCGGGATCACGCCCAACGAGGTCGTGACCGCGGTCCAGTCGCAGAACGTCGACGTCGCGGCCGGTCAGATCGGGGCTCAGCCCACGCCGGAGGCCACCGCCTTCACCTACCAGCTGACGACGATGGGCCAGCTTCCCGAGGCCGAGGACTTCGGCGACATCGTGGTCGCGGTCCGCGATGGTGGCGTGGTGCAGATCAAGGACATCGGTCGGGTCGAACTCGGCGCGGAGTCCTACGCCTCCTCCACCCGATACCAGAACCAGCCGACCGCGCTGCTCGGCATCTTCGCTCGACCCGGCTCGAACGCGATCCAGCTCAGCAACCAGATCCAGGGCTTGATCGACGATCTCGCCGCGAAGGGCCGCTTCCCCGACGGGGTCGAGGCGTTGATCACCTACGACAGCACCGACTACGTCAAGGACAGCATGCAGGAGCTGGTGGTCACCCTGCTCCAGGCGATCGGGCTGGTGGTGATCGTCGTCTTCGTGTTCCTCCAGAGCTGGCGGACCACGATCATCCCGATCATCGCGATCCCGGTGTCGCTGGTGGCGACCTTCGCGGTGCTCGCGGCCTTCGGATTCTCGATCAACACCCTCACGCTCCTCGGACTGGTGCTCGCCGTCGGCCTGGTGGTGGACGACGCGATCGTGGTGGTCGAGAACGTGGAGCGCCAGCTGGATTCCGGGCTCGGCCGACGCGATGCCGCGCGGGCGGCGATGCGGGAGGTCACACCGCCGATCGTCGCGACCACCGCGGTGCTGATGGCGGTGTTCGTGCCCACCGCGTTCATGCCGGGAATCGCCGGCCAGCTGTACAACCAGTTCGCGCTGACCATCGCCTTCTCGGTGGGGATCTCCGCGTTCAACTCGTTGAGCCTGAGTCCGGCCCTGTCCGGCGTGCTGCTTCGGCACACGCCGCGGGAGGATCGGATCAAGCCGTTCCGGATGTTCAACGACGGCTTCGACCGGGTCTCCAGCGATTTCAGCCGGTTCGTCGGCATGCTCGGGCGCCGGCTCTGGTGGGCGGTGCTCATCGCATTCGCCGCGCTCATCCTCCTGACGTTCAACCGATTCAAGGAGACGCCGACGGGCTTCGTGCCGCAGGAGGACCAGGGTTGGTTCTTCGTCTTCGTCGCGATGCCGAGCGGTTCCTCCCTGGAGCGGACCGAGGAGGCGTGCAAATCCGCGTCCTCGATCCTGCTCGACATGCCCGGCGTCCAGTACGTCAATTCGGTCGCGGGCTACGACTTCCTCGATTCCTACGCGGACACCTCCACCGGCGTCGTGTTCGCGATCCTCGAACCCTGGGACAAGCGGACCGTCGTCGATCAGCAGGTGCCCGAGGTGCTCGAGCTGGCGAAGGAGAAGCTGTTCGCGGTCGACGGCGCGACCTGCATCCCGATCAATCCGCCGCCGATCCCGGGTCTCGGTTCGACCGGCGGCTTCCAGTTCGAGATCCTCGACCAGTTGAACCGCGGATCCGACGCGTTGCTGGCCGCGACGCTGAACTTCATCGAGAAGGCGGAAGCGACCCCCGAGGTCGGCAACCTCCTCTGCGACTTCCAGACGGACGTCCCGCAGATCGACCTCGATATCGACCGGGTGGAGGCGACCCGGCTCGGACTGAAGATCTCCGACGTGTTCCAGACGCTGCAGGTCCATCTCGGCGGCTACTACGTCAACAACTGGAACAAGTACAACCAGGTCTACCAGGTGAACCTGCAGGCCGAAGGCGCCGACCGGATGACCTTCGATGACATCCTCGCCCTCCGGGTGCAGAACGACCAGGGCGATCAGGTCCCGCTCTCGCAGTTCGTGACGCTGAGGCAGGATGCCGGGCCGATGAACATCTCCCACTACAACCTGTACGAATCCGCCCAGGTCATCGGTGGTCCGGCCAAGGGCAAGTCCGGTGGGGAGGCGGTCAAGGCGATGATGGAGGTCGCGGCGGCCGAACTCGAGCCGGAGGGCTGGGGCTACGAATGGACCGGAACGGTCTACCAGCAGATGAAGGTCGGCAGCATCGCACCGATCATCTTCGGGCTCTCCCTCATCACGATCTTCCTCGTGCTCGCCGCGCTCTACGAGAGCTGGGCGATGCCGTTCGTGATCCTGCTCTCGGTTCCGCTCGCGGTGCTCGGGGCGCTCATTGCGCTGGACATCCGGATGCTCGCGCTCGACGTCTACGGCCAGATCGGTCTGTTGATGCTGGTCGGTCTCGCGGCCAAGAACGCGATTCTGATCGTCGAGTTCGCGAAGACCCTCCGGGAGGAGGGAACCGGGATCATCGAGGCCGCGATGGAAGCGGTCCGCCTGCGACTCCGTCCGATCCTGATGACCGCGTTCGCGTTCATCCTCGGCGTGCTTCCGCTCGTCTTCGCGACCGGCCCCGGTGCCAACGCCCGCCATTCGATCGGCACCACGGTGCTGGGCGGCATGATCGCGTCGACGTTCCTCAGCCTGCTCATCGTGCCGGTGATCTACATCGTCGTCGAATTCGTTCGGGAGCGGGTCTTCGGGGCGGACGGCGGCGAACCGCCGTCGGGTGAGCCTTCGTCCGAGACGGCGGCCTGATCGATCCGGATCGGACCGATCGTGATGCTCGCATGACAAGAGGCTTGCGAAGCCGTCGGTATCCGATACCGTCGGGGCATGAAGAACCCATCCGTCCCCAGTCGTCGCGACTTCATCGCGGTCTCCGCGGTGGGCGCCGCCGGCGCGTTCGTTCGCGATCCTCGTTCGTCCGCGGCGCAGGACCAGGTCGCCGAGAAGGCGGATCCGCCGGTTCCATCCGGAACGCCGGACGGGATCCGGGTCGCGGTGATCGGCCTGCGGGGGCGAGGCTGGAACCACACCATGGGATTCGCCCGGCTGCCGGGAGTCCGCGTCGTCGCGCTCTGCGACGTGGATTCCGAGGTGCTCGCCCGGCGTGCCGCGGAATGCGCCGCGGGCGGGGAGAAGTGGGCCGGCTTCGAAGTCGACGTGACGGGTGATCCGCGGACGCTGCTCGACCGCGACGACATCGACGTCATCGCGATCGCCACGCCGAATCACACGCATTCGATGCTGGCCTGCTGGGCCCTCGACGCGGGCAAGCACGTCTACTGCGAGAAACCCGTGTCCCACGTCGTCGAGGAAGGACGGCGAATCGTCGATGCGGCGGATCGCACCGGCCTGATCTGCGCGAGTGGAACTCAGGGACGATCGGCCGCGAGCGTTCGCGACGCCATGGCGTTCATCCACGAAGGCGGACTCGGCGAGGTCCACTGCTCGCGCGGGCTCTGCTACAAGCCGAGGCGATCCATCGGTGGCGACACCCGGCCCCGCTTCGTCCCCGCATCCGTCGACTACGACCGCTGGCTCGGTCCGGTCGCGTACCGACCTCAGCAACGTCCTCGACTGCACTATGACTGGCACTGGGATCTGCACACCGGGAACGGTGATCTCGGAAACCAGGGGATCCACCAGATGGACATCGCCCGCTGGGCGCTCGAGGCCGACGCCATGCCGGCCCGCGTCGACTCGGTCGGCGGCCGGCTCGGCTACGTCGACGCGGGCGACTCGCCCAACACCCAGGTCGCGGTGTTCGACTGCGAAGGCACCCCGCTGGTCTTCGAGGTCCGCGGATTGCCGAAGGACAAGGCCTCGCAGTCAGGCAAGTGGCAGATGGATCGGTACGAGGGGCAGTCGATCGGCAACGTGATCGAGGGTGAGAACGGCATGGTCCGGGTCTCGAACTCCTACAACTGGGCGGATTTCATCGACCGGGACGGGGTCAAACAGCGGGAGTGGAAGGGAGGCGGGGACCACTTCGCCAACTTCATCGCCGCGGTGCGGGCGAATGATCCTGCGGTCCTGAACGCGCCGATCGAGGACGGGCATCTCTCCTCCGCGTTCTGCCACCTCGGAATCCTCTCCCATGTGCTGGGTGAGGCGGCGGCGCCGGCGGCCGTCGATTCCGCGTGGAGCGGTGATGCGGTCGCGCTCGACGGCTGGCGCCGCATGAAGGCGCACCTCGACGCGAACGAGGTCGATCTCACGGCGACCCCGGTCACCCTGGGTCGAACGCTTCGCGTGACGCCGTCGGGCGACGCGGTGGTCGGTGATCCCGAAGCCACCGCGATGCTCGTGCGGAACGCCCGCGCGCCCTACGCATTCTGAACGACGTCCTGGAGTCGATCCCATGGCCGAGACATCCGATCCCTCGCGACGCCGCTTTCTGGCGGGTGCGGCCGCATCGATGGTCGCGGGACCCGCGGCCATCGCCTCCGCGATGCGATCGGGTCCGTTCTTCGCAGGCCGTTCGGAGCCGACGCTTCGATTCGGCATGGTCACTTATCTCTGGGGTCGCGATCTTCCGCTGCCCGTGCTGATCGACGCCTGCGCCGCGGCCGGGCTCGACGGCGTCGAACTGCGGACCACCCACGGACATGCGGTGGAGCGGGGGCTCGACGCGGCGGCGCGGCGGGCGGTTCGCGACCGCTTCGAGGCGTCACCGGTGGAGATCGTCGGGATCGGCAGCGACGAACGCTTCGACTCGCCCGATCCCGAGCGGCTCGCGGCCGCGAAGCGGGCGACCCTCGAGTTTCTCGAACTCTCCGCGGCCATCGGCGGCGGTGGCGTCAAGGTCAAGCCCGATTCGTTCCACCCGGGCGTGGATCCCGATCGCACCATCGAGCAGATCGGCGGAAGCCTCGCCGAGCTGGGGCCCGCCGCCTCGGACCTTGGCCAGGAGCTCCGGCTCGAAGTCCACGGTCAGTGCGCCGATCCGGCGGTCATCCAACGGATCGTCGAGATCGCGGATCATCCCGCGGTCCGGGTCTGCTGGAACTCGAATCCGCGCGATCTCCGTGGTCGCGGGTTCGCACGCCACTACGAGATGCTTCGGCCGCACTTCGGCGGCACGGTGCATGTCCGGGAGCTGGGGGACGAGCGGTACCCCTCCGCGGACCTGCTTCGTCGACTGGCCGATGACGACTACTCGGGGATGGTGCTGCTCGAGGCGCACACGCCGCCGCCGCGGCATCTGGTCAGTGCGCTCGGGAATCAGGAGGCGATGGCGGCGGTCATGACCGCGGATCGTCGCTACGAGACCGACACGCCCGCCGGGACGATCCGGATCGCGCCGAGGCGTCGGGCGCCGAACATGCTCGACGTCCGATCGGGCGATGAACTGATCGCGACGCTCCGGCTCGGGTCGGCGGAGCGGACGCCGACGGTGTTTCCCTTGAATGCGCCGGGGGAACGCCTGGCGATCCGTGGATTCCCCTTCGCGCGGAACGCCGGAGAAGCGACCGATCACCCGCATCATCGAGGGCTCTGGTTCGCCCACGGCGACGTCGACGGCCACGACTTCTGGCACGATCCGAAGTGTCGAGTCCGGGTCCGCGAGCATGCCGTGGAGAACGACACGGTCCGCTTCGTCGCCGACTGGATCCGCGAAGGCCGACCGATCGCGACGGAGACGCGTCGGATGCGGTTCACCGCGACACCACGGCGGCACCGGATCGAGGTCGACATCGAACTCGCGCCGGTCGCTGAATCGATGACGCTGGGCGACACCAAGGAAGGGGCCTTCGCGGTCCGGCTCGCCCCGACGATGCGGGTCGACGGTCCGGTGGCGTTGGGGCGACTCGAGAACGCCGAAGGCCTCCTCGACGGAGACTGCTGGGGTCGACGTTCGGACTGGGTGATGGCGGAAGGGCCGATCGACGGTCGGCTGGTCCGGGTCCGGATCGAGGACGCCGATCGCAATCCGCGGCACCCGACCTGGTGGCACGCCCGGAAGTACGGGCTCCTCGCGGCCAATCCCTTCGGGCGGCGGGCCTTCGAGGGCGGGGGCGAATCCGGCGCGATGACCGTCACCCGTGACGCACCGCTTCGACTCGCCTACGTGGTGACCCTCGAGGCCGGCGCGGAGACGGGACCGTCCCGGACCTGATCGAGCGGGTTCTCGAAGACCGAGCCGTTCGGTCCGCGTAGCATGCTCGAATGCGCGTCATCAGCCTGCTGCCGTCGGCCACCGAAGTCCTCTGCGCGATCGGCGGGGAGTCGCTGCTGGTCGGCCGGAGCCACGAGTGCGACTTTCCATCGTCCGTCGGCGACCGTCCGGTGCTCACCGCGGCCCGGACCACCGCGGATTCCAGCGCCGCGATCGATCTCGAGGTCCGCGAGGCGCTGGGCGGGGAGGAAGGGTCCGCCTCGGCGAGTCTCTACCACCTCGACGTCGAGCAGCTGATCGCCCTCCGCCCCGACGTGATTCTCACCCAGGATCTCTGCGAGGTGTGTTCGATCGACCTCGCGACGGTCCGCGGTGCGGCGGCGTCGATGCCGGAGCCGCCGGAGATCGTCAGCCTCGATCCCCACACCCTGATGGACGTGTTCGACGACCTGCTCACCGTCGGTCGGGCGGTGGGTCGGGAACGCGAGGCCGAACAGGCGATGGTCGAGGCCCGCGACGGCTACTGGTCCGCGGTCGACTACGTCAACCAGTACGTTCCGGGACCGGAGACGCTGTTCCTCGAGTGGATGGAGCCCGCGTTCGTGGGCGGGCATTGGACGCCGGGTCTCATCGAGGAGGCGGGGGGGCGGCACTCGCTCAATCCGGTCGGTGCGAAGAGTCGCCAGGTCACGCCCGACGAGATCGTCGCGGCGGCGCCGGAGCGGATCGTGGTGTGTCCGTGCGGATACGACCTCGACGCCATTCGTCGCGAGCTTCCCGCGCTTCAGGCCTCGGCCTGGTGGCGTGAGCTTCCCGCGGTGCGGAACGGGGCGGCGAACGCGGTGGTCATGGTCGACGGGAACGCGATGTTCAATCGCCCGGGCCCACGGCTGGTGGACGCCTTCCGATGGCTGGTGTCCTGGTTCAACGATCGGCCGGAGGTGCTCCCGGCCGGATTCCCCGTCGAGGCGATCCCCACCGCATCCTGACGGGTCCCGACGCCGATCCTGCCCGTTCGGCAGTCCGAGCGGTCCCGCATGGCCGAAAAACCGGTTTTTCGCGGCTGCTGGAAGGCCGGCCGCCGCGTGCGAATCGGCACGCAAGTTGCGACCAGTGCAGGACATCGGCGACCCGAGGCCTCGAGCCCGGGTGTCGAGAATGGAGATTTCACACATGCAGATGGACCGATTCACCACCCTCGCCCAGGAGGTTCTTTCCAACGCCCAGTCGCTCGCGACCGGTCGCAGCCACGGCGAACTCACGCCGCTCCACATCCTCACCGCGATGGTCGAGGATCGGAACGGCGTCGCATCGTCGATTCTCGCGAAGGCGGGATTGCAGGCCGAGCGGATCCGCGACGTCGCCGAGGCGGAACTGGGACGACGACCGCAGGCGACCGGCACCCAGCCGCGAACCGCGAACGCCACGATGGAGGTCCTGCAACGGGCCGAGCGTGAAGCGAAGGAACGGAAGGACGCCTACGTCTCGACCGAGCACCTGCTGCTCGGGCTGATGGAGGTGCCCGGCGACGCCCGGGAGGTCCTCGAGAGTTGCGGTGCGACGCGGGCCGCGATCGACGCGGCGATCGACGGGATCCGGAAGGCCTCCGGCGTGTCGCAGGTCAACGATGCCGACGCGGAGAGCAATTTCGAGGCGCTCAAGAAGTACGCGATCGACCTGAACGAACGGGCCGCGGCCGGAAAGATCGATCCCGTGATCGGTCGGGACGAGGAGATCCGTCGCTGCATGCAGGTGCTTTCGCGTCGCACCAAGAACAACCCCGTGCTGATCGGCGAACCGGGCGTCGGCAAGACCGCCATCGCGGAAGGGCTCGCCATCCGGATCGTCGATCACGACTGCCCCGAAGGCATGCGGAGTGCGCGGATCATGGCCCTCGACGTGGGTCAGCTGCTCGCCGGTGCGAAGTTCCGAGGCGAGTTCGAGGAGCGATTGAAGGCCGTCCTCCGGGAGGTCGCGGCCGCGGAAGGCTCGATCATCCTCTTCATCGACGAACTGCACACCATCGTCGGGGCCGGCCAGGCCGACGGCGCGGTGAGCGCCGGCAACCTGCTCAAGCCCGCGCTGGCGCGGGGCGAGCTCCGGTGCATCGGCGCGACGACGCTCGACGAGTATCGAAAGCACATCGAGAAGGACGCCGCGTTCGCCCGTCGGTTCCAGCCGGTGGTGGTGGGCGAGCCGAGCGTGGAGGACACCATCGCGATCCTCCGTGGACTCAAGCCGCGCTACGAGGCGCATCACGGCGTCCGGATCCAGGACGGCGCGCTGGTGAACGCCGCGCGACTGAGCGATCGCTACATCAGCGATCGGTTCCTGCCCGACAAGGCGATCGACCTCCTCGACGAGGCGAGTTCGAAGCTCCGGATCGAGAACGACTCGATGCCGACCGAACTGGACGAACTTCGTCGTCGGATCATGCAGCTGGAGATCGAGCGCGAGGCCCTCAAGCTGGAGAGCGACAAGGATCAGGACGCTCGAAAGCGACTCGACGTGATCGAGGAGGAGCTCGCGTCACTCGAGGAACGAAACCAGGGACTCACCGCGAAGTGGGAGATCGAGAAGGGCGACCTCGACGCGATCAAGGGCGTCAAGGCGGAGATCGACCGGAAGCAGACCGAGCTCGAGCAGGCGAAGCGCCTCGGCGACTTCGAGGCGGCGAGCCGGATCCAGTACGGGGACCTGCGACATCTCGACGAGCAGCTCGAGTCGGCGGAGCAGGCGCTTCGCGAGCGGGAGGCCGCGGGCGACTCGATGGTGAAGGAGGAGGTCGACAGCGAGATGATCGCCGCGGTCATCGCCCGCTGGACCGGGATTCCGGTCGACCGCCTGGTCGAGGGTGAACGCGAGAAGCTGCTTCGGATGGAATCGGTGCTCGAGGATCGCGTGGTCGGTCAGGAGCCGGCGGTCCGGGCGGTGAGCGAGGCGGTCCGTCGGAGCCGCGCGGGTCTCGGCGAGGCGAATCGTCCGATCGGTTCGTTCCTCTTCCTCGGCCCCACCGGCGTCGGGAAGACCGAGCTCTGCAAGGCGCTCGCGTCGTTTCTCTTCGACACCGAGGACGCGATGGTCCGCATCGACATGAGCGAGTACATGGAGCAGCATGCGGTCGCGCGACTCATCGGTGCGCCTCCCGGATACGTGGGGTACGAGGAGGGCGGGCGGCTCACCGAGGCGGTGCGGCGACGACCCTATTCGGTGGTGCTCTTCGACGAGATGGAGAAGGCGCACCCCGACGTCTCCAACGTCCTGCTGCAGGTGCTGGACGACGGGCGACTCACCGACGGGCAGGGTCGGACCGTCGACTTCTCGAACACCATCATCGTGATGACCAGCAACATCGGCAGCCACCAGATCCTCGAGATGACCGAGGGTGGCGCGGTGCACGAGGAGATCGAGGTCCACGTCAAGGATCTGCTCAAGCAGCATCTGCGTCCCGAGCTGATCAACCGGATCGACGACACCGTGATCTTCCACCAGCTCGGCCGCGAGCAGTTGAAGGGGATCGTCGGGATCCAGATCGACCTCGTCCGGCAGCGGCTCGCGGATCGCGGCCTCGGCCTCGAAGTCGACGCCGACGCGATGCAGGCGCTCGCCTCGGAGGGATTCGATCCCCAGTTCGGTGCCAGGCCGCTGAAGCGGGTGGTCCAGCAGCGGATCGAGAATCCCATCGCGACCCGGATCCTGTCCGGCGCGTACGAGGAGGGCGACACGATCCTGGTGTCGATCACCGGCGAGCAGTTCGGTTTCGATCGGCGGCCGGCGTCGCCCGCCGATTCCGATCCGGAGGTCTTCGAGGCGGAACTCGTCGAGGACTGATTCGGAGGGAGACGATGCAGCGGCTAGGCTGCTCGCATGCCCCACTTCAGTCTTCGCCGTACTTTCGCATCGCTCGCCCTGTGTCCCGTCCTTCTCGGAGTCGTCTCCGTCGACGCGCAGGGGCAGGACGGATCCCGTCCGCTCTCCGTG
>Ga0315320_10004817_pt1 | contig 11038 bp, 10 predicted proteins | sample M140m21515metaG_FD_203458 | JGI IMG/M metagenome (GOLD analysis project Ga0315320, IMG submission 203458) | Ammonia-oxidizing marine archaeal communities from Monterey Bay, California, United States - M1 40m 21515 | ecosystem: Environmental > Aquatic > Marine > Coastal | place: USA: California...
GTCCAGTTCATTTCTACACGGAATAATTGATCAAACAACTCTGATTCATTAGCATCGACAAAACCATCTGAATTTCCTAAATGAATATCAATTTGAGCTCTTAAACCTAATTCTGAATTCTGAAGAAGATCTGATCCAATCTGATCAGAGAGATTTATTGATAACTCCCAAGATGCATTAAATTGTGAATTAAGCTTAATATCATCTTCTATTATCAACTTAGAATACCCTGTAATTGAATTGTGGAAAAATTCATCATCAATATCTCGATGATTTGTTGCACTAACAGAAATATTACCCATACTGAAAATAATTAGAAAAAATAGTGTAAGCGTCAGTACATTTTTTTTCATTTTTTCACACTCTTGAATCATTAAAAATAATTGATGAACCACTAAAATCAATATTCAAAGGTAAAATTCTATGTTCAGAAGAAAACTCTGACTTTAATTTCTCACGAATTTTAGAATCACCATGTACAAGGAAAAAACCCCCTCCTCCAGCACCTAATAATTTTGCTCCATTGGCACCATTAGACATGATACGACTATACATTTCATCAAGAAAAAGGTTGCTAACATTTGAAGAGATACCTTTTTTCATAAACCACGCTTCATTAAGAAGATGACCGAGACTTGAAAAGTCGCCAGATGAAATATATTCTCTCGCTTCCTCTGCTTGTTCTCTAATTCGAATAAGATTTTCGATAGCTGATTTGCCATCTTTTTCAGAATTTGATAAAATAGCAGATGCAGAGCGGTTCTGTCCAGTAAATATAAGGGTGAACTCTTCAGATAGTCTTGATTTTAATTGACTGGAAACATTAATTGGATCTACAATGACATTACCATCAGAACAGAATCTAATTGAATTAATTCCACCAAAGGATGCGGCATATTGATCCTGTCTGCCTATAGGTTGACCAAGTATTTTAATCTCAATTTCACATGCTTCGGATGCTAATTGAGATGCGGAAACATCCCTACCAGCGAAGCAATGTAATGCATTTAGTAGACCTACTGTAACTGCTGATGAAGAACCTAAACCGGTCCCTCTAGATGGAATGTCTGCTATTGTGGTGATTTCTACACCTGATGTAACACCGGTCATCCTCATAGATTCTCGTACTAGTTCATGTTCAAGATCCTCGAAATTATCTACAATTTCTAACTTTGAGTAAGATAATCTTATCCTTTCATCGAAACGCCTATTCACTGTTACGTGAATGTATCTATCAATAGCTAGAGACGTTACCATTCCACCTTTTTCGGAGGAAAGGGAGAACCAATCCGCGTCGGTTCCACCTCCGCAAAATGAGACTCGAACAGGTGTCCGACTGATTATCATCATACAGAGGGGATAATTCATTACTCATCAAGACAGCGGAATACGGTCATCAAAGGTTATGCTTAGAGGGCAATGCATATGACCCACATCTAACACGATTCACTGGGGAATGAGTATGGGCGACCTTATTACGATGGACGATCTAACAAATGAAGAGATATTGCAGGTCCTTGATAATGCTAGAAGTTTATTGCCTGTTGCCAAAGGAGATGTATACTTACCTTTACTTCAAGGTAAAGTTTTAGGAAATCTTTTCTTTGAAAATTCTACTCGTACTCGAATGTCATTTGAAACTGCTATGAAAAGATTGGGAGGAGAAGTTTTGAATCTAAGTTCCATTGGTTCTTCTGTAGCGAAAGGGGAAACCTTGTACGATACCATGCAGATGGTAAATGGATATTCAGATATTGCCGTCATCAGGCATCCAAATCAGGGGGCTGCTCAGTATAGTGCGGATGCAGTTGAAATACCAATCTTAAACGGCGGAGATGGTGCTGGAAATCATCCAACACAAACAATGCTAGATTTATTCACAATTCGTGAAGCACATGGCAGTCTTGAAGGACTAAATGTGATGATGGTAGGAGATCTTAGATATGGAAGAACAACACATAGTTTATCTCATGCATTAGTAAGATTTGGAGCCAAAATAACACTTGTTTCGCCAGAATCATTGAGAATGCCTGATGAAATAGTTTCAGATTTAAAAAATCATGGTGGAGAAATAAATGAAACAGAAGAAATGTTATCATCTATTGATTCTGCTGATGTGATATACATGACAAGAATACAGAAAGAAAGATTCCCTGATGAAGATGAATACATCAAAGTAGCGGGAATTTATAAATTAACTGAAGATGATTTATCGGGTGCGAAGGCTGGAATGATTGTCATGCATCCTCTTCCAAGAGTAAATGAATTACATGCCAGTGTTGACTCAACAAAGCATGCTAGATATTTCCAACAGGCATTCAACGGCGTCCCTACTAGAATGGCTTTATTATGCAGAAGTTTAGGAGTTAAAATTCCAAAGAAGGTGAATAAATGAGTGAAATGAGGCGTGTTACTGCAATTTGTAATGGTACAGCGATAGATCACATCCCTTCAGGACATGCATTACAAGTATTGAAAATGTTGAGGTTAGATGTTGGAAGATCTAATCCAATTTCCATGGTAATGAATGTACCTAGCGGGAAAATGGGAAGGAAAGATGTTTTGAAAATTGAAGATCGGGAGTTAAACCAAGAAGAATTAGATCGCTTAGCTCTAATCGCTCCTAAAGCGTCTGTTGCAATTATTCGGAATTATCATGTGGCAGAAAAAAGAACTATTGAACTAGGTTCGGAATTGATAAATATCGTTAGATGCTCATTTTCAAATTGTATCACACAAAATCCTCGTGAGCCATTGCCACATAAACTAAAAATTATTTCAGCAGAACCTATGGAAATAAGATGCTTTTACTGCGGAAAGAATCAAAATATTAATGAAATTGTTGATTTTATAATTTAATTTTCTTCTAGCCAACGTTTCATTGTACAAGCCTGACATATTTCTCTACTAGTAATTTCGCCACATTTCACGCAATTCTTAATCTCTGATTTAACAGGATTAACTTCTTTGTATAATTTACGTATTTGATCCAATGAATGTAATAATCCATGCCTAGAACCAGGAGTCATTGTTTCCATATCAGCAATAATTCTTCGACTTAGTTGCCTCATTGCACCGGGTGCATGCGGGCAATCACCATGGTGGATAGGTAGTTTAGAAAAAATAGCATGGGCATGAATTTCTTGTTCAGGAATCCAACGTAAAGGAACCACTCTAGGTGCAAGCCCTTCTATTGGGTCATCAGTATGAGGAGCTAATCTGACTGACCTCTCAATATTTCCTTTCTGAAAATTCATTACTATTGATTGAGCCATGTCATCTAGATTATGCCCTAAAGCCATTATATCTGCTCCAACTTTCTCCGCTAAAGCATTGATTCCTTGTCTTCTAAAAACGCCACAATAAGAACATGGCATCATACCCTTAGCATCAGGATTATTTTCTCCAATAGTATCCATCTTCTTTACAACATTATCCATTCTATCATAACCAATTTCCTCATAGGATAATGTTTCAAATTTGATATCTAGAGATTTCGCAAGTTCTCTAGCTAATTCAAGGGATGGAGAACGATATCCGTCAATTCCTTCATCTATACAGCCTGAAATAATTTCTACATCTCTTCTTTGACCAATAATATCGACAAGCATACTGAGTAACACTGCTGAGTCTTTACCGCCTGAAATCGCTACAAAGATTTTGAAAGGTGTACCATCTGCATGACGAGCATCTTTAGGTAAATCGATCTGTAAACGTATTTCTTTAGCAACTCGCTTCCTTATAGATAATGCTAGGTGTTTACCACACAAATGTTGTCCACTATATTCTTGGAAAAGAATGGATGGTTCCTTACATTGACTGCAAGATTGTATCGAGAGCCCCCCGTTCATGATGTACCGTCAAGTATTCTGCGCTTGAACCCAACGAGTCAAGGGGATAGTGATTAATCGATGGATTGATGAGTTAGAGGCTCCTGATAGGGGTATGAATGGGTCCCTACCTTTACCCAATCAAAATAAAAATAAAGTGAATCAAATTGGGCCATGGATACATCGTTTATTAGTTCTAAGCACGTTTATGATAACTATTTTATTTCAAGAACAGATAATAGAATTACTAGGATTAGTAAATATCGTGAACAATGTTTTCTTAGTAATTGTTCAATTGATTATTATTATTATTTCCTGGGGTGTCTTCCATAAAATCTTACGACTAAGTTAATTTCTTATTCTTGAAAGACCTGTTTCAATCACTCCAGTGATTCTTTGCCAAGGAATTACAAATCGTCCTCCTGCAACAACAATCATGAATAATGATGCTGAAATGACCTTTCCGTAGGTTAGCTGTAATTCTAATGATTCTTTTACTTGACCTGACCACTGTGAACCTTCTAGAATACCGACAAATGAAATCAAGAAATCATCAAATTCAAGAGCGATGGCAGTTGTTAAACTTACAACAATCATTATACCAAATAAATGAATTAAGTGTCCGTTAATGATATTATTAAATTGATTAATATATTCAGAATCTTTCTTTGAAGCTTCTGGAAGAACAGAAGTATATTCTAGGTTTGTTATTACTGCTAATCCTGATTCTAGGAATACCAATATTAGTATTGCCACTGTCAGTAAATCAAACGCCAGCGGAGATATTAATCCTCCAAATAATGTTGCTTCACCAATCTGAGCAGATAGAGGTTTCAAACCAACATCTACTGCTGAAGTTACTCCTTCAAATGTTAACATTGCATGGATACCGATGATCATCAAAAAGTATCCTGTAGCCCAAGTGATCATTCTTTTAGATAAACCCCAGATACCCATTAAGCCTACAAGAATAGGGGCAAAAACTATTCCAAAGAATATTAATTCAAAGAAAAATTCAAATGGTGCTAGTACTAAATTTATATGATTATATTGGTCATCAACATTTCCTATTGGTAAATAAGCACCGTTTGAGACCATTCCTATCAACCAAGAAACAAGAAATGGAATAAGGAACCAAGATGCTATTATTAAACTAAATGTTCTCTTGATAATTAGTTGAACTTTCTCGCCACGTGTTTGGATAAATACCCATAATAAAGTCAAAACGAAACAGAGAATCAAAGGTATAGTAAATGCATCAAAACCATTTTCGTTAATTCCAGTAATAAAATTAGGAAGAATTGTATTCCCATTAGAATCCATCCATTTCAATCCTCTGGTATGTTCGTATGCAGGGCACCAACCATCAGTTCCTGAATTAGCGATAAATTTCTCAGAACATTCACCATATAATTCATTCATTTTACGCATTAATAATAATAACGAAATTGTTGAGAGAGTTTGTAATAGTAATACTTGCCATCTAAATCGTAATTTTGTGATATGGAGGGTTTTTGATTCTGGTACTACATCTGTCGCCATATTTTCAACCTCCTAAACTGTCCTAATTTGTAATAATGCTTGAGATAATTCTACACTGGGCGTCCAATCTATTACTTTAGCACCGTAACCAGAAATCGCTGTTAATCTATTCTGTCTTTCAAGTTTTAATACCTCATAGGCCATTCTTGGGATCCTACTTACAAGCCTCTCAAGATCAATACTGCTAGGTGACAAAACAATTACCTCGTGACCCTTTCCTGAAAGATTTCTAATCGCCGACAGAGTGGTGCCATCTCCTTCAAGACTACTAATAATAAATACGGGAGAACCTCGAGAGATTCGAGGAGATAAAGCATTAGTCACCGCTTGTAAAGGCATACTACCTTTCGATTCAACCGCAGCTAACTGACTCAGTACCTTGTAATGCTGCTTATCTCCAGTCTCTGGTGGGAGAAAATCCATTCTTTCACCATAGGTTACTAAGGATACTGAATCTCTTCTCTTGATAAAATAATTGGCGATTGATGCTGCGGCTACAGTACCCATTTCCAATGGATTCTTTAGTACTGTTCCAATTCTTGCTACATCACGAGTATCGAGAATTATGAAAACGTCTGTAACTGCATCTCTAGTTTTCTCATTTACCATTAATTCCCCCGTTCTAGCAAAAGCTTTCCAATTAATTGAACGGAAAGAGTCTCCAGGGAAATATTCTCTCAAAGCATAAAATTCCATACCTTGACCTGGTGTCTTTAGAGTTGTAGCGCCAGTATACATTTTCGGAACATCCGACCGAATCAAAGCCTCTTCTACATCCCTAACTTGAGGGAATACAGTGATATCTGATCTATCTCCTACACTAGTTTCAGATACAAATAAATTGAATGTATTTCTATACCTGATAGACGTTGGCCCTATTGTGTAGTGACCTCTTAACGGACAACGAACAGTGTAGCGGATTGTTGTAGTTTGTCCGGGACCTAGATTCATTCTCATTAGATTTATTCCTTTTCTCATTTTCATCTCATGAGGTACATTATCAAAAACCTCTAACTGCTGTGTACGACGATATGACTGATTTGTAATTGTTAATACAACATTAATATCGTCCCCTTTGTAAACGTTAACTGCAGAAACTTCTCTTTTAATTTCCAAATCAGAATGACCCTCTACCCATCCATTAATTGCTAAAAATGATATGAAAGTCAAACCTATAATCATCAATTGGAAATTTGAAATCATCATACCTATCAAAATCAAGCTTATTCCACTTGTGAGAAGAATAGCTGCTTTACGAGTCCACATATCCTACCTCCTCCTCGGAACTGGTTGAGCCCCACTCTTTGATTCTCTTTACTATACCAACTAATTCATCTGGTTTATATCTACGATCTTCAAATATAAATTTAGTTAATACTTGATCATCAATCATTCGTTGTAACTCTGCAGCAGGGAGTGCATCAAATTCTTCTCTTGAAAGTGTATTCAAATTTCTAATTCTTGTCAATAAAACCTGCCTTATTTTTTCAGGCTTCTGATAGTACTCATATCTTCTAGCATCGCCAAATCCATAGTATATTATTCTAAATACATGACGCCAATTCTCGGGATCCTCTTTACGGATTAGAACTGCTTCTAAAGTAATGAATAAACCGAGGAAAAGTAGTAGCATAGCCATCCAGTCATTGGTAAAATAAATCAAAAGATAATACATTAAGTTGTATGTGTCGCCAAACAACGTAGGCTGTTGATGTCTAGATTCATCAAAAATAACAATTGCATTTGAAGAACTTTGGGCGCTCGAATTTCCAATCAATAATGATTCAGCAATTATATCTAATGCCCACTTTCTATTATCGTTTGAAGGAACAACATCGTCGACCCCAGAGTAGAATGCATCATCGTATAGTGAGTTAGTTAGTATCGAACCATCTGCAACAAAATGTACTCTACCTGAATCAACTCCAACACACAAACGATCTGCACAATAACGGACATAAACTGCGAACGGTCCTACTTCATCCCCATCGATACCAAAAGCGGAGGAACCAATCGTAAGATTGCCATCATCATTAGTATCTAAGTATGAATCAAGTGTAGATTTACCAATGTCATATCTATTTTCAACTGGGTTGTAAGAACCTGCATTAAATGCAGATGGTTGGTTGGTCAATAGATTATAATTTTCTGAAAAATCCCATTGTGTTTCTGAGACCCATCTATGTGAACATAGCCCGGCATCTTCTCTAGTAATTCCTGCTGGAAATGTAGTAACATCATAAGGGTCAGTATCTAATAAATCAATAAATCCATCTGTATCTGTATCTCTTAGACATGGATGTATACTTGATAAAGAACCTGAATTAGTGGTGAAATTGAATGCGGAAGTCGTATTCACCCATATGAAGTTGTAATCTAACTCTGTAGCATACGCTTCTCCATCATACAGTGTATGACCAGAAAACTCTAATCCAAACTGTTCTGCTAAGGTTGAAGAATATCCTTTATCATCCATTAGGAGGACAGTACCGCCTGCTTCGACAAATTCATCGATAGCAAGTATCTCTGAAGTTGTATATCCAGAACCTTCTGAGAGTTCTATTACATTTTCATCAGCGGTAAACCTAGGTAGTGAAATTGTATCTTTCTCAACGCCTGATATTATGAAAATAGCTTCTTCAGGGTGGTCTATTTCACTTAATAGAAGAGGACTTGATACCAAGGCTGTAGTATCAACTCCCATTCTGTTTATCTCTTCTCTAAATAATCCAAGATCATTCCAGTCATCACCGTAAGCAGATTGTTGAGTTTGACCATCGGTAACATATGTCGCAGCGATCGTAGAAATCAGGAGTACTAATAAAATCCAAAAAGCGCCTACTAGCATATTGCGACGTGCTTTTAGTGTCGTTAATCTACGAGTATAGTCGCGAAAATTAGCCATCCTATACCCCACCTAGTCAATACGACAAATATCGAGCCTGAACTTCGACTTAAGACGGTTGTGAACGAATGAACGGTTATGCATCATACTATTCAGACAGTTTGATTACCTTGCCAACACTATCAATCTCTTCAACTGGAACAGATAAAAGCCCATTTACCGTAGGCCATGGAAGAAGTTGAGGATTTATGTCTAGTTCAATCATCACAAGAATATTAGTTATATGACCACTTTCAATATCGATAGTGAAATCTGCAACGCTTCCTAATCTATCATCTGCACTATCATGAACTTCACGGTTAATTATTTCTCGTCCGAATGTTAATGGCATTTACTTCCCTCAAGCTGATTCAATTCCTGAACGGACCTCAGAATTACGTCTTACTGACTCAAGTCCACTAGTTAATCTACCTTCCATCCTATTGTAGTAATCCATCATTTCATCAGTAATTGTCGGACGGACTCTATTAATTGCTTCTTCAAAGTGCTTTTTAGATACACTCTTCTTTTCTGCTCTCATTGAAATCAAAGCGGCCTCTCTACAAATGGCTTCAATATCTGCACCAGTGTAATTAACCAATTGTGGTGCCAAATCTTCAATATTGAATTTTCCGAGAGGCATTGGTTCAGAATGAATCTTGAGAATTGCCCTAATAGAATCAACATCTGGAGGAGGAATGTGGAGTACTCTTTCGAATCTTCCACTTCTTAGTAGTGCAGGATCTATCATTTCAGGACGATTGGTGGCAGCAACAACTATGACACCTTCCATAGATTCTACACCATCCATCGAACTTAGTAATTGATTAACAACTCTATTCATCACGTCGGAACCCTCTCCAGTATTGCTTCTTCTAACTCCTGCAATACTTTCAAACTCATCTAAGAAGATTATCGAAGGGCTTGATTGCTTAGCTTTTTTGAATAATTCCCTGACTGCTTTCTCAGAATCACCAACCCATTTAGAAATTAATTCTGGGCCTTTGATTGTAATAAAATTAGCCTTGGCTTCATTTGCAATAGCCTTAGCAATTAGTGTCTTACCTGTTCCGGGCGCTCCGAAAAGAACAATCCCTCTTGGAGGATTAATGCCAAAGTGTTCAAACATTTCGGGCTTAGTTAGAGGCCATTCGATACTTTCCTTCAATCTCTCTTTAACTTCCTTTAATCCGCCTACTTGATCCCAACTAACTTCAGGAACTTCAAGGAATATTTCTCTTAAAGCACTGGGCTCAATTTCCTTAATCGCTAATTTGAAATCTGACATTCTAACTTCCATCTTCTCCAGCACTTCAGCAGGTATCTGCTCTTCATCTAAGTCGATTTCTGGCAAATACCTTCGAAGAGCTTTCATTGCAGCCTCTCTAACGAGAGCTGAAATATCAGCTCCAACGAAACCATGAGTATTATCTAATAACCATTCAACCTCAAAATCGTCACTGATTGGCATACCTCGGGTATGGATACCAAGTATTTCTGCGCGTCCGTTCTTGTCAGGTACACCTATCTCTAATTCACGATCAAATCTTCCTCCCCGGCGAAGGGCAGGATCGATTGCGTCTGGACGATTTGTTGCGCCAATCACTATGACATTGTCTCTACCTTGCATTCCATCTAGCAAAGTCAATAATTGTGCTACAACTCTTCTCTCAACTTCTCCGCTAACATCTTCTCTTTTAGGAGCAATCGAGTCTAACTCATCGATGAAAATTATTGCTGGAGAGTTAGCGGCTGCTTCGTCAAATATTTCACGTAATTGTTTTTCGCTCTCGCCATAATATTTCGAAATAATCTCAGGGCCATTTATTGATGTGAAGTTGGCTTTAGTTTCAGACGCAACTGCCTTTGCAATGAGCGTTTTTCCAGTTCCAGGAGGGCCGTGTAGTAGAACGCCACGAGGAGGATCAATTCCTAATCTTCGGAAAAGAATCGGGTGCTTCAATGGAAGTTCTATCATTTCTCTAACTTTCTGTAGTTGCTCTCCTATACCGCCTATATCTTCATATGAAATAGTTGAAATTGGTTGCCCGGATTCATCTTCTTCATCAACTGGTTCTTCTTTAATAATTATTTCAGTGTCTGGAAGTACCTGAACAATACCTTTTGGAGTAGTTTGGACTATTTGAAAAGGTAGCGCTTCTGCGAAAAGAGTCATTCCTGGAATAAAAATTCTATCTCCAGAAACCACAGGCCTTTTATTCAGCCCTCTACGAGCAAAACCCTCAATTCCTGGGCCAAAACGTACTTTCTGTTGCTTCGCCATTACGGGACTAAGAATTAATTTTTGGCAAGGCTGTGTCTCTACTTTACGGATTGAGACTTTATCACCTAAAGAAACACCTGCATTTTTTCTGATAATACCATCCACTCTAATAATACCAAGATTTGCGTCTTCTGGGCGGCATCGCCAGACAATAGCAGCAGTTTTTTGTTCACCAGTTATCTCAACAATATCCCCTGGTTTTAAATTCAAATCATTATCAAAAGGTACTCTTGCACGACCGTGTCCTACATCGCTTGGTATCGCCTTTGCTACTCTAAGTTGTAAGTCATCTACTTCCTCGTTTGACATTCCACATCCCTCTGAACAAACCTTTGTAGTAATGGGGGGTAGTTAAACCTGTGAACTTGAGAATGTCAAATGAATAATGGATTAAATCATCATAATCTTCCTTGAGAAGGTTTCTTGATAGAGTTATATTTCGCAGGCACATGACCAATGTACTTGAAACAGGATTTGAATTCATGGAAGCCAATAATC